>Ga0247834_1006543_pt1 | contig 12963 bp, 8 predicted proteins | sample LaCruzMarch2015__8_FD_187118 | JGI IMG/M metagenome (GOLD analysis project Ga0247834, IMG submission 187118) | Freshwater microbial communities from meromictic Lake La Cruz, Castile-La Mancha, Spain - LaCruzMarch2015_12m | ecosystem: Environmental > Aquatic > Freshwater > Lake | place: Spain... | reverse complement strand
ATTATAATCTCTTTTGGGACCTAGATATAATGTGTCATGTATTTTGGGATTTTTGTCAGCAAATATTTGATGATAAAACATCAATGCTGCGCCCATTGCTGTGCCAGCGTCATTGGATATTGGTTCCACATACAACTCAATACCTTCTTCTTTCAAATGTTCTAGATAATAATAGTTGGCCACACAATTTAATCCATATCCTCCTGACAACACCACTCTCTTATTGTTGCTCATGGCCACTGCTTTGCGAATTAATTTTAAAACTTGTGCTTGAGTTTGTGTTTGGCAAGCATAAGCTAGATCTCTACGATTTTTCAGTTTGGTTACATCATCATAGGTTTCTCCCACAGGGTCTTGCAAAAATTCAAACAACTGTCCGTTCACCAAAGCAGCATTAGGATATGTGGGCAAGATAAGATTTCTGTTTGAAAGTTCTGTGAGGCTGTCTGTTTCAAATAACTGCGGAATTTTATCATTAATTTCACCATAAGGAAATAAACCCATAGTCTTGCCAGCTTCAATAGGCATAAAACCACAGTATTGAGTAACTGCTTCATACACTTTTACTATGCCAGCTCGATCGCTGAACACTGCTTCGTGTGTTTGACCAGCTTCATCTGTAATCTCTGAAGGAAAATTTTTTAGTATTGCTCCCAGCACAGGTTCTCTAGTACCATAATGTTTGTACAATGATTTAAATTTGGCTGGATATGCACAATCTATGATTGACTCTACTTCCCATACAGTGATAGGACCTTGCATACTGTTATTAATGCCAATGAATGTGCCAGCTCCATCCACTATCACACTTACAGCATTGTCCCAGCCTGACCTGTAAAAAGCACATGCTGCGTGCAATTTGTGATGCACATGACTGAGATCAATCACCTGCGGATGATTCATCACATCTGCTTTGCGATCTATCAAACCTAATTTTCGCGCTAATCCAGTGTACACATCATCTCCAGTGAAATCAATTCTACCTGCTGTGTCTTTGACTTTTTGTGTGTGTGCAATCACGAGATAATCTATTTTGTCAGTGTGTTTGAGTATTTCCACCATGGAAGCAAAAGGTCCACCATCGTATTTGGCTCTACTTAATCGTTCTTCTTCAATGGAAAAAACCACTTGACCATCCTTGAGTAAACACACTCCGCTGTTGTGTCCACGTGCAATGGCAGCAATATATCCTGACATTTTATTTGTCATCTTTATTTCTTCCCATGATGGTGTTGATGGCAAACTCCTCAATGTCCTCATTCATGGACATCAATATTTCATTTTTGCGTGTGATTCTTTCATCCATGGTTATTCTAATAGGGTCGTATTCCCTTTCTATTTCTCCCATGTCCATGATATTAAAATATTCACAATCAGGATAACTGGTATTGATGGGATAGGTAGGACCCAATACCACTGTGGTAGGTGTGCCCACAATGTAGGCCAAATGCTGTCCCACACTGTCACATCCGAAAAAGTGATCTGCATGTTTGATCACTGAAGTCCACTGTCTGAGATTCAATCCTTCAGGCATGGCCACTTCATCTGAGTATTTTTGATCTTTTAACTCCAATCCAAACTCAGACATGAGTATCACAGCAAAGCCTTCTTTTTGCAGTTTGCCAATCAATTTTTTCACGTCTTTGTACTCAAAACTGCGTCCAGTTTTATCAATAAGAGTCTTGTCAATATGTTCTATGCCTCGGCCGAATGGTTGAAACACAATGGTTTTTTCTTTTTTAATTTTTGTTTTGATCTCATCTATTACTTTTTGTCCTTGTGCAATCTCTTCTTTGCTGAGTATCACAGTGGGTTTAGGCAATACTCTCACACCTTTGTTGTTGATCAAGATATCAAATGCTTGTGAAAGATTACATTTTTGATTGTAGTACTCCCAAACTCTGTAAGGCTCCAAACTCACCACATCTCTGCTCTGCAGTTTGGAATGAAATAAATTTTTATGAAAAATATCGTAGGTTTTTTGATCCAATAAAGGATGACCTTTGAGTATGTCCACTGCTCCTTCACAGATTACCAAAAAATCTTTGTCTCCTGATTCTTCTGCATATTTTTCCAGTGCAGGAATAGCACATAGTATTCTACCTATGCCACCATTGAGAAAAAATGCTTTGGATCTATTCATATGCGATATTCAATACTGTGATTACACAGTATTATATATCAGCTGTGACGTGTGGGTGAATTATTCTTGATTTAGTAGATTGGCACAGGTAATGTGAATGGAATTTTCCAGTGTTTTACGTTGGCATATTTGGTTGGTAAATTTTGTAGCCAAGTGCGATAAGTTTCCAATTGTTCGCGTGCTTCTTCAGTCAATGTTTCATTATTTTCCAAAGCATTGGTGATATTAGTGATTTGTAATTGCATGCTCTGCATAAAACTATCTCTGGTTAATGCATGAACTCTAAATCTAGGTCTTACAAAAGAGCCGTTAACAAATTTTAAATCTATATTATAATACTGTTGAGCTATCATGCCTGTGTTGTCATCCCAACCATAAGTCCAAGTTTCTGCAGTGCCTTCAGCATTGGTGGTAGGCAAAGTTTCTGTGTAATTTTCAGTTATTCCGGTATTGTACAGACCAGTAAGGTACGCTGCTTCAAAGGTATAAGTGTTAGCATCTAAAATATGATAGGTTTTTCCTGTTTCCAAAGGTACATTTAACTGATTCATTTCATCCATGGTGTCAGCTCCACTCACTACTCTTTCTACATAACTGGTTGCTGAATCAACTGTAATTTTTAAATATCTAGGGCCAACATAAGTGGCAGGATGTGATTTGTTAAGTGCAGTGGTATCTAAATAAGGCTCATCTGCCAAAGGTATTGTAAAATTTTTAGTTATCATATTTTATTCCTTGTTACTATTTAGTGTATTTATCAACATATCCTATTAAGAAGCAATAAATCTGATACGCATGCCGCCCCAGCCGCCTCTGATTCCGTGATCTCTCACGTCTGGACATGGTTGTGGAGGTAATCCACCTGCGCCTATGGGTAAAAATGGTGAACAGCCTTGCATCTCATAACATCCGCAGGATCTGTCTGATCTCCAACAATAGCTGTTGAAAGATCCTCTGGTGGGCTGTTTGTTTACTCCTGCCAACGCTCCAAGATAATTGGGCAATTGACTGCCTGACATGCCTGAGTTGTGTATACCATCATTCTGTGTTTGAAAACTCACTCTGGCTCCTTTTTCTGCAAACGTATAAGCTGGCAGAGGTGCATGGTGAATGGTTTGACAAGGACAAGTGGGATAACAACCTAAGAAAGATGTACAGCCTATGGTGCCGCAGCAGTTGATGTCACCGCCGTAGGCCAGTGCTTCCCAACCACCTGAGCAATGATTGCACACAATACCGCAGTTGTCGTTGATGGGTCCGAATCTACAAAATCCGTTGGCTCCAAAGCAACAGAACATGCTGGTGCTGGTGCTGCAGAAACTGGTTCCACCTCGGCCACCTCTAGCACACATACAACCGTTGGAAGCAGTGCTGGTCCAACACACTGTGCTGGGATCACCACAACCTGAAAAACATAAATCGTGTGCATATCTGGGAAAGCCCACACAACCACACACAAAGTTGGCAGTGGTCACTTCAAAAGATTTTCTAGAATATCCACCCGCATTGCCTGGCAGTCCTCCACCACAACAACACATACGAGAACCTGATCCACCTGAACCCCATATTTCCACAATGGCACAGCCTGAAGCTGGTGGCTTCCAACAGAAGCCGTTGCAGAATTGTGTGTAGAATGTGCCAGGTGAGAATGCATAGATCACGCCCTGTTCAAGGTTGTTCTCAGTCACTGAGTAGGTAGTTCTGCTTGATAATATACTTTTTAATCCTGGCATTAGTTTAACCCCAAATATCCTGTTCCTACGTATTTAATTCTAATTATACCATGACCACCTCGGTAGGCATGATCTCTCACATCTGGACATGGATGTGGTGGTGGTCCACCATGACCAGGAGGCACAAACGCTATGCAACCGTTCATATTGTAACAACCGCAATATCTATGTCCAGTCCAACAGGCTGAATAGTTTCCGCCCATGGTAGGGTTACGACTGGTGAGTCCCAAAGTGTGAATGTATCCATAAACAGATCCACCGCTCCAGTTGTAGGCTCCATTGTCCGTATCATTGGTGTAGGTGATCCATGCTCCACAATCTGCATACTGCTTGGGTGGAGTTCTCATGTGATACCAAGTGGCACAAGGACATGTTGGCAAACAACCAAAGAAACTCACACAACTGAATCCGCCAGCCATGTTGCAGTCTCCGCCATATGCTTGTGCTTGGTGAATGGCACAGCCTGGTCCTCTGTAGTTGCACACAATACCGCAGTTGTCGCCAGCACATTTGGTGGTGCAAAACCCACCTGCTGTGAAACAACAGTAAGCAGATGGAGTGGTAGAACAATAACTGTATCCACCTTGACCACCTTCAGCACACATACATCCTGTGGTGCCGTTGCCTTGCCAGCAGATACCTGTGCTTTCAGATCTGCCTCTGTAACATAAATCGTCTGAGTTGCCGCAACTTAATCCCACGTTGCCTCTGATACAACAGCCCACTGTGACTGAAACTGTTTTGCTGGAATAAGCACCTGGATTGCCAGGCAATCCATATCCACAGCAACACATTTTGGCTCCTGATCCACCAGCACCCCATATCTCAATGGTAGCTGTGCCTGTGCCTGGTGATCTCCAACACACACCACAACAGAAGTTGGTGCCCACTGCTGTGCCGGGATTAAAAGCCCATATTCTGCCTTCTTCGGTGTTTGATTCCAAACCTTGCAGCTGGAAGTCTAATTTTGTTTCTAATAATGATCTCAGTGTTGGCATATGATTATCCTGCTATCCATTTGATTCTGATTGCTCCCATACCACCTCGATGTGCGTGATCTCTCACCCCTGGACATGGATGTGGTCCTGTGCCTGGAAATCCTGGTGGCAATAAATGTTGACATCCTTCATTTTCATAACATCCGCAGTTGCCTGAAAATCCCCAACAGGTAGCAAAAGGAGCTCCCATTTGAGGCCATCTGCTGGCAGCTGCCAATGCTTGACTGTACTGGCCTCTGCCTTGGCCTGACCAGTTGGCAAAACCATTGCCGTCGTCACTGTTGTGACTCACTACCACTCCGCATTTGGCGTAGTATCCATGTGGACTTTGCAAGTGAAAATTTGTGGCACACGGACATGATGATCCTGAAGTTCCTAAGTAACTCACACAACTGAATCCGCCTGGACAGTTTAAATCTCCACCGTATGACTGAGCACACCATCCACCTGAACAACATTTGTTGCAAATAATTCCGCAATCACCGTTCACACCCAAAGTGTGATAGAATCCAGCACTTGCCCAACAACAGTAGGCATTGGTGCCTGTGCTGCAATAAGTGACTCCGCCTCGGCCACCTTGAGCACACACGCAACCTTGTCCTGCGCCGGTGCCTTGAGGATAATAAGTTACGCCTGTGGCATCCGAACATCCTCTAAAACAAAGTGCGCTTGAATTGCCGCATGACTGTCCTATCTGTCCACAAATATATCCGCAACAGTCCAACACCACAGTCTTCTTGGCATAAGCTCCTGGATTGCCTGGCAAACCAAATCCACAGCAGCACATTTGGGCAGTTGAACCACCTGCTCCCCAAATTTCAATTATGGCTGTGCCTGATTGACAGGGTTTGAAACAGATACCGTTATTGAAAATTTCAAAAGTTGCGCCAGTTTGGAAGTGAAATATTTGTCCAGATTCCACATTGGTTTCTGTCACTTGTGGAAAGTTGTTGTTCTTGGTCGCTGTTAAGTTTTTTAAACTTGCCATACTTTCAAATCCTTTTTGATCTATTGTGCTGTGTGAATTGTGTTCAATTACACTGCGCCAACGATCCAACCAGTGCCCGCGCCTGTGTAAATCAAAGTTACGATTGCTTGGTTCAAGTCAATTGTTAAATTGTCAGCTGCTCCGTTGATCAATGCACCGTTTCTAGCCACTGTGATGTTGTTGGTAGCTGCGCTATTGCCAACATCTATGATTTGAATGGTGTCGTTGTCCAACAAACTGGTGCTGAGTGGTAAAGTGATAGTGAAAGCCCCTGCAGATGAGTTGGCTAAAATTCTATCATTCACAACTGCTTGATACGTGGTCGTAACGCTTCTGATCACTATGCCAGCGGTTCCGGTTGTTGATATGTATCTTCCCATGTTTTAGTCCTTATGTTTGCTTGTATTTATGCTAATACTGGTATTATTACAGCGTTGATGTTTCAATGCCGTAAACAACCACACTAGCGTTGCCCCCTGATGCGTATGCCACTAATCTTTGGCCTGCTGCCAATACCAAACCAGTTCTTTCCAGAACTCCTTTGGATAGCACTTCCACATCGTATTCAATCCATTCAGATCCGTTTGCGTTTGGTGTGTCTGCTAGAGCCACAGCCAATCTAAAGGTCTGAGCCTGATTGCCTCGATTAAGGAAGTTCACAGCAACCACTGCAAACGTATCAGCTGGACAAAGGTACACTGTGTTCAAAGAGCCAGCGGTTAAATTCGCTGCTCCCAATCTTCCTGTTGCCATTTACTGTTCTCCTTTTGTTATACTCTTGTTATCCTTGTAGGAACAAGCCCAATGCTACGGGTGTTCCTCTTATTCCTGCTGTGAAATTCACAGGGGAATCAAAGTTTATTGTCACTCCAGTGGTGGTTTCAATGATATTACTGTATATCGTGATTAAACCTGCAGTGATCTGGTTCACGTTCAAACTGCTGGCTCCACCACCGATCTGACTAGATATATATGTTCTAATCGCTCTCTGAGTGGGCACAATTTGGTCACTGTTGGCTGCCATTGTACCATCTGTGGAGAATTCATTGATGGAAGCACTGGTGCCTCCCAATACCAATTCACCCAACTGAAGTTCTTGTAATCCTGATATGTTGAACGCATCTGCATTCAATGTGGCGATACCTGTGCTCTGTTCTACCGAGAACAGATCTCCCACTCGGAAGTTACCGTCCTGATCCGTGCTGGTAAAGAACACTCTACCTCCACCGCCTTCCACAGTTTCTTTTTCTGAGTCTGCTGGGATCAAAGGTATGCCTGGATAATTGGTTGTGGTGAAATTACCCGTGCCAATGTCTAAGAAGTCATGACCTGTCAATCTAATCTGTGAATATCTAATTTTTATTGTGATTGTATCACCATGTGCGGGAGCTTCTCCCACTGCTATTTCTGGACTCACTTGCAACAATGCAGTGAATGGATATTGTGTGCCCAAAAGATTCTGCACAGTGACCAGTTTGTAATAATTGCCTGGCAGAGATGCAAACTCCACATTGGAACCTGCCTGAGGCACTTGACTCAATCCTTGAACTTGTATGAAACTGCCGCTCTGTAAACTGTTTCTAAATCCAGCAAATTCTGTCACTGTGCCAGCTGACGCCACATAGACACCATAATTTGTTGTGTCCAACGGTATTGTGAGTGCTTGATCCACATACAGTGCAAAAGTGGTTGGAGTCAATACATCCACATAATACCATATGCCGCTGTTGATTTGGAACATGCCCGCCACGTTGGCAAAAGTTACTTTTTTACCATCTGTATATGTGTGTGCTGTGAGGGTGGTAACCACACCTGGGTTAGCATTGGTGATGCCTGACACAGTTCGTTGCACACCAGTTTCTGTGATGGTGGTAACTGCTGTGAGGTATGAAAGTCCTCGGTTGGTAAATGTGGGTTGACCCAAAGCTCCGTCACCAATGAATACTTGCACTGGTGCTTCCACTGTGTTGCTGGGATCCACAATGGTCACTGTGGGAGTGGACACATAGCCTGAACCTGGTTCAATAATTCTGATAGAAGATATTTTTTCAGTGGTCACCACTGCTCTAGCAATGGCAGTAACTCCTGACGGAGATGCACTGACAACGATGCGCGGAGCATATTCATATTTGGTGGTTCCGTCCAATACAGGTTCTACCACTCTCACTGTCATGGTGCCTGCTGCAGTTGAAAGTGTGACTGCTGATCCACCTAAGCTGGTGCTAACTTTGAATTGTGTGGCGCCTGTGATATTGACCACATAGTATTGAGTGTATGGATTTATGCCACCAAATGTGGTGCCATCAAACTGCACTGATGCGCCCACATACAATGCTGCATTGGATGCACAAGTGATCAAGTCAGTGGTCACTGTGGTGTTGGTGCAAGTGGTGTTCACTAGATAATCCCATCCTGCTTTGTGTAAGGTCATGGTGCCTGCAGCGTCTGATGTGACATCAAACACAGTGCCACCTGGTGTGGTGCTGATGGTAAATGTGGTTCCAGTGGGTTTGGCCAGCACATAATAAATGGTTGGGTTGGTAGCAGTGGTGGTCACTCCACCAAATGCTGTGCCGCTGAACATGATTGGCATGTTAACGTCTAATGTGCTGCTGTCAGCACAGGTGAATCTATCATTTGACGCTGTGGCAGCTGTGACTGATAGTGTGGTAAAAGAAGGTCTGGCCACTTTGGTGGCTTTGGTTCCTGCATTGAATCCCACTATGTATCCATACTGACCTGCTCCCAATCCTTCAGTGAGCCAGATAGCCAAGCCTATTAATTCAGCAGCCAATGCTGAGTCAGTGTTGGAAATTGTAATGGTTTTGTCTGTGCCATTCTGAGCCACGTTGGTAGCCGAGCTGTATCCATCACCACCATAGTTGCTCTCAGGCGACGTCACAGTTTCATTCAATCTAATTTCGTACACACCACCATTGCGGATGGTAGCAGTGGTGCCAGTGATTCCATATCCATCTCCTGATATAGTCAGTGTGGCTGCTGTGGTGTAGTTGGTACCAGCATTGGTGTATTCCATGGCCAATATTCTGTTGCCATCTGTGAAAGTATTGCCTATGGTGGCATCTGTGCTCTTGTTGTCTACAGTGCAAGTGATAGGAGTTTCAGTGGCATCTCCGCCTTCAGACACTGATCCGAATTTACCGTATGAGTTGTTACCATTGGTGGCTCTCACTTTACCGCCGTTTTCTGCCAGATATCCAATGTGGTTGTAGTATGTGAACACAGAAACCAACTCTGATCTGCCCAAATTGGTTACCCAGAATCCGATACCGTCTGATAATATTTGTGTGAAGTCGTTGGCCACCACAGAGTCATTGCCTCCGTTGTGCAATGCGCCATCCACTTTTAATCCCACGCAACCTGTGCCGAATGTGGATACGTTTTGCACATAAGGTGATTTATTGGTGATCCAAACATCTTCGTGTGCTGGTCCCCAACCTGGATCCAATGATGCGTAAGCACCTGCTGTGGGTCTTTGAGTGCCATACACGTTGGCAGCACCCAATGTGCCTGTTAATCCTTGCAATGTGCAGTTTCTCAATCCAGTGCCGTTTCTCAAGTAGAACATGTCTTGAGTCAAACTGCCTGTCACTGCCACTTCGTAATATTTGGCAGCTACCAATGCTTTGTAATTGCCTGTGTAAATTAAATCATTGCACACAGCATCCACATATTCTCTCACATCTCTTTTGCAAGACAGTTCATTGGCTGCTGTGAAGTAAGTCAAGAATGCACCTGGATTAGTTTTCTTGGTGTACTCTACCACTTCAGTGGCTAAAAATTCTTTGTTTTCAATCAATCTCAACACAGCATCTGTGTAACCCACAGCAGTCTGTGGTAGATTGGATCCACTCATGATGGGCTCAGGACTGGTGCTGTCACCTATCACGTTGAAATTAATATAATCATAAATGTCATCCACAATGCCCACTGCTGCTGCGGCTGCTGGAGCTGATCCTGCTGGAGCATCAGTGTTTTGTGCTCCTACCTGAGCCACTGTGCCTGCACCCACTGTGAGTACGGTGAATGTGGTGGCCAAACTGCTGCCTCCCAATAAACCTGAACCTATGGTTAATGTGTTGCCCACTGTGTATCCTGTGCCTGAATTGTTGATACTGAATGCTGTGATTGCTCCTGCACCATTCACTGTGGCATTCACCGTGGCTGATGAGCCTGAACCGCCAGTCACTGCCACTCCTGTGTAAGTGCCTGCTGATCTGTTCACATCTGTGCCTGGAGTGGTCACTGTTTTTAAATAACCTGCTGCTGTGGGTGTGATTGGAGTGTTGGTGATGATGTCATCAATGATGTTTCTCAATCTGTCAATGCCTTGCAATGTGTATGGAGTGTCTGCTGCATCCACATAGCTGGGAGCAGGTCTGATATTGGTGCTTCTCAATTCATCTCCCACAATTGCAGTGCTTTCACGCACACGTATGGGCAACACTTCGTAGAATACTCCAGTTTTTACAAACACTGTGTTGTTGGCAATTCTTTCAGCTGGCACATCATCAATGTCACCTGCCACCACTGTGTCAATCACAATATCCATCAGTGATTCAATCAATGCTTGTGCTTCAGATTCTTCATCAAAATCGTTGTCGATCACTTGTGGCACAACCAATTGCAATTCTGCATATCCTGCGTCATTGGATATGGCAGCATCAATCACTGTTTTTGCAAATTCTATTGCAGCGCTGGTCTCGGTTTCTTGACCATACACATAAGATCCGCTGCCGGTGTAGTAAGAAATAGCAGCCAATCTACTTTTTTCGTTGCCACCGTGGCCCACGTCCCAATGCACAGCATCAATGATTTGTCCTATGTCTCTTTGACATTTGGTAGAATCATATTTTAACTTGACCACACAAGATCCTGAAGCAGTGGTGAGTGACACCTGCGATCCGCCTGGAGTTAAACTAATTTCAATAAATGTGGGATCTTTGGCTATGATATAATAGGTAGTTCCAGTGTTGATGCCACCGAATGTGGTGCCTGTGAATTCCACTCGCATGCCCACTCTAAGATTTGCAGTGCTGCTGCAAGTGATTAGATTGGTACTTGCTGTGGTGTTGGTCACTGTGGCTTGGAATGTTGCATCAATATAAGCAATGGTCTCTCTTTGAATAAATGCTTTGTTTCTCAATAATAAATTTCTTGCATTAGGATACAATGGTCCTTTGTCTATTTCTTTAAGAGCATACTGAATGGTTTTCCAAGGTTGATTCAATGTGGCACCATAATCTGGAGCTGGTGCATCCACACCTGAATTGGCCACATACCAAACGTTGTTGATTTTTCCAAAGTAACCCCACTCAGGCAATGTGCCTGCAGAGTTCACCAATAATGTTTGACCTGAAAGTCCAATAGGTAATCTTGTAGGGCCTGATGGACCATACACTAATAAATCTCCTTGTGTGGTCAATGCTGTGCTCTCCGCACCGCCTGACAACAATTGCCAGTATGGGCCTGTGTTTACTCCTGGTCCTGGTGGATAATCTGGTTGTGTGATTATGGCAGGTCCCACGTTGTTGGAAGTGTGAGCTAAGATACAAATGTATGAATTGTTGGTGTTGATGATGCCTCGTACCACGTCACCTTTGTCATACAGTGTGGCGTTGGCCCAGTTGCCTTTCCAATAGATACCTTCATTGAGTTTGTCCCAATAAGTCACATTGGGTGGTCTGTTACCGGTGCTGTCTTCAATACAGATATAAGTGAATCCTCCCAAACGCACCACGTCTCCATTTTTGTAAGCAGTGCCGTTGTTGTAGTCTCCCATGAGACGGAATCCTGTGACAAATAGATCCCAATCCACACCTGCGTAGGTGTTGGGATTCTTATTCAAACTATTGGTCTTGGCCACGTAACCATAACCACCATAAGTGACAAAATCACCTATCTGATAATTGGTTGCAGAACTCCATGAATCTTCAAATTCTAATCCTGGCACAAACACTGCCCAGTTGGCCTGATCTGCAGTGAGTGTGGTGGTGGCAACGTGATAAGTGGTACAGATCCAAAGACTTGGTCCCCACTTGACCACATCATTGATTTTGTATCTGGTGGTGGCTGTCCAATCTGATTTATATTCTATACCTTTATGTAAGTAATCCCATTTGGCCTGATCTGCTTCCAAACCACCACCCAACAGTGTGGCTGATGCATTTGAAGTGTGACCAAGATTACACACATACAATTGTCCACCATATCGTACCACATCTCCCAATTTGTATCTGGTGGTGGTAGTCCAAACATTCAACCAATTAAATCCTTTGGAGAACACTTCCCAGTTGGCAATATTATTTTCCAAACCTAAAGTGGTAGTGGCAGCTGATGAGTGATAAGTGATACAAGTGTAGATGTATGCACCGTATTTGACTAGATCATTTACTTTGTATCTGGTGCTGACTGCCCAATCTGATTTGTAATCAAATCCTTCTGAAAATAAATCCCATTTGGATTGATCTGCTTCCAATCCCAAAGTAACTGTGGCAGCTGATGTGTGACCTTCATTGGCAATGTACAAGTATCCACCATACTTCACAATGTCATTGGGTTTGTAGGTGGTGTTCAATGACCAATCATCTTTCCACTCCTGACCATCGCTCATCAGGTTCCATTTTGAAGCATCTAAATCTGTTTGAAAAATGTTGCTGGTGTGTCCCACCACGCAGATATAGGTACGTCCACCATATCTTATCACATCATCGATAAAATATTGCACTGCAGTGATCCAGGCACCCTTCCAAATGAACCTAATCCTACCTAATTTAAACTCAGCCATTGTTATGATTTCCTTGTTGTGTTGTTATTTATCATACTAACTACCATATCCGTTGCTGGGGTCTATTACACTCACAGCATCGCCTTCATTCAGTTCAGTGGATGCCACACCACCCAAGAAATAGTTCAATGCCAGCATGGATCCTTTGACTCCTTGTTTGAAATTAACACCTACTTGCATCTGAATAGTTTCACCACCCACGTTAAATATTGTGTCATTTTGCACCTGAATGGCACCAGCTCTCAAACTGGACACGTTCAACACAGATCCACCACCTGAAATTCTGCTTTGAA
>Ga0247834_1006542_pt1 | contig 12964 bp, 10 predicted proteins | sample LaCruzMarch2015__8_FD_187118 | JGI IMG/M metagenome (GOLD analysis project Ga0247834, IMG submission 187118) | Freshwater microbial communities from meromictic Lake La Cruz, Castile-La Mancha, Spain - LaCruzMarch2015_12m | ecosystem: Environmental > Aquatic > Freshwater > Lake | place: Spain... | reverse complement strand
TTGAGTTTTTTTACTTAATCGACTCTTTCTCATGCTTTCCTTTATAACACTTCTTTGTGTTATCTAGGACAGCCCCAAAAAAAAACAACTAAATTTTTCAAATAACGTAAAATATTTCAAAGTATCAGTTTTTAATCAGCAAACAACGGCATTAGCTTCTGCATATAATTCCTGCATTGCTTGGTCAAAAGCAATTACATTTTGCTGTTCACCACCTAGTTTACGAATCGCAACGGTTTTTTCGTCTGCTTCGCGTTTACCAACCACATAAATGTATGGAATTTTCTGCAAAGAATGTTCGCGAACTTTATATGGGATTTTTTCATTGCGTATATCAAGTTCTGCTCGTATGCCTTTTGCTTTTAGTTGCTCACAAATATTTATAGCGTAATCATTCGCTTCCGTTGTAACGCTTGCAACAACCACTTGAACAGGTGCCAACCAGACAGGAAATTTTCCAGCGTAATGTTCAATAAGCACGCCAATGAAGCGCTCCATTGACCCTAGAACTGCTCTGTGAAGCATGACTGGTCGATGCTTTTGACCATCTTCCCCTACATACGTAGCGTCTAAGCGCTCTGGTATACTGTAATCAACCTGTAATGTTCCACACTGCCATTCGCGACCTATGCAGTCTTTCAAAACGAATTCTAGCTTCGGACCATAAAAAGCACCTTCACCGGGGTTTAAGCTATATTCAATGCCTGCTGCTTGGGTTGCTGCTTTTAAGGCTTCTTCTGCTTTGTCCCAAAGTTCATCAGTGCCTGCACGCTTTTCAGGGCGATCAGAGAATCTTACTTTAAAACTATCAAACCCTAGATCTTTATATATACCTTTTAACAAATCGCAAAAATCTTTAGTTTCTGAAATAATTTGCTCGGGTGTACAGAAAATATGCGCATCGTCTTGCACGAAACTACGCACACGCATAATGCCGTGCAAAGAACCGCTTGGTTCGTTACGGTGACAAGAACCAAATTCAGCCATACGTAACGGCAAATCACGATAGCTTTTCAGACCTTGTTTGAAAATTTGTACATGACATGGACAGTTCATTGGTTTAATGGCCAGAACTTTGTCTTCGTCATTTTCTACGGTGTACATGTTCTCACCGAACTTTTCCCAATGCCCTGATGCTTCCCATAAGGAAAGATCAACCAACTGAGGAGTTTTGACTTCGACATAATCAGCTTTTTCCATGCGACGGCGCACAAAATTTTCTAGGGTACGGTAAATCGTCCAGCCTTTGGGATGCCAAAATACAGAACCAATTGCTTCTTCTTGCATGTGGAAAAGATTAAGCTCTGCCCCTAGTTTACGGTGGTCGCGTTTTTCCGCTTCTTCTAGCATATGCAAATATTCATCTAGCTGTGCTTGAGTAGCCCAAGCAGTGCCGTAGATACGCTGTAACATTACATTACGATGGTCACCACGCCAATAAGCACCAGCAAGCTTCATAAGCTTAAATGCGTGACCTACTTTTTTTGTTGATGGCAAATGGGGACCACGGCATAGGTCAATAAAATCCCCTTGCCGGTACAAGCTAATAACTTGACCTTGAGGAATTCCTTCAATAATTTCAGCTTTAAAATTTTCACCCATGTTTTTGAAAAAGGGAATTGCATCATCTCGGTTCCATTCTTCGCGAACAATTGGAATATCAGCATCAACCAATTCGCGCATGCGCTTTTCTATGGCTGGTAAATCATCTACCGAAAGAGGCTTTTTAGGGTAAATGTCGTAATAAAAACCATTTTCAATAGCTGGTCCAATGGTTATTTGAGTATCTGGATATAAATCTTTTATAGCTTGCGCAAACACGTGCGCAGCATCATGACGAATAACTTCAAGCCCTTCTTCAGTGGCTTTAGTAATAATTTCAATTTGAGAACCATCTGGAACTGGTTGATTTAAATCTTTTAAATCACCATTCACTCTTATTGCAACAGCTTCCCTTGCAAGTTTTGGTGAAATTGAAAACGCAACTTCTTCACCTGTTGGTAATTTATCAAATACTTTTTCAGAACCATCTTTTAAACGTAGGGAGACCATAAAACAAAAGAGCTAGATACCTAGCTCTTTTGTAGCACAAAATGGTTATGAGAATAAAGATTAGGAATCCATCATTTTGACGGCTTCACTTATTTCATTATCTGCCCCACCTTCAACACCTTTAGAGCCCATTTCTTCGGCCGACCAATAGATATTAGGGATATCACCCGTTCTAAATTCACGATAAATTGTGGACAAACCCTTCATAATTAACGCAGAATTTGGAACTGTACTAAACCAGCTAATGTTTTTTAACTGAAGTTCACGTACCTCGGGGCTCATTCTTTTTCCATCGTTCAGCATATTTGCATCTTCTTGCATTTTTTCCGTTGGACGAAGAGTCATCATGTACACAACAGATTTACGTACGCTATTTGTTGTATCATTTGAAAAGAATGTTTTTACTACAGGAATTTGCCCCAAAACAGGAGTATAGCTTTGGGTTGAATTATCTTCTCTGTCATAGATCCCAGCTAAAATAGTAGTTTCGCCAAATGCTAATTCTACTGTTGTGCACACTGAACTATGGTTTATTTGGCTATAACTAGACGCAGTAGCCGAAGCTGCCCCCCCATACCCATTAAGTTCTGCAATTGTGTTACCTTCTACACGCACATCAAACTGAATTTTTAAAACTCCATTTTTGTCTTTACGAGACCCAATTGGAGTTACAGTAACTCGGTATCCAACCGGCAACCTTTCAATACTGTTTGTACCTGTTCCTGATGCAATATTTGCAATCAAATCTGTACCAGCAAAAAATTCAGAGGTTTTACCAACAGCTGCAAGTAATGTTGGCCTTGCCACAACCTCAATACGCGTATCACTTACATTAAATATGTTCAAAGAATAAGCAGCACCTGCTTGGCTTAAACCAAACCCTTGTTCAAATTTTTTCGCTTCAGAACCATTTGGGCTTTGCCCAGGCATGTTACGCCATGTACGAGTACTTGTGTAGGTTCCTGGGTTAAAAACAACATTAATTGAATTTAAAATGTTCGTGCCCTTTGATGTCCTTCCTTGCTCACTCACTCTCATAATTGCGCAATCAACCACAAAAGTATCGGGATTTTTTGCGTTATAAGCTCCAAGTTTTTTAGCAATTGGAGTTGCTGCAGTTCCACCACCAACACCTGCCAATGGATCTGCACCTGCCGCATCACCAGATGTATCTGCTGCCGAATCATCATCACCCTCATCGTCGTCCGAATCATCGCCAGAAGAAGCAGCAGTTAATATTAAGTTTGGATTATTATGAACGTTCATCCACTGATGTAATCGTCTATCTAGATAACCATCTGCTTTTTTGTTTGCAGCAACGAATTTATTTCTAAAATTTTGCACTTCTAAAGGTTGATTAAGTGCCGCAGCAATCATGCTTGCCGCTTTCAATACAAATGGATTTTCAGGCGCCAAATTCACAGCTTTGGTAATAGTTGCATAGGCAGTTTTCAAATCATGGTTATAATAAGAAGCAGCCGCCAGTGCATATAATGACTTCACATCTGGTTGTTGTAACAGTAAAATTTCCGCAAAGCTTTGCTGGGCCTTATTGTATTCTTTTGCTTGGTAATACATATAGCCTAAACGTTTGTGAGCCAGCACGTTTGATGGATCATAAACAATCGCGTAACGAAAGCCCATCAATGCCAAATCTCTAGCACCTAAATCTCCAGCCGCTGCTTTATGTAAATAATTCAAACCGTTTAAAAAATGAAGATATGAGTTAGCCGGGTCGTCAAGCAAAGCTGTATTAAAAAGTTTCGAAGCTTCCTGGTAATCACCTCGTTGCATTGCATAAATGCCTTCCTTAACTTCGGAAGCAATGGTATTTTTTTCAAGAATAGATTTTACTTCTTCAGCAGAAATTGAGGGAAGCTCTTGTTTACTAACTTTTGTAAGATCAGTTTCGCTTAAATCATTTAATCTAGCTGCGCTACCTGCTGGATCAACAGATTCCATTTTTTCTGCATTGTTCATGCAGGAGCTTAGAAGTAGAAAAAAATAAGTCGTGTAGATTGAATATCTCATTTATGCAGATGCGCTCTTCCATATTCCTAGTATAGCGTAACCTAGAGAATACACATATGTATACATAAAATTTTACTAAATATTATTGAATCTACTATTTTTTTTTAAATTTTATGATGCTACAATTCCTCAAAATTGTTGCGGCGTCTTAAAGACCTATCAATTCTCTCTCAGAGTCAAATAAAAACCTACTAACAAACCTTGTCAAATTGTATTTGTGAAATTCGCGTAGTAAGTAAAAAAGACCTGCTTCATCCGCTTCAACCACAATAGGAAAAATTAATATTTCGGGCATTGTTTTTTTAAAAAGCCAAAGACTTCTTGGCATATGAAAACGATTCGTAACTAAACCAATTGTTTTAAATTTATGATTTTGCACCCAGACAGCAGACTCAAGCGCGTTAGAAAATGTATTAACAGCGCCATATCCAAAATCAGTAAACTGATAAAGATGATCATAACCTTTGAGTTGTTTATCTTTTATAACTGCTAAGTTAACAATTTTATCAACACCTGAAATCAAAATTCGTTTAGCGTGTAATTGATTAAAAAGAGCCATACCGGTTTGAATTCTATCTTTCCCACCAGTTAAAATAACAATTCCATTTACCTGACTATTAATGCAAGAAAAACTCTGAGTGTCTCGATAAAAATCAAACAAACCATAAGACCACACACAAAATGTGACCAAAAGAATAAGTAATTTTAAGCGCATGACCATAATTTTTTTAACAGACCTGTTGTCAGTACATATGTAATCCCAATCCCAACAACAAGACAAGAGCATGGTAACAATAAATACAATAGTAATGAAGGAGCTGCAAAACCATAAGGGAAAAAGGCCATGTGCTGTGTAGCCATATAAATGACCCAACAGGCCACACTTGCCCCAAAAAAGCCATATATTGAACTTAGAAAAATACACCTTGCCATAAACCAACAATATAATTTCTTGATGTAAATTGGAGTTGCTCCTAGCAACGAAAGACGTTCAATATTTTGTTCTTGTTGAGCAAAAATGGCGCGAGTCATCAGCACCATAACAGCCAAAAATGCAACAATAAAGCAAACGATAATGCTGTTTAATATGTAACTTAAAATTTGAAATGATGAGACAAATTCTGCAGAGTAGCGCGGTTGAGTGTATACCTGTGCATCTGGAACCATCTCTTTAATTTGTTTTTCGATAAGATCTACTTTTTTTTGAGATGATGACTTTAAATTCAATTCAATAAAAATAGGAAATGGAATGGATTCTATCCATGATTTACTTGAAGTAGACTGAGGACTAAACATTCTCTGAAATGATTGCTCATCGATCTTTTTAAAGCTTTTAACAAGAGGAGATTTTTTTAAGAACTTCTCTAATTCTGCAGTGTCTTCTTTCAATTGTGTGGCACTACCACTGTAAGGAATAAGTACATAATTTTCTTGTTCAGGACTAAATTGCCATGCCTTTATAAAATCACGAACTCCATTTGAAGAAATACTCGCTAAGTAAAGTAACCCAATTAAAACCGACAATATCAGCATAAAAGTACGACGATTTTTATCGTATAGAAGTGGAAGGTCTTTTGGCATTGAAAACATCATGCCTTCCTCATTAGTTGTGCAGTTAAGCTAGATGTTCCTCTTAAAGCACTGTATTCCCTGAGATCTCCATGTCTTAAGCGATATTCAGTATACCCTTTAGATGCAACAAGCTGTCGATTATGGGTTGCAATAATGACTGTTGTTCCCATTTTGACTAATTCTTTAAATAACCCTATTAATCGTTTTGATTGGGCTTCATCGACATTTCCTGTAGGTTCATCTGCCAATAATAATTTTGGTTTGCGAATGACCGCGCGTGCAACTGCTACTCGTTGTTTTTGACCTTCTGATAGTTCTTTAGAAAAGCGCTTTAAGTAGTCACCAAGTCCTGACCAAGCAAGTAATTCTTCTGCATACATATTTGCTTTTTTTGCCGTCACTCCCTGTAATTTCAAGGCTAATGCTACGTTTTCTTGAATAGTCAGGTGTTCAAAAAGTTCACAGTTTTGCTGAACAATGCCAATTTGTTGGCGAAAATCTGGCAGAGAGTTAATATTTAAATTTTTGGTATTAATCCCAAAAACACTAATATTTCCAGTTGTAGGCAACAATCCATTATAAATTAATTTTAGGAATGAGGTTTTCCCCATTCCACTATCCCCGGTTAAAAAATAAAATGAATGCGACCTAAAAATGACGTTAACCTTGTGCAAAACGTCTTGTTTTGATCCTTTATAAGAAAAATTCACATCTTGAAAATCAACTAATGGGGAGGACTTTTCAGCAAGTTGCATGATTAATTTCTCGTAAAATAATTCTGGCGCACCCGATACGATTCGAACGTACGGCCTTTGCCTTCGGAGGGCAACGCTCTATCCAGCTGAGCTACGGGTGCACTTGGTGAAATGTAGCGGTATTTACACCCATTGCCAAGATAGAGATACTGATGCTTTTTCATTACTGACATTGTTATTCACTATATCAGTAAGCGCAATAGAAAAATTCAATCAAAAGAAGAGCGAGTTTAAAACTATCTTTGAAAAACTCGCTCGTAAATTTTTTGAAACATCTCCAAATCACTAACAGGCACACATTCATCAACATGGTGCGCAGTTTTGTTCAAAAAGCCTAATTCAATAACAGGACAGATTTTGTGCATAAAACGTGCATCTGAAGTTCCACCTGACGTTGAACAGATAGGCGCAACACCAGTTTCAGCTTCAACTGCTTTTGATACTATATTCGCCCATACCGAAGAACTAGCGATGAAAGGCTCTGCTGATGGTAGTGGTGTTATTGAAAAAGTAACTTTAAAGTGTTTTTCTGCTTTTTTGGCTATCGAATTAATATGTTGTGTTAATGATTCAAAGCTATGTTGAGTATTGAAACGAATATTTACGGAAGCATAAGCGGTGCCTGCAATTACATTGTAAGCACTGTTTGGCATATTCAATTTTACAATTTCTAAGTTGCTAGGATCAAAGTCAGCTGTGCCTTTATCAAGAGAAGTTGAAACTAACTCACCAAGAAACATAATCATTGGGTTGGCCGCATTATTTGCCAAGTGTGGATATGCCACATGCCCTTGACTACCTTGAACAGTTATGTCGAAGCTAATGCTGCCACGTCTGCCATTTTTAATAGTGTCTGCAACCTTATCAACTGATGTAGGCTCACCTACCAAAGCAAAGGTAGGAATATGGTTATTTTCTTTTAACCACGGAATAACTTTGGCTACACCGTCTTTAGCAGGGCCTTCTTCGTCTGATGTAAGTAGAATACTGATTGATCCATTAGTTTTTATATTTGGTATGGCTGCTAAAAATGCCGCTATGGAACCTTTCATATCAACCGCACCTCGGCCATATAACACACCATTTTCCACAACACCTGAAAATGGATCATGCGCCCAACCTTCACCAGTTGGCACCACATCAACATGACCAACATACATAATGTGCGGCGCGCCTGTTCCTTTTCGGGCAAACAAATTATCAACATCGCCAAATGGCAATCTAGATACTTCAAACCCAAATGATTCAAGATATTGCCCAATAAAATCTAGACATTCAGACCCCTTGGGGGTAACTGTATCAAATTGAATAAGTTTTTGGGCAAGCTCTAGAACATTCATGATTAATCTCTCAATAATTCATTAATGCCGGTTTTTGAGCGGGTTTTTGCGTCAACGGTTTTAACAATGACAGCACAGCTAAGGTTGACACCACCTGATGAGGGAAGTGATCCAGGAACAACTACTGAATATGCAGGAACTCGCCCGAAGTAAATAGCACCAGTCTGGCGATCAATAATTTTTGTCGACGCACCAATAAACACACCCATGCTGAGTACAGCGCCAGTTTCAACAATAACACCTTCGGCAACTTCAGAACGCGCCCCGATAAAGCAATTATCTTCAATAATAACAGGAGCTGCCTGCACAGGCTCAAGAACTCCACCTATTCCAGTACCACCTGAGATATGACAATTTTTGCCAATTTGCGCACAAGAACCAATTGTTGCCCATGTATCAACCATGGTTCCTTCATCAACATAAGCACCAATGTTAACGAAGCTTGGCATTAGCACAACGTTTTTCGCAATATACGCACCGCGACGTACAACCGAACCTGGCACACTACGGAATCCTGAATTTAAAAATTGATCAGCAGTCCAGTTGTCAGATTTTAAGGGGACTTTATCAAAAAATGACGCAGGGTAACCTTGCTGTAGTTTATTAGAATTTAAGCGAAACGATAGCAAAACTGCCTTTTTTAGCCACGTATTAACCTGCCAACCATCAGCGGTTTTTGTCGCAACGCGAATTGTACCTGCATCAAGCTGCTGAAGTATTTGTTCAACAGCATTTCTTAGTTCATCTGTTATGGTCAAATTCGCTAGATTGTCCCATGCGGATTCTATAATTTTTTGCATATTTATATCCTTATATCGTCAACAATTAGTGTTAGTTGTTGTCTTCCTTGCCATTCATCTAGCTTTACATTGCCTGCTATTTCAAGAGGACCACGATGGTTAAGCACTTCTTGTAAGGGCGTTTGCATAGCGCGAAAAGCCATAGCTTTTAAACGTTTACCTGTTTCATCTTGCAGCTGCAAGCGAATATGCTGTTCACCTATCACATCTGCAAAATTACAAATCATATGTTTAAATGCAAATGTAGGGGTTGGATGACCACTACCATAGGGTTCTAGCTGTTGCACATGGTTTAGAAATACTTCATTCAATCCATCAATAGTTAGGTAACCGTCTATGGTAAGCTTAAGCTCTCTGTTTTGCATGCAGGGTAAAGCTGCGGCATCGATAAAATCATAAAAACTTTCATAGCAACCGGGCGTAATGGTAAAGCCTGCAGCCATAGCATGGCCACCACCTTTTGTAAGTAGGTTTTTATGCAAAGCCTGATGCATGAGCACGCCCATGTCGAGTCCTGAAACAGAACGTCCTGAGCCTTTTTGCTCACCTTCCCAATCGGTCACTACCAATGTGGGTTTGTGATATTTATCTTTCAAACGACTTGAAACAATTCCAATAACACCCGGATGCCAGTTATTTCCCTTAACCATAATCACGGAACGTAAATTAAGATCTTGGGTTTCCACCTGAATAACAGCTTCTTCTAAAACCTGACGTTCAATTTCTTGACGTTGTGCATTTAATTCATTGAGTCTAATTGCCAATTCTTTTGCTTCCAAAGCGTCTTGCGTAAATAGTAAACGCGATCCCAGGTCAGCCTGCCCTACCCTGCCACCAGCGTTAATGCGTGGGCCAATCATAAACCCAAAATGATAAGCAGAGGTTATGCCACCTTTTAATTCAGCTACATCTGCCAATGTAGCAAGGCCGATGTTTTTACGCATACGTGCAATTTTCAACCCCTGAGTTACCAACGCGCGATTCAACCCTTTTAAGGGCATGACGTCACATACAGTGGCAAGTGCGACAATATCTAAATAATTTAACAAATCAGGCTCTTGAAAAGTTTGAAAGTGGCTTGAGGCACGAAGTGCACGATTCAGTGCCACAATAAATAAAAACGCTACTCCAGCAGCGCACAATAGCTTTAAATCAGTTCTTTCACCAAGTTCTTGATCTAAACGATTTGGGTTAACGATTATAGCACTAGGCAAGCTAGTTTCAGCCGTGTGGTGGTCAAGAACAATGACATCTAACCCACATGTTGCTGCTTCCCCCAATGCTTCAAAAGCTGTGGTACCGCAATCAACCATAAGGCACAGGTCATTACCTTCTTTATGTAGTTTTTTTAACGCAGCAGGATTTGCCCCGTATCCTTCATCGAGGCGATCAGGAATATATAATGCGGTAATTACACCAATATCTCGAAAATAACGACGTAATAGAGCTGAAGACGTTGCCCCGTCAACATCATAATCGCCATAAACAACAATTTTTTGATTAGTTTGGATTGCAGAAACGGCACGTTTTACTGCTGTTTCCATGTCGTTTAAAAGATAAGGTTCAGGCAAAAAGCATTTCAGTGACGGGTTCAGAAAATCTTTTACTTTATCAAAATGAATATCTCGTGCAACAAGAATACGTGATAAGAATTCGGGCAGTTCGTACGATTGCATATACTGCATTACCCGCCGATCTTCGGCAGATGCTAGCACCCAATCAAAACCCTTTAGAGATTTCATGACTTATAGAAAACAGTGCCCGTAAACACAATCACAGCAGGACCTGTCATGTACAATTTTTGCCCATCCCACTGAATCCAAAGGTCGCCACCCGCTTGAGAAACTTTTGTTTTTTGATCAACTTTTTTATGGGCATAAGCTGCCACCACTGATGCGCACGCGCCGCTACCGCAAGCTGGTGTAATACCTGTTCCACGTTCCCAAACTTTTAGCTGTAAATGTCGAGAATCGAGTATTTTCACAAAATCAACGTTAGTACGCAGTGGAAATGCAGGGTGATTTTCTAATCCTTCGCCGTAGCTAGAAACTGAATCAATATTTTCCACAAAGCATACCAAATGTGGGTTACCTACATTAACTGCCACAGCATCTGGCGTGGAAAGATGCCCCAATGATTGTGGTCCATCTAAAATTTCAACTGTTGGAGTTGGCATTTGAATAGTCACCATATCATCTTCCAATTGGCAATTCAGAATTCCGCCAAGGGTTTCAATGGTAATTGTGCTTTGTTGCTTTTGATCCATCAAATATTTTGCAATACAACGGCTTCCATTACCGCAGCTTTCAGCTTCAGAACCATCTGCATTGAAAAAACGAACATTAATTCGGTCATTTATTTCGTGTGCCACAATCACTTGGTCACAGCCTATGCCGTATCTTCGATCAGCGAGTCGTCTGCTTAAATCACTTAGGTCATTGGCTAGCACATCTGGATTAACCAACATGACAAAATCATTTCCAAGACCTTGAGCTTTTACAAATTCCATATTACATCCTGATGGCTTCTAACATTAAATCGATTAGTATTCCTTCGCGCACACCGCGATCAGCAATACGCATTGTTTTAATTGGTAATGCATCACATATTGCTTTTAAAATATTTGACCCCGTTAACACGTAGTCAGCCCTGCTAAAACCAATGTTTGACTGATCAAGGCGCTCTTCACGCGTCATGGTTAAAATACGATTTATCACCGCGTATAAATCTTCATACGAAATTGACATTCCATCAACCAGACGACGATCATAATGCGCCAAACCCAAATGAAAGGCAGCAAGGGTTGTTACAGTTCCAGAGCTACCTGTAATTTGCAATTCATCGTTTTCAATAAGTTTTGCAATATTATTTCTTTCAACGAAACCCCGTAACCCTTCAAAAATACGACCTTGCAAATACTCATGTGATTGAGCTGTGTCTATAGGAATTCCAGCGGCTTCAGTTGTAGTTACGACTCCATAGGGAACAGAAATTGAGTCAATTTCATCGAACGGAACAGCATAACCTGGGCGACGTTTGCCGTCTTTTTTAAGCTTAACCAAAATAACTTCTGTGCTGCCCCCGCCAATGTCAAAAACAATTCCGTAAGGAATGTGTGGACTTAGCATTGCAGAGCATCCCTTAAGGGCCAAGCTTGCTTCTTGATCAGAATCAATAATTTCAATATCTAAATTTAGCTCTTTTTTTGCACGATCAACTAACACGTGATTATTTGTTGCGCGGCGACAGGCTTCGGTCGCTACGGCACGTAAACTGTGTAAATGATAACGGTCTAGCTTTTTACGGCACATTGCCAAGGCTTCCATGGCCCTGTCCATTGCATCTACTGATAATTCGTCATTATTGTGCAGTCCTTCGCCTAAACGAACAACCTTAGAAAAAGAATCAATCACCTTCCAAGACAATGGTTTTGGACGACTACGAAAATAATTAGTGCGAACACCCGCTACGTTTACACGTGCAACCAACAAACGACAAGAATTCGTGCCAAGGTCAATTGCGGCTATAATTGGGTGGTGACTATCACACTCTAGAGGACGAACGCCCCCAAGCTGTGGTTTTTGTACATCATATTCAGACATTTCTGCATTTCTTTTTATAATTGCTTTTTTTTATACCTTACACTCAATCAGCATATTATGGTAGTCATGAATGTGTACTGCTGGGGGATAGTTTAGCGGTAGAACTCCCGGCTCTGGACCGGGCAACTCTGGTTCGAATCCAGGTCCCCCAGCCAATATTTAAGTTTATAAAAAAAAACACGTGAAATACAAACCCACCTAATCCATGAATCCGTAGCGCAGTACTGCTTGCAAGGCTAAGCGACCTTTTGCCGTTGCGGTTAACTTGCCATCCGCATGCATCAAAAACTCTCCTTCTATAAGAGTTTGAATTTCATTCGCTATTGGTTTATTCCAAGCAATACCCTCGGTGGTGCGCAGACCCATGAGGATTCGTTCTTGTTCTTGCTCATCTGCCGATAGTTCCAAGCATTCTTCGTCACGAATAGATTCTTTAAACCAACGCTCTGGTGTGCGGTATTGTTTAGTCGCTAAATATTTTCCATTTACTGCCACCCGCCCATGGGCGCCAGGACCAACACCTATGTATTCGCCGTAACGCCAATAGGTTAAATTATGCTGACACTCAGCGCCTGGTTTTGCATAATTTGAAACTTCATACGCTTGCAATCCCTTGGCTGCACAAAGTGAATTTGTTAGCTCGTACATATCTGCTGCCAAGTCATCAACAGGTAGAACTAAAGTTCCTTGGGCATGCAAACGTTCAAACGCTGTATTTGGTTCAATTGTCAGTTGATACAACGACAAATGCTCAGTGCCAAAAGTAAGGGCCTGTTCGAGCTCTGGCTGCCATTCATCTGGAGTATGACCGG
>Ga0247834_1006541_pt1 | contig 12964 bp, 5 predicted proteins | sample LaCruzMarch2015__8_FD_187118 | JGI IMG/M metagenome (GOLD analysis project Ga0247834, IMG submission 187118) | Freshwater microbial communities from meromictic Lake La Cruz, Castile-La Mancha, Spain - LaCruzMarch2015_12m | ecosystem: Environmental > Aquatic > Freshwater > Lake | place: Spain... | reverse complement strand
AGCGCCAGTAGGAAAAGGTGCGGGACCCACCCTCCCACGCGGTGGCTTTGCATCCGCGCATGTTGGCGTTGTAGATATCCAGCCCCCAGGTCTGGCCGTTGTCGGACATGAGGATGATGATGGTGTTATCATCAAGTTTCTTCTCTTTCAAGAACGCCATGATGCGCCCGATGTTGTAGTCGAGGTTGGCGACCATCCCGAGATACTTGGCCTCCTCCTCGGAGACCTTGCCGCGGAAGGGCGCGACGAAGCTCTCGGGGGCATCGAGCGGATCGTGCGGCGAATAGGTGGAAAGAAAAAGGAACCACGGCTTGTCCTTGGTTTCTCCGATGAAATCCATGGCGTCGTTGAAGTAAACATCTTCGCGGTAGCCTGGCACCTTCGTCTTTTTTCCATTGCGCACCATCACAGGGTCGAAGTGCTCCCTCGGACCTCCCTCGTTGGTTGAGCACCAATCGAATCCCCTGTCTTCGGGAGCGAAGCCTTTTTTGTCACTCAAGTGCCATTTGCCGATCGATCCGTTGCGGTATCCTGCCGTGGAGAGGAGTTCCGGCAGGGTGGTCGCACCCTTCCAGAGTTCCTCCCGTGGCACTTGGGTGTGCGTCACGCCATTTCGGAATTCATGCATTCCAGTGAACAAGGCCGCACGAGTCGGCGAGCACGAGGGGCTCACATAGAAGTTCTCCAGCCTCACGCTTTCCTTTGCCAACCGGTCCACATGCGGCGTCTTCAGCAACGGGTGTCCGTTGATGCTCCAGTCGCCGTAGCCTTGGTCGTCGGTGAGGATGAAGAGGATGTTTGGCTTGGCGGATTTGGCGGATTCGGCAGCCACACACGGATGGATCGCAGAAACCGCCGCGCATGCCGCAGCAACAAGAAGGGATGTTTTTTTCATGGGATTACGGGAGATCGGACTGTGGGTTACTGGGCTCCGCAGGATATCACAGCCTCGCCCAAGCGATCGGCGATAGCCTGCGCTTCGGCGGGTTGGAAAGTTTCGCCCTGACCCGAAGTATAGTATGGAGGAATTCTGCAATCTTTGTGTAGATGAAAGGATCAGGGCCAATTCACGAAGCGGAGGAGATGAAACTTTGAACAACGAAAGCGACCATCATCAGAAAGGCAAGAGTCACGTTCCTCATTCGATCAGAAAAATGGGTGGTCTGGCAGATAAAAAATTCAGGCTGCATGAGGGGAGGTAATTGATCGGAATAGGTGCGATTGAGGGTGAGCGCAGAGCATAGAAGATGACGCTTAAATGGCCATTGTTCGCTCGTCTATAGCACTTTTATTCTATACACAAAAGTGACTCGCGGCCCAAAGAGAAGTCCCCTGCCCTGCGACACGGCATTAGAAATTTCCAGCATGAGGCGGATTCGATCATGGCTGGACGGTCAAGGTCAGAGGTTGTTGCTGGCGAACCACCTTCAGGGTGGTTGGCTTGTCCTTGGATTGCCCGACGGCTTTCAGCAAGTCTCTGAGACCGAAGACACGGGACCGGTTGACTTGGAGAACGACATCGCCGGTTTTCAATCCCGCGCGGGCAGCGGCGCTGCCCTCCGGCACCTCGATGATTGCCACACCGCCGTCCTCTTTGGCGATGCCGTAGGCGGAGAAGCCTCCGCTGCCAAGTTCCTGGAAGCGCGCTCCGAGCCATTCCCCGGTGGCAGGTCCGCGTTTCTTCGTTTCCGCTTTCATGGGCGGGATTTCCGGCGTGCGGGCGATGGCTTTGAGCGAGGTTTTTTTGACGCCAAAGCGGTCCATCGGGAAATTTTTGAAGCCCAGTTTCAACGCCGGGGAGTCCTCGCGCACGCGGAAGTCGCCTTTGGCGGGGTCGATGAACATCGGATCGCCGACGAGCGAGTTCGCGTCCCACCCTTTGTCCTGCGCCTCTTTCAAGGCGAAATCGGCAACGAAAAGGTTTTTATCGCTCGTTCCGCCCCACTTGTCTTTGGGCATGCGGGCTGGTCTGTAGGCGGCCATCCAAATGTTGTTCTTCAGAGAGTCTTGGCTGTTCTTATACCACACACTGGGATAGGCGGTGCTGTTGTATCCGATGTTGTTATAGACAATGCGGCGGTAGCCCTCGCGCAGCTTGAGGCCTCCTGTGAGAAACACATTGTTATAAATTTCGTAGTTGGTGGATCCGTCGTCGAGGTCCACATCCCAGCCGTGATCACAACGCCAGCGGCTGTTGCGGATGATGTTCGGCGTGGCGGCATCGAGAAAAGGCAGATCGGGGTTGAGCGCCACGGCATTGTCAGTCTTCGGGGGGCTCTTGTCCCAAAAGCGGTCGCGCCCCCAGGAGTTGAACGACCCGTGGTCGTGAGTTTCGAGAACCGTGTCGAACACATCACAGCCCTCGATGAGATGTCCGCCCCAGGTTCCCTCGCTGATGTTGATGCCTGAGCGGGCGCAGTCGTAGATCGAGCAGTCGCGCACGGTGATTCCCTTGGACATCGAAATCTGCACGGCGGCTGGTTGACGCTCGACGCGGCCGATGCCGTGGATGAGGCAATCCTCCACGATGGAATCGGCGGGATAATTGTCGCTCTTCGGGCCGGGCACGGGATCGACTTTGGTGAGGTCTTGGGACTGGCTGTATTCGAAAAGCGGATCGCGCACGGCGGCGGGATCGCCTACGAAACACACACCACTGGCTCCGGTGTCGTGGATGTGGCAGCCCTTCACCAAGACACGCCTGTTGTAGTTGTTCACGAAAATGGCATTGCCGCCGACCTGGTCGAACTCGCAATCGAGGATGTCGATATCCTCAGTGCCGGTGAGCAGGAAAGCCCCGCCGCGGTAGATCGCCCAGTCCGAGCGCAGAAGCGGTTCCTTGCAGTCCATGAAAGTGCGTGCCGCGTGCCGCACAGTGAATCCCTGCAGCGTGATGTGTTTCACAGGCTTCACCTGCGTGCCGGCGAATTCGACCAAATGCCGCAGGCGGACGACCTCCACTTTCGCCTTGGCCAGATCAGTCCCCACCTCGGGCAGGAAATACAGCGTCGAGGTCTTGCCGTCGTGGAACCACTCACCGGGGGCGTCGAGTTCCTCGAAGATGTTTTCCACCATGCGAAAATCCTTGTGCATGCCCATCTGGCGATTGTTCTGCCAACCGCCCTCGTAGGTCACATTCCCTTCGGCATCCTTGCCGGTGATGCGGTAGTGGTAGCCGCCCCAGCGGGAGGTGTGCATGGCATGGATATACCCACCGACCGGATTCGCCCACTTCGCAGCGCGTTCCTTGGAAAACGCATCCGCCGAGTAGCCCTGATAGGCGTCGGTTTTTTTCGAGGCGTCGAAATTCGGGTAGCGGGCCATGCGCTGGGCCTTGCCATTGATGAAAAGCTGGTCGATCTCCAGGCCCTGCGGCGTCGCCGCTTGAAAGATGCCGTCGCGGGTGGGCTTCCAATCCAGCTTAAGTTCCGAGCCACCGCTCAGGACGGCACGGCCTTCGTTGACGGCGCGGTAAACAACGGGGAACTCCGCGCTGCCGGAGTCCGCCGGGGTGAGCACAAGCGTTTCCGGCAGATGGTAAATCCCGTCGCCGACATGGATGGTGACCGCTTCCTTGCTGAGCACTTTTCTGGCGGCATCGCGAGCCACCGCCAACGAGGCGAGGGGCGCGGCTTCGGTTCCGGGATTGGCATCCTTGCCCGCCGGGCTCACATGGAGATCGAGCGCCAGAGCGTGCGCGGACATGGCGAGGGCCGCGAAGAGGCCCGTAAAAAAGAGTGGTTTTTTTCTCATAGCGTAAGTGGATTGTGAAGATCTTTGATTCATGCGGGGTTCGATGGCGGAGCCGTGGAAGGAACAAAACAAAAGCCATCCGAATTACTCAAAACGATCGGTTTAAAAATCATTCCGCTTTTTTTCTGTCGATGGCCGGCCTCAACCATTCTTAGGAGTCACACCAGAGTGCCGGGCTGCGGAGAGGCCGTAGAGAGTAATCGCAACAAAGCAAATAAATGGCAGGAAGAACGAGGCCCGTGTGGCGGAGAGGAAGAAGGAACCCAAGGCGATCCCGGAGCCATCCATCACGAGGGCTTGAAGTGGAGGCATGAGGCACCCGCCGCCGATGGCAAAGATGAGTCCCGCCGAGCCGAGTTTCGCATCGTCGCCCAGACCCGAGAGGGCGATGCCGTAGATGGTCGGGAACATGAGCGACATGCAGGCCGAAACCCCGACGAGGCAATAAAGTCCCGTCATGCCTTTCAGAAAAATGGCGCCGAGCACGAGCACGCCACCGGCGACCGCCAGCAAAGCGAGAAGGCGCCCGGGATTGAAAAATTTCAGCAGGTAGGTGCAAACAAAGCGACTGGAGACAAAGACAACCATTGCAACGATGTTCCAGCCCTGCGCGGTGTCGGCCGAGAGTCCGAGTTCGTTCACCGCGTATTGAATGATGAAGGTCCAGACCATGATCTGGACGCCGACATAGAAGGCTTGGGCAACAACCCCGCGAATGTAGTCGGGCTTTCGAAGGAGGCGGCCAAGAGAGGCGCCGATGCTCGAGTTGCGGGCATCCTGCTCTGTGGAATCGGGAAGGCGTAGGATCGCAAAAACAAGGAATGCCAGAAGCACGACTGCGCCAAGGATGGCATACGGCCAGACGATGATGGCGAGATCGGAGACCTGGATTTTTTCAAGGGCGGCCGGATCGGCTACCGCCATGGAGCGGCGGGAGGCTTCGTCGGTGACGTTGAGTTTGGCGAGGATGAAATCTTTCGCGACGAACATTCCGATCAGGGAGCCGACCGGGTTGAAGGCTTGGGCGAAATTCAACCTCCGCGCGGCGGTTTCATCGGGTCCCAGAGAGAGGATGTAGGGGTTCGCGGTGGTTTCCAGAAACGCCAGGCCGCTGGTCATGATGAAATAGGCCGCGAGAAAAAAGCCAAACTCCCTCGAGCTGCCGGCCGGGATGAAGAGCAGGCACCCCACGGCATACAGCGCGAGGCCTGCGAGGATTCCGCTTTTGTAGGTGAATCGCCGGATGAAAAGCGCGGCCGGAAACGCCATCACGCAATAGCCGCCGTAAAAAGCCGCCTGCACCAGCGAGCTTTCAAAGTGCGACAGGAGCAGCACATTTTTGAACGCCGCGACCATGGGGTTCGTGATGTCGTTGGCAAAGCCCCAAAGGCTGAAGAGCGTTGTGACAAGAAGAAACGGGGCGATGAATTGACGGGGGAGAAGGGCGGGAGTGCTCATGAGAAAAGTTTGATCAAGGGCGTGGTGGTTGATGGTGGATGAACCAAACGATCAGTGGAAAATTTCCTCCACGGAGGGCGAGTGGATGTTCCCCGCGAGTGATTTTACGGGAGGGACGAAAGAGGTTCTTTCGGTTTTTTTCATTCGGGCGGGTTGGTTTTTCCGGTTCATTTCAACTCATCCTCGATGACCACATCCTTGCGGCGGCTTTCGGGAGTCACTTTCAGGTCGGTCAGCTTGCCGTTTTCCACGCGGCCTTCGACGGTGGTGTTTTTCGGGGCGTGGAGTTTGAAGTTGGCGTTCCAGTCCTTCGGCCAGGCGGGAGCCAAGCGGATCGTGTCGCCGTCGCACTGCATGAGCATGCGCTGCAGGGCGATCAGGGTCACCGAGCCCTGGCATTGGTCGGGCGTGCCGTCAAAGTTCGGCCCCCAGAAGGCGGGAAACCGCGAGGGCTTGTGCGGCAACTCGCCGATCAATGTCGGTTCGGTTGCGTTCCGCACGACATAGCCCTTGGCCTCATCGGTTAGACCGAGAAGCGCGGCTTGGATGGAATCCTGCCGCCAGCCCCCGGTGGCCTTGACCAAGCGCCGGTTCCAAGTTTCGAGGGCGACTTCCCGGTCAGGCTTGCCGAGGCCGTAAACGCGGTAGGGAAAGACGGCGTAGAGTTCCGGGTTCTCCGAGTTTTTTTTATTAGAGAAAGTGCGGGCGGGCAGAATCCATTTCTTTCCGTTCTCCTCAGCCATGGGAGTCTCCGGCATCTCCGCGAGGAAGTTGGTCCAGCGTTTCCTCTGCTCCGGCGTGCTGAGAGTCTCGGGCAATTCCAGCAACCGGGTGAGCACCGTGCGCAGGCCGACAATCACCGGCAGCGGATCCTCGGCAGTGTGCCAAGTTTCCAAGCTCATCGACGGGGTGAAGCGGGCCTTGCCGGGTTCGGGCTTCGGGTAGTGCTGCTCGTAAAAAGTCACCACTCCATCCGCGATCGGAACCAGCGTGTTCTTGGCGAACTCCTCGCTCGGCGCGTGGGCGTAGCGATCGAGCATCATCTGCGAAAGCTCGATCCCGCTATCCCAATACAAGCGGATAAATCCATTTTTTGGATAAAAGTCCGGGTTGTTGTATCCGAAGTCGCCCTGCTTGTTCAGGCCCCACGGATGTATGGTTTCAGAACAAAAAATCCCGTCGTGTTTGAAGTAGGTTTTGGTGCGCTCCTTCAGCAGCAGCACGGCGTCGCGATACATTTTCCAGAGCGGCTCCATCTGGTCGTAATCGCCAGAATAGAGCATCGCCCAATACGGTTCGCGCGTGTTCTGGAACCAGTAGCAGCCGCCCCACCGGCGCCAGTCGGGGCCGAACTCCTCCAAGACGCCTTTTTTGTCCATAAAGCCATCCACCGTGAACAGCGAGCCATTGAACTTGATCGGGTAGGCTCCGCGTCCAGCACCGGCCTGAATCCATCGTTGCAGCGCATAGGCGCGGCCCACCGCCTTGGCGTCCTCCGTGCCCTCCGAGAAAATCCAGCTACGGTTCCAAAAATCCTTCCACCATTGCTCATGCGCCGGGCGCGCCTCGGCGACGGCTACCTGGTCGTTGGCAGCGCGGAGGGCCTCGATTTGTGAGACCCATGCGGCGGCCTCGGGCGTTTGCGCGGTGAGCGCGTGGATGCGGATGTCGAGGGACTTCACCGGCGCGGCGGTGGCCAGCGTCCTGTCATCCTTCGCGACCAAGCCCTCCCCCGCGATCAGCCCCCCGAAGGTGAGATTCAAAAGCGGGTCTTGGAATTTGCCCACCGCATGGCCCAGATGCTGGTTTTTTAGGGTGTCGGCAAAAATGCTCTCGGTGTTGCGATAATACCACCGGATGGTGTTGTCCTCCGCCGGCAGAATCGTGTCGCCGCGCAGGGCCTCAGGAGCGTCCTTCGCGGTGTCCACCTTCAAGGTCTGGCGAGTGGCCCAGGTTTCCTTCGGCCAATGCTCGAGGGTGACCTGTGCAGTGAACGCCTCGGCACCCTTGATCTGGACATTCACCACCGGGCGGTTGGCATCGATCCAGAAGTCCACCGTGGTTTTGCCCTCCCCCACCCCGGACTCCACCACGATGCAGCCACGGGCCAGATCGAGTTCCTGGCGGAACGGCCGACCATCGCGGACGAACGGCTTGTCCAAGCTGATGCGCACCCGGCCGAGCTTGAGGAGTTCCTGCTCGGCATCCCATGAGTCGCTTTTGGAGAGGTAGAAAACCAAGTCGCCACTCGGCTCAACCCAGAAATTCGCGGCGAGGTCGCCGTTGCCAATCGGCATCGAGCCGTGCATGTCCGCGCTGGGCGTGTCCCACACGACATGGTGGGCGGCGAGTTGCTCGAGGACGGGGGTGGCCTGCACTGGAGTGACTGCCGCGAGGAGGGCGAGGATTGAAGAAGCGATCCCAAACGCCGCTTGCGATAGGATGCTTGAAATGTGGCGAGTCGTCTCGGGGAGCGCGTCCGCCTCGGGCGCACAGCCACGCGCCCTCGCGGGGTTACTCGAAAAAATGCGGCCGAAGGCCGGTGAAAATTTCCACGTCGGGCGCGGGGCGCACCCGACAACGCCCGAGGGCGGGCGCGCTCCCCGGGACACTGGCGTGGCGACCGCGAGGAGCGCGAGGATTGAGGAAGCGATCCCAAACGCCGCTTGTGATAAGATGCTTGAAATGTGGCGAGTCGTCTCGGGGAGCGCGTCCGCCTCGGGCGCACAGCCACGCGCCCTCGCGGGGTTACTCGAAAAAATGCGGCCGAAGGCCGGTGAAAATTTCCACGTCGGGCGCGGGGCGCACCCGACAACGCCCGAGGGCGGGCGCGCTCCCCGAGACACTGGCGTGGCGACCTCGAGGAGAGCGAGGATCGGTGGCGTAATGAGCGCATTGCTGGTCGATGCTTTCATGGCTAATGTTGTCTCGTTGGTTTTGGGAGTGGCGCGCTTTGTTCAGGGCACGAAGCAACGGAATGACGAGACATTCTAATCATTTCTATCTGCCGTCTATCGCGCGTTCGAGCGATATGACGGCAGATATCTTTATAGTTGTTCGATGAGGTAAGTCTGGCCGGCGGTGGTCTCGAATTGGATCAGATCGCTTCCTTCGCTGGTGGTCTTCACGGAATTGCCTTTGCCATCCTTAATGGTCGCCGCTCCGATGCCGGGGCTGGAGATTCGGCATTTTCCGCCCCGCTTGGACTGGATGGAAATCGAACGGATCTTTCCTTCGCTCCAATCGGCAGAGACAACAAAGTTCCCACGGGCTACGAGGCCTTGGAAGGAACCGGTGTTCCATGCCTTGGGCAGAGCGGGGAGGATTTTGATCGTCCCTTCATGGCTTTGCAGGAGCATCTCCGCGACGCCGGCCATCGTGCCGAGGTTGCCATCGATCTGGAACGGTGGATGCAGGGTCCAGAGATTCGGCACGGTGCGTTCGCGGATGAATCGCTCATAGACATCATGGGCTTTTTCCCCTTCGCCCAAGCGGGCGCGGCTGTTCATGCGGTGGGCCAAGGCCCAGCCCGTCGTCTTGTCGCCGCGCAGGTCGAGCGTCTTGCTTGCGGCCTGCATCCACTCGGGTCGGGCAGGATTGATGAGTGTGCCGGGAAAGAGCGGGCAGATGTGGGAGATGTGGCGGTGCAAAGGATCGCCGATATCGCTGTAGTGCGTCTCCTCGCGGTATTCCTTGATTTGCCCATCCGCGCCGATCTGGATCGGATCCAAGCGCCCCATTTCCTCACGGATCGTCCCGAGGAAAGGATCGGTTTTGCCCAGCTTTTCTCCCAGAGCGAGCGTGTCGGAGAAGGTTTCCCAGACGAAGCCTTGGTCGAATGTGCAGCCTGCGGTGGTGAAATGCTTCCCTTTGGCCGGGCGGCCCGTGATCCGTTCGATCTGCTCGGCAGTGGCTTTTTGTTCGGGAGAAGCAGAGGGTTTCACCAAAAGAAATTCCCCGTGGGGCACCAGCGCCTTGGAGTAAAATTTGCTCAAGGACAGCATCGCCGGATAGGCGACTTCCTCGAGGTATTTCCGGTCCTGTGTGAACAGGTAATAATCCACCAGCAACTTGGCGGTGAAGCCGCCCGTGCCGGGTCCGGAATGTCCGCCCGAGGCACCGGGAATGAAGTAGGCATTTGCTCCAGTTCCGATGATCCAGCCGTTGTCGCCATCCTCGGACAGTTTCTCCTTATGGTGTTTGCGCACATAATCAGCGGCGTGGTTTTGCGCCACAGGGAGGTAGGCTTTGAAGAAGGTATTGTAGGCTTCGAAGCACTCGGGCAAGTTGGTGCTCATCGCTCCCCAGTAATTCATTTGCACATTGATATTGTGCCAGAAGCCACCCGACCACGGCGTGTTGTGGTAGGCACTCCAGGCCCCTTGCAAATTGGCGGGCAGGCTCTTTTCGCGCGAACTGGCAATGAGCAGGTAGCGGCCATACTGGAACATCAACTCCTCCAGCCAAGTGTTCGACTCGCCCTTTTTGTATTTCTCGAGGAGAACATGGGTCGGATCGGCCGAGGGGGTGGAGTTGAGATTCACCGCCACGCGGCCGAACAGGTTCTGATAATCCTTGAGGTGCCTTTCCTTCAGCGCGGCGTAACCCGCGGACTGCGCCGCATCGATCCTCGATGTCACCTCGTCGTGCGGGAATTGGTTGGGATCGAGTTTTTTTTCGGCGGGATTTTGGAACAGCTCGGGACTGAGCCGGTAGTTCGTTCCCGTGGCGATCAGCAGCGTGACGGCATCAGCCTTCTCGACCTTGATGGATGCATTCGCTGGATCTGCGGACACGGAGCCACCTTCGTTGAGCACCTTGATCTGGCCCTCGTAGTTGCAGTTGAAAAATGGAATCGTTCCCTGGAGGGTCAGCAGATTCCCCTCCGCCGTGATCGTGCCGGTGCGATCTTTCGCATCGAGGTAGGGAATCTCGGCGCGCACGGTAAAAGAAAGCGCGCCCTTTTGATCGGCGGTGAGCCGCACCGCGACCACATTGTCCGGGTAGGAGGCAAAATACTCGCGTTTGTAAGTGACCCCATCCTGCTTGTAGGAAACGAGCGCAATGGCCTCATTGAGGTTCAGTGAACGGCGGTAGTCCTGGGCGGCTTTGTGGTTAAAATCGAGAGACACCTCCGCAAAGTTGGTCAGCCCGCCACCCCCGTAGATTCCTTTATTGTGAAGCGTCTTGTCGGTGATCTGGATGCGCTCCGAGTCGGTGCGGCCGAAGACGGAGGCGCCGACATAACCATTGCCGATAGGGTAGGACCACTGCTCCCAATCCTTGTCGTAGGATCTTCGCCTTTCATCGCCTTTCGTGCTCTCCCAATTGCTCCCGTTGTTCGGCGCGGGCTGAGGCTCCCAGATTTCGTAGACTCGCGGCGAGGCCATCGCGAGGGCGGGGAACAGGAGGAGGAATTTAACCACAACCAAGCGCCGGGGCAGGCGGGAGGTAGAGCGACCGAAGGTTGGCCCCGAAGGGGCGAGACGAGCGGGAGCGAGCGAGTCAAAGGACACGGAGGATGAAAAGAGGTTTTGCATGGTATTTTTAGACAGGATGACAGGATTTAAAGGATTCACAGGAAGGTTTTAGGGAGTGTTGGAGATTTTGCCGGTGGCGGCGGTTATTCGAAAAATTCGAGCAACTGATTTCCCTCCGAGCTCTTTGACTCGCTCGCTCCCGGTTGATTTCGCTTTGCTACACCCTTCGGGCTGACTGCGGCAGTCTTTCTCCCGTTGGTCGATTGTCTCGCCCCTTCGGTTGCTCTACCTCCCGCCTGCCTCGGCGCTCGGTTGTGTCCTCTGTGGTTAGATAAACTTCTTTGGGCTAGCATGATAAATTTTGTTGCTTGGGGGTTTTTTCTTTTTTTGATGCTCCCTGCTGGATCAAAAGGAACCCATATGAGCATGCGCTTCTCATCTAACAAACCATACATGCTACAGAAAAGAATAAAAAACCACTGATTTCCCAGATGAACACGGGTATGAAGAAATAAGCTCGGGGGCATTCGCGCGAATTCTCCGGGCGAGAGAGCACTTCCTGCCATTCCGCATAAAGGGCCACAGACAAACACGGCTCAATTCCATCGATCGGCAAAGAGCTTAAAATCCTGTTGCTGGCTCCCTCCAGAGAACGGGCTGCAGCCACCAAAACGCATGTGTCTAAAACAATCCGCACAAACTTTTTTTGAAGAATTATTTCCTTTTTAAAAGCAAAAACGATTCCACGATTGGGAACTGTATTTATCGGAAAAATATGGGAATATGTGGGACTGACCCTCCAGCTCATTATGGAGGGATGACCTCCGTGTCGTCCCAAGCTTCAGGTGCGCAGCGCCGTCCGCGAGTTTCAGACAAAGGCGGCTCCCGCCGCAAAAATAGGACCCCGGCGGCGCGGCGTCCCTACCATTTATTTTCGAGAGGCGCTGCCGCGCCGATCGCGCTTTAGGTGACCCCCTTCGTTTGCCAATGGAGGGGGCGTGGTCGGTGTCAAAGCTGGAAGGCGGTGCGGAGGCGGCGTAGCTCGATACGGCTGAGGGGCAGGGGTTTCGTCATGCCTCGCAGATAGATTTCGACGTTTTCGCGATCGCGAGTTCTGCTCGTGCCGCTTAAAACTTAATTCTTAAAAACTTAAAACTTCATTCTCCCCCATGCCAAATACCTACTCCTCTATTGCAAAATGAAAGAAAATGAACACTGACGCCTTTTCCCCCGTTTCTCTCAAAAAGTAAAGTGCGCGAGACTGCACCCTATCTGACGCACTGCTTTTTTAGGTTACTCGGTCCGTTTCTGCTGGCGTTTCATCCCCTGCGGCATCGAGAAATTTCAGATAATCTTTGCGGCGACCACCTTCAGCCTCCCGGCGAAGGTGCTCCAGAGTTTGCCATGCAGCCATTTTCTCGCCCGCCGCGCTACTCACGAATTGATTCACACTCATCCCCTCCGCTTTCGCAAGGCGGCGGATCGTTTTTAGGAGCGAATCAGGAAGTTTTATAGTCAGTGTGCTCATGTTTTGTGAAAAACAAGCCGATAGAAATCTCCGGGAGTCATGGCCTGAATGCCAAGTTGGTCGCTACCCGCGAAATCTCTCGTGTTGTGAGTGACAATGTAGCGCGCCCCGGCCGCAAAAGCCAACTCCAAAATAAAATCATCATCGGGATCTTTTAAAAAGGGACGCCAGAGAAAATGCACATCCTGATGATGACAAATCGAGGCAAGGTAGCGCAAGAATGCCTGCGCATCCTCCGGAGTCTGTCTGGCCTGCAAATTCTCCGGGCGAGAGAGCACTTCCTGCCATTCCGCATAAAGGGCCACAGACAAACACGGCTCAATTCCATCGATCGGCAAAGAGCTTAAAATCCTGTTGCTGGCTCCCTCCAGAGAACGGGCTGCAGCCACCAAAACGCATGTGTCTAAAACAATCCGCACAAGACTCCCTTAAAAGAACCATTTCCTTTTTAAAAGCAAAAACGATTCCACGATTGGGAACTGTATTTATCGGAAAAATATGGGAATATGTGGGACTGACCCTCCAGCAGGATGCCCCCCTTCCTTCGCCAATGGAGGGATGACCTCCGTGTCGTCCCAAGCTTCAGGCGCGCAGCGCCGTCCGCGAGTTTCAGACAAAGGCGGCTCCCGCCGCAAAAATGGGACGACACAGAGGTCATCCCTCCAGTTTCCGAGAGGCGCTGCCGCGCCGCTTTCGCGCAGGGTGCCCCCCTTCCTTCGCCAATGGAGGGATGACCTCCGTGTCG
>Ga0247834_1006540_pt1 | contig 12968 bp, 8 predicted proteins | sample LaCruzMarch2015__8_FD_187118 | JGI IMG/M metagenome (GOLD analysis project Ga0247834, IMG submission 187118) | Freshwater microbial communities from meromictic Lake La Cruz, Castile-La Mancha, Spain - LaCruzMarch2015_12m | ecosystem: Environmental > Aquatic > Freshwater > Lake | place: Spain... | reverse complement strand
CGACAGCTCCTGCCTTGAACTCATCCGAGTGGCGCTTGCGCACCTGCTTCTGCTTCTTGGTCTTGGCGTCCATGGACATGAGATACTCCGTTACGAAGGTGTCCACGGAATCGGGTCAAGTCCAGTGAAGAGTTGGCCCGTCGTCGTGGGCTCCCGGTCCTTCTTGCGGGGGAGGCGACGAAACTCCCGCTCTTCGACACCCAGGGCCGGGGCATGAACGTGCTTTTCGCCGGCGTCCCCGAGCAACACCCACTGCATGCCGGCCCCATAGGCCACACAGAACGCACGCGCGGTGTCGACAGCAGCGGCCGTCACCCTGGGCATCTGCACCACCACCACGTGGCACAGCCCTGGCCGCCCCTGCGCCGCCAGGATCGCGTGGGCCAGCCGGCCCTCCAGGTCCTCATGCTTGAGGGTCGACAGGACCTTGACCTGAAAAGCGATGGCACCAGCGCTGCTGTGGCCAATGGCGTCGAATGGCTCGTCACCGCCAGGCTGGAGGTCGGTGACCCCCAACAGCGTGGCTGCGGCGCGCAGGGCGCGCTGGCGGCGGGCGGTCGTGATCGGTATCGTGGCCATGATATTTCTCTTGGCCATCATAATTCTCGTGGTCTTGAGAAGCAAGCGGCTTGGGCCGAAGTTCTGATGCTTAAAGAAGTTCCGCTTTTTCGGTGTGTTCCATGCGTGGAACGCAGCGGGAACGTGGAACTCAGCCACAAGGCCCATGCTGAGCCGCCACGCCAGACAACCATCAGCTTGGCAGCCTTCAGCCCGGCGACACCCGCACCAGCAGCGACAGCTCCCCCGGCCGGCGCCGCACCATGAGGCGGACGATGGTGTCGTCGAGGGGCGAGAACTCGTTCGTTCCCCAGGGATCGCGCCCGAGGATGGGCTCGAGGCCGTCGATGATGGGCTTCATCAGGTCCACCAGCGAGCGGCGGGTATCGACCTCGATCTCGACGTTGATGGGCCCCGTCAGCGCCGGCTTCTGCCAGGTGGACGCGACGGCATCGCGCCACAACCGCAGGTGCTCCCGATTGCCAGGCCCGGGAACGATGCCCTTGAGGGCAAGCTGCAGCGCGGGCTCGGAGGCACTGGCCACCACCCCGGGCACGACGTCGACGGCGACGCCGACGGTGGTCCCCGCGGACTTGGTCACGAGCAGGTGGTCGAGGGTGCTGAACCCCCGGGCGAACCAGCCCGCATCCCGCAGCCCCGCCAACACCGGACGGGCAAGGTTGTCGATGCCGACGCGCCGGCCGGGCTCCAGCGTGAAGGCGAGGCTGACCCCGCGACAGCCGGGGAAGAGGTCGGCGGTGGCGACAGCGGCGACGGCGGCGCGCCAGGCGGCCTCCCGCCGGTCCTCACCGCCAATGGGCGTTCCTGCGACGAACATCACCGACCTCCAGGGGGAGATACCAAGGCTGGCGCACATGAGCGTCCGGGACCACCGCCGCCGACGCGAGGCATCGTCACTTCAGCGGCAACGGACCCACGAGCCTCGACTTCAAGGCGCTCAGGGTGACGCAGCTGTTGCTGGCACCGGCTCGTCTGGACCAGCGAGGGGCTTCAGTGGCAGCAGCACCGGGTTGATTCCCAGTTCCAAACACAGCTGCTGGAGCCGGTGCCGCAGATATGGCCACGCATGATGTTGGGCGATCTTCTGCGCGAACTCCCGCGCGGTCTCCTGGTCGATGACGAGGCTCTCGTCGGCAAAGGCGTAGGCGACCCTCACCTGTACCTCGGCAGCCGCGAGGCCGTCTTGCGGCTGGCCCTCGGGCGTCCAACGTGCTTGCAGCACCACCAGGAACGACGCTGCACCAGCAGGCATTGGATCCGGCGTGCGCACCGTGATGTTGAGCTGCTGACTGATCAGCGGCGGATAGGTGAGGGGGCCCGTCGTCGATGGGTGCGCGCGCTCCCAAAAACAGCGAACCACATCAATGCCCAACAGCTTGGCTCCGACGAGAAGCGGCGAGAGGTCACTCATGCGGCATCCTGCACTTCCGCGCCGACGCTGACGCTCACTGGCGCCGTGTGGGTCGCCATGGTTCCGAGACGAGAGACGACGACGAACGGTGTGCTCGACGTAAGCCGAACCTCCTCGAGCGTGACCTCGTCGGCCACGGGCGGTCGGGCAGTCAGACCTGCACGCATGCCTTCATGGGCGAGGACGGTGAGCCAGCGAATCACCCCTGAGACGTCGGTGCCCCACAAGCCTGCGAGCCCTTGGAGGCGGTCGAGCGTGTCGGGATGCATGCGCGGCCGCGCGCGAACCGTCTTCTTCAGGTGATCGAACGCCTGCCACGATGACGGCGCTGTCGTGGTCCCGCCGACAAGTTGCAGCCCAAGGTGGACCGGCAGCGTGAAGGCATCGCCCAGCCCGGCAGTGCCGAGCGTCGCGTTGATGCCCAAAGCCAGGTCTTCCAGCTCAATGGGAACCCGCAGTTCACGGACGGCCCGTGCCTGCTTGGACTGGAGCGCAGCAGCGATGCGGCCCGCCGCCGCATGGGGAACGGCGAGGGTGGCCTTGCAGACGGGGCAGACCCACGCGCTGACCTGAGGGACAACCTCGGTGCCGCCGTCAAACGCGACAGGATGGTCGACGCGGTCCAGGACAGCATCGACTCGGCCGTGCGCCCGGCAACGAAGGGATTTTGTCATGGTGTCGGTCATCGGATCCTCCGGAGTGTTGGCCTGGGTGTCGTCGCTGGTGGAGACGGCGCGCTGCTGTGAACCGAGATGAACCACAGGTCGGGCTCAGCGAAGAACCATTTCAAATACCAGCGCCGGCCTTGCCATTGGATGTTCGTGACCTTGTGGACGGTGACGCCGGGCCAGTCCTGCAGGTTGTGGTGGAGACTCGCGCCGTAGTTCTGGCCGTTGGGGCCACCACCCGCAGTCCGCGCCATGTCGATGACGTCAGCCACTGTGACCGTGCCCTGCTCGAGGAGGTTCTTCTCGTCGGCGTTGGCTCGCTCATCGTGGAACAGCCCAATGTCGCCGCGCAGATAGGCGTGCAGCGCGGCAATGAGCTGGTGCTTGGCGTCTGTGAAACCCACATGTTCCTTCTGTACCATCTAGCTGGTACATGCACACCGTGAACATCTGAACAGCCACGCAATCCCTTGATCTTGCGTCGATTCCTTTGAACAGGGCTGACAACGCGGGGGGTCGTCACGGCCCGACCAGAAACACTTCGGTGGCCGGGGCCAACTCGAACACGTCGGGGGCCACACGCTTCGCGCCGAGGATGCGCAGGATGCCCCCCGCATCCGGCAGGCGGCGAGCAGCCGGCGTGCCCGGCTGAAAGACCAGGTGGGCACTCCCGCCGGCCCAAGTGATGTCGACGCCAGCGACCCCCTTCGTGCCGACCACTGTGGCCGCCACGTCGAGCCAGTCACCGGATTTCGGTGCGGTTGTCGTTGCCCAATAGTCGCTGCAGAACTGGCGCACGTCACAATGGCGGCAATGATCGCCGGTCTTCGCCTGCCCCGGCTGTGCCGCCAGCATGGCGGCCGTCGACGCCACCCGCTGCTTCAGCAAGGTCTCGGCCTGCTCCAGGGCAGCGACGGTGATGGCCTTGGAGACGGTGGATGCGGGGTAGACAATCTCAACGGTGGCCGGGGCCTCGCCGGTCACCCGCCACCACAAGACGGCGTAGGCCAACAGCTGGTGCTCGTGTGTGCTTGAAGGCTGGCCGGTCTTGAAGTCACTGATGACGACGCCGGCGGGCCCATCGCGCACGAGATCGATGACGCCCATGAAGGGCAGCGTCGGGTGGGTCACCTTCACTTCCGGCAACGCCTTGAGGGCCCGAAGTGTTTGCAGGAGTGACGCTGGCGGCAACGACCCTGGCGGGGCTGGCTGCAGGACGAGAGGACCCGTGTTCTGCGGCTGGTACTGCTGCCGAAACAGGCGGATGACCTCGTTGGCGAGTTGGGCGGCACTGTGGCGGAAGCGAAACCCGGCGCCGCGCGGATGCCCCGCAATGCGTTTCTCCCGTTCGCCCATCATCGCGCGCAACAGACCCACCAATCCCAGGGCACCCATCACCTCGATGAAGGCTGGCGACCCCACCGTGGGCATCCCCGCCAGGGCGCAGGCCCGAAACAGGCTCTCAAGGCCCTCGTGAATCAGCTGGCCCTCCACCGCGGGTGCCGACGGGCGCGATGGAAACCCCAATCGATCGCCGTACTGGGCGTGCAGCAACTGCCACTGCTGGGGACAACGCTCCACCGAGGCGATGCTCGAGAAGCTGTAGCTGCCAGGTGCCGCTGGCCACACCGTCGGCCCGCCGATTCGATACAGGTCGACTGGTTGCACCGATGGCGGCATTTACACCCCCACCAACTGAACCGCCCGAGGCAGATCGTGGGCGAGGGAGTAGCTGTCGATGGACACATACTCCGCGCCGTTGCCGTAGGCCGCGTCCTGCAGGGGCGATGGCAACCCAGCTGAATCAATCAGAGCGTGGTGGACATCGACCCAGACTTCGCCACCATCTTTGCGATGAAGGACGACGGGCACCATGGATGCCCCGCGGCTCACGCCTGCTTCAGCATCGAAGCCCCGGAGGGTCAGAATCTCGACCAACGGGGCCAGCAACTGCTTCGTCGTCGGTGCTTCGACCGTGGGCAGCGTCCCCGTCCGCACGTGACGAAGCATGGCCAGGGCCAGTCGACGATCCAGCGACGGATGCAGGATGACGTTGCCGAAGTTCCGCAGGCATCGGTAGCAGGACGACTCGCAGTCGCAGCCAACCAGAATCGACGCCGTCTCGGTCAGGACCTGTTCAAGCTGGTCCTGCACCTGCCTCGTGTAGCCGGCGCCACCAGGCAGCAGGTCGTACAAGAAGACATAGACCTCGCGGTCTGTGCCCCCAAGCACGGGGGCCCAGTTGCCCGAGAGCTCACCCTCGTCGATTTGCAGCACGCGGGAAGCGGCCAGCGCGATGGCTTCCACCAACGACGTCAACGCCGAACGGACCGCCGCTCCCGAATGGTCGGGCGATGTCGAGGTTCCGCAGCTCACGGGCTCCAGCACACGAAGGCGCAGCAGCAGCACATCCGTGGGGAATTCATGTCCCAGGAAGAACGGACCTTCTGCCTTGCCGTCACAGCGCTGGCCCTCTTCGAGGGGATGGCTGTGGGGCACGGGCTGCCCCTTCTTCATCAACTCTGATTGGGTGAAGCCCGGTCCTGGCACCGGGCCCGTGCGCCCGCACTTGCGACACACCATGAATCCGCGATCGCCAACGCCCTTGTTGACGACGACGAGCTGCTGGTGTCGCGCGACCACGGACAGTCTGCCGTCGTGCTGTTCGGAGTCCCAGGTCGCCGGTGCATCCTGCACCACCAGCTGGGCGCGGCTGGTGGAGCCCGCCCGAGCTTGGGTCTCGCCCCGGTCTGGCGTGAGGGGCAGATTGACGTCGGCAGCGAACCCCTGGGGTGTGATGAACTGCTGGCGAATGAGTTCCGCGGAATGGCAACAGGGGCAATCGTCAAACCCGGCAGCCTCGGGCCGCACGGACACGAAGCCGCAGTTCTTGCAGGACACAAAGGCGCGGGCTCTGTCGAGGGTCAGGCCCGTGTCGGCTTCATACGGGCTGTACAGCGCTGCCGCCGAGAAGCGTAGCTTGTCGATGGTGATGGCCCTGCCAGGGGCATATTCAGACAGGGCGATTTTCAGGTCTCTGGATGGCTCGTAGAGAAAGGTTCGTTTGTAGGCCGGATCGCCCTTGGTGCGCCGTTTCAGCACTCGAAAATTCACGACGTCGGTCGGAAATGCATAGCGGGGAAACACCGCTCGCTCGAGCAGGGTGTTGAGCAGCCGCTCACCGAGCGCCCGCTCCAACGAATCCCGGGCCAATCCCTCCAGGGTGGCCCGTATGGGGAAAAGCGCCACAGGCAGGACCCGACGCAACTGGGCAGGCAGGCCGTCAATGGCCTCGTCGATTGTCGCCGTGACGCCGTCGATGGGTTCATTGAGGCCATGGGCATGGGTTGGCGCCCAGTGGGAAACCTCGGTCTTCAGCTGCTTGGTATTCTTGGTGAGCCACCCTTCCAGCTTGTTCAAGCTACAGGGGTAATCGTCGCTCAAAAACTGCTCGACGGTCCCGAGGGACTCAAAGAGCTGGAATACGTCGGAGTCGGCGGCCACGGTCTCATGGAAGAACCGCTGCACCACATAGGCGCGAATGTGCCGCATCAGGACTTGTTGGTTCTCGACGTAGACGATGGGCGCCCGGACGGCGCCAGAAACGATTCGCTCGGGTTTCTCGAAATAGTAGGAATCATGGGTGGTGCCTTGCGCATAGGTGACGACGGACGCCACCGATTTGCCGCGTCGGCCAGCTCGCCCGGCACGCTGCTGATAGTTGGCGACATGGGGTGGGACGTTGCGCAGCGCGACACCCGAGAGGGTGCCAATGTCGATGCCGACTTCCATCGTCGTCGTGCAGCTGAGCACGTCGATGGGCGGCTCCCCCTCGATGGGCAAATCCTGGAAGCGCAGTTCGTATTTCTCGGTCTTGTTGAAAGCCTCGTCGTCGTCCTTGCCAGTCAACTGGGCGCTGTGCTCGGCGGTTGTGAGACCAAACGGCTCGGCCCCTTCGCCCGAGAACGCCCGTTTCACCTGGTCCCGGTAATAGCCCGTTCGCGCATCGAGGTAGGCCAAGTCGGCGGGCTCGACCTCGCCAAGGCAAGCCGGACAGATATCCCGCACGACTTCGGCATACAGCCGGCCGCACGATGTGCACGAGAGCCATGGATCATCCAGGCGCAGACGCACCAGCAGCCCCGCCGGTTGCAGAAAGAATTGATCGCTCTGCTGGAGCAAAAACCCCTTCCGTACGAGCCCATCGAACCATTTCGCCACCGCTGGCAGGTCGTCTTTCTCGACGAGTTTCAAGACATACTGATCGAATGGTCGACGAAAGACGTCGCCGGCGCGGTTGACGTCGATGCCATCGGGCCCTTCCCACGACGCGACGCCAGCGATGGTCCGGATGTCCGCACCGGGCGCCAGGAAGCAGCGGGCCTCAACCTGGGAGCGAAGCCACGCCCGCAGCACCACGCGCTGTTCCTGCTCGTCCAGGCCCACGTCTGGAAATCCCTCGTACAGGTAGCTCAAGGCCGGGTCTTCTTCGAGGGTGGCCAGACCCACCGCTGCCAGCGAGAAGTACTTGTCAGTGACCTCGTCAAAGAGCTGCAGGGCAAACGTCTTCGTGGGCTGAATCAACCCCTGCCCGGCCATTTCCAGCATCTGTTTCAGGCTGCGACCATTGGCGAGCTTCAGGTGCTGGCGGAAGATGTCTTCGTCTTTGGCGGGAAAAAGATCGATTCCTTTTTGGCGGGAGACCCAGAGAATCGCCGGATAGAGGTTCCCGAGGGCGGGGCGACCGTTTTCTTTCTCCAGCGCATCAATGCCCAGGGCCATCACCTGGCGAAACAGGTCCCGCGAATGGGAATACTCGAGGGCGGGCGCCAGCCGGGCCGCCTTCTGGCGGCCGTCGCTGAACACCAGCACCTTGCGCCCGCGGTTTGGCAGGTGGGGGTCGTTCTTCTGGGGCGGCTGCTCCGCGAACTGCGCTTCGATGAGAGCGGTGAAGGGTTGCTCGCCGCGCGTCTCAAAGTCACTGATGCGACTGCGCGCCCGCGACTCTGGCGGCTGGCACATGGGGCAACGGGGAAAGACTGCCTCTCGTCCCACGTCCTCTGAGTGGGCAAACCAGATGGGCCGGGTGTCGGCGCCGGGCTGGCCGAGGAAGCCGGTCTTCAGATGCAAGGACACCTCTTCGGTGCTCTCGGCGTAGCGGGGTGGCGTCGGCAGGACCTGCACCTGGGTAACGGAGCCCTCGGTCTCGCCCCACAAGAAGTCGAGGGTCCCAAGGCCAGTGGCCGGCGCATAGGCCAACAGAAAGGCGCTGCCACAGCCCCGGCAGGAACCGAGTTCAAAAACACGAGAGCCACAGGCGTCGCAGTTGGTTCGTGACGTTGTGAACAGCTTGCCGAGCTTGGCTTGGGCGCCCGGTGCTTCGCGCCGACCGGTGCAGGCCGCATTCACGCAGGCATAGAGAGCCGAGAGGCCGCGGAAGAAGGCGTGCACGCGGGTGGGCAGCAGGCCCGGTTGGTCGGGGTCTTCCCGGGCAATGGCTCCAAGCGTGATCAACACCTCGGTGGCCCGCTTCGCCTGGGCATGGCCGGGAAACACCGCGCCAGCGAGGTCGGTCAATGTCCGCGCCCGCGCCGAGCTTTCCCGCAGCAAGAGGTTCACCGAGGGGTGGTCGTAGAGCGCAGCATACAGTTCAGCGGCGAGGACGTCGGTGGTGGTCCCGACGGGCGCCTGGCGATGGAGGGCTTTCAGGACTGGGCCAATGGCGGCCTTCAATGCCTCGGGTGACGCCGTCACGTGCAGGGTTTCGAGGTCGACCCCCGCGAGCACGTCGCCGAGGTCAGCCGAGGCGGGAGCGCAATTCGCCGGGACGTGTCGTTGGCCGGTGACGGCGACGAAGTCCGTCGGCAACTTGCCGGACAGATCGGCGGCAAAGCGGGTGATGTTGCGTCGGTCTTCGTCGCTGGAGCCCAACGAGGCGCTGGTGCAGATGACGCGCAGCTTGTGCGGCTGGTCGTGAATGCCCAGGCGGGCACGGAGGCGACGGAGGAGGAAGCTCACCTCGGCGCCCTGGGCGCCTCGATACATATGGGCTTCGTCGAGGACGATGAGAAACTGCGCGTCCTTCTGGGTCAGCCATTGGCGGGTCTGCTCAAACAGCGGCCGCTCAAACGGGCGCATGAGCATGTATTCAAGCATCGAATAGTTCGTGACCAGAACGTCAGGGGCATTGCCAGGCAATGAGCCGGCGCCGCTGATCATCTCGTGGCGCGTGAGCAATTCGGTGTCGCCCGGCGACGTATGCAGGCGCTTGTCCCAGTGGTGACGATTGGTTTCCTTCAGCTTCGCACTGACCTTCTTCTCGGCCAGCTCCTTCCCGAAGAACTTCTGGAGGTCCTTGGCCGGGAAGCGGCCAAGGTTCTTCAGGTGCGCACTGAGCTGGGGGTCGAGCCCCGTGTAGTACTCGAGGAGCGGACCCACCCGACCGCCGTCCCGGGCGGCGTTGCGTGGCCCCGGGTAGGGCGTGCGGCCCGTGTACATGCCGAAGGTGGGGTGGCGCTTGGCGGGCAGTGCCGTAAACGCTGCGGCCGTTGCCGGGTCGCCAAGCAACAGCCGCAGCCGGGCGAGCTGGTCGTTCACCAGGGCGTTCATCGGATAGAGAATCAAGACCCGGACGCCCGGACGCTTGAACGACGTCGGCTGCTGCGTGGCCTCGTCAAACAGGCTGCCAAGAATGGGGAGCAGAAAGCACTCGGTCTTGCCTGAGCCCGTACCCGTGGCGACGATCAAGTCGCGTCGGCGAATCAAGAACTCCTGAAACGCATCGGCCTGATGCTGGTACATGGCCGGATAGAGAATGGTCTTTGCCTTCTGCTGCGAACCGTCGGCCCCGACGGGCGGCATATGCACCTGGGGTGTTGCTGCCAGGCTCTTGAACAAGCCGCCAATGTGGGCGGGCAAGCCAAGGTCTCCGTAGCCACCGGTGAAGGTCCGGTAGCGGGGGGTGGTTTCGATCAAGGCCTCCTGGGCGAGGAGCTTGCCGTCGTCGGCGGTCTCGAGCAGTTGGCGGCGCTCACGGACGAGGATGGGGTCGGCGAGGGGGTAGGCGCTTTCGATGTAGCTGCGCAGTTGGTGGCGCAGGCGGGCGACCAGCCGTGTCGGCGTGTAGCGCGAGCCTTCCAACGGCTGTGACGCCGCAAACTCGAGACGGTCGCCGAGGGGTTTGGCAACGGCAGCATTCGGCTTCTTCTTCGCGACGGGCTTCTTCGCCTTGGGGACCGCCTGGGGCACGGCCCATTCGTCCAGCGCGCTTTCGATGCCCTGCACATTGAGCAGCCGGGAATCGAGGGACGCGGCCGTCTCGCCGTCAAACAGGGCGACCAGGAAGGCCACCGTCACCGAGGTGATGCCGGCAAAGTCAAAGACCGTCTCTGCTTCACACTTCGACCGCAGGAATTCGGCATCGTCCACCTCGACCAACACGCCGGTCTCGGTGTACTTCTCAAGCTTGATCAATTTCATTCAGTGCTCCCCCAGATGCCAATGCTCGGGCTTCAGCGATGCGAATGTTTCCAGCGTGCATCCGTCGTTGATGACCAGCAGCAAGCCCCGCATGGCCCGCGTCATCCCCACGTACAGCAGGCGCCGCTCGTGGCGCATCTTCTCGTCGAACTCGCCGGCGTCGTCGAAGTCGGCAGCCACCGGGTAGGTCCCCGCCTCGAAGCCACAGATGGCCACAATGGGAAATTCCAGGCCCTTGGCCGAGTGCAGGGTCAGGACCTTCACAACATCGGCGGCCAGGTCGAGTTCACGACCTGGAAAGTACTTCACGGGCAAGCCGCAGCGCTCCAGGGCGGTCGCCAATCGGGTGCCCACGTCGGCGGTGGGCACGAGGACAGCAGCGGTGCTGAGCTTCATGCGCAGATGCTTGGCCATCTGGCGAACAAAACTCGCCACCACCGCCGCCGTGTCGGCGTCGGGGACGTCGCGCATCAATACCGGCAGGGGGCCACTGTGCACGCTGGCGGATTCCACCAGGGTTTCGCCCTCTTCAGGAAGCAGCAGGTCGAAGGCCGCGCGGTCGATCTCGGCCGTTGACCGGTAGTTGCGGCGAAGAATCGCGGTCCGGCCGGTGAAGGAGAGCCGGGCGTGGGCCTGGGCCCACGAGTAATTTCGCGAATAGATGGATTGCTTTTCATCCGCGGCGCAGAAAATGCCCTCTGGCCCGGTGGCCACCTCGGCCAACAAGGCCAGGCCCACCGGGGGCAAATCCTGGGCCTCGTCAACGAGGACGTAGTCATAGTGACCGCGCCATTTGCCCGCGCGCACCATCGCCAAGGCCTCGCTGCGCAGCCGCGAGAACGTTTCGCTCTTGCCGAGGTCGAGTTCTTTCGAAAACAGCTCGTACAGTTCCCACAGGGCCGTGCGTCCGCCGGGGCGAAGGGCAATACCGCGGCCGGGCCGGGGAGCCTCCAGGTAGCTGCCCAGCGAGAGGAGCCCGCGGCCCTCAATGACCCACTCGATTTCTTCGAGAATGAACCGGTCGCTGAGCTGCCCCAGGGCCTGGGCCCGACCCTTGCGTTCAAAGGCCGTCTGCCCGCTTGGAGCGAAGCCCGCCCGGACCTTGCGGAGGATGCCCGGCAGGTCCTGCTCGACGCGGCGGAGCTTGCGCGACGACGACACGATCTTGCGAGCCAGCTCATCGACGGTGGAGACCTCGACCTGGGCCATTTGCGCCGGGGTCAGCAGCTGCTTCAGGAGCTGTTGGCTGGCAGCCGTGAGGGCCCGCGTGTAGGTCGTGAAGAGCACCCGCTCGGTGGCCCGGGCACCTGGCCGCCCCAACAACGCTTTCACGCGGTGCATGGCCACGGTGCTCTTGCCAGTGCCGGCCCCGCCCTTGATCATGGTGGGACCCTTCAGGGCCCAATCCACCAGCTTCTTCTGGTCGTCGTCGAGTCGCAGCAAGAAGCTGAACAGCTCGCCGCCGCGATAGCGCACCAGGTCTTCGGGCTCGCTCACCAGCAGGTCTGGCTGCTGGGCCACTTCGGCCAACGAGCGGGGAAAGAGCGAGTCCACCATCCGCTCGAGAACGTCGGCGGGGACGCGGGCGGCGAGGAGGGCCTCTTCCGACGAGCACTCCATCAGCGCCGCGAAGTGCGCCATCGGAATGTGCAGCTGCTTCAGCCTGGCGATGGTGATGGCGCAGGGCAAAGGCGTGCTGATGGGCTCATTGGCTCGCGCCGATGCTGCACCGACAGAGACCGTGAAGCGGGGGGGCGCCGGCGCATCAAACTCCAGGTCATCGTCGCCGTCGGTGTCGGGCACAAAACCGGGGCCGTCGGCCTGCAGACCAGCGCCTTCGTAGGTGCGCTCATTGCGTTTGCGAATCCCCAACAATCGAATCCAGGTATCGCCAAAGGTATAGATGACCCGGTAATTGCCAACCCGAAGCCGAAAGAGGTCTTTCTTGCCGACCAGCTTCTTTTTCACCTTGCCATCGGGAAGGGGCTCTTTGAGCAGAAACTGAATCTTTTCGAGGAGTTGCGCCGTCTGCTCTTCCGGGAAACCCAGGATGTCGGTCATGCAGCTGGGCTTGATGTTGAGTTCTCGTACGGCTGCCATGTCACTGCCCCGCTGTCAGATGTTCAATGCCGAGCCGGGCCCGCAGCATATCGAGAGCAGCCGTGGTCTGGGTCGCGCCAAACACGAAGGTGCGGGCATCGGGCATGCTTTCGGCGGCGCCCACCAACCAGCGGTACTCCGCGTGGGGCACCCGGTCGGTCAGGACCAGCGTGTTTTTGCCAGTGCTGTGGGGGGTGACCGACACCGCAACCGGGGACCGCGCCAATGCGAAAGCGGTGCGCAAGGCTTCATCATTGCTGAGCCGCACCCAGCGGTTGTCTACGGGGCTGCCACTGCCGGTCCACGCCTGTTGGCTGTAGCCCGCGCGCACGAACCGACGCCAAAGGAGGGTTGCTGCCTGGGCCGGAGACCAATGCCACCGCTGCCGTAGCTCGCCGGGGCTCTCGGGTGCAAAGCACTGCCAACGGGCATCGGGGTCGTCGGATGGAGGCTCGGTGGCGATGGCAAAGCGCCCCCACAGCGTGTCCAGCCAACCCTCATCGGCAGCCTGGACACGGTCGAGACCAGACCATCTGGCCAGCGAGATGCAGGCGCCGCCGAAGGAACCGACCAGGGACGAGAGTTCCAGGGCGGCGTCCTTGCCGGGCCCAAGCTCAATCAGGCGAGGCAGCACGGTGTCGTCGAGTGTGGGGCCACCGCGCAGCCGCCATTCCACCGACGGCAGGGTGCCGACGAGAATGTGTCGCCCCAGGGCATCCACCACCCGCAGC
>Ga0247834_1006537_pt1 | contig 12976 bp, 16 predicted proteins | sample LaCruzMarch2015__8_FD_187118 | JGI IMG/M metagenome (GOLD analysis project Ga0247834, IMG submission 187118) | Freshwater microbial communities from meromictic Lake La Cruz, Castile-La Mancha, Spain - LaCruzMarch2015_12m | ecosystem: Environmental > Aquatic > Freshwater > Lake | place: Spain... | reverse complement strand
TTTATTTGAATCCTTCAGATAATGGGTTATCTCTATATGCAGGAATAGATGGATTTATGAAAGAATATAATTACATCAGAAGACATTCTGAGATCCAAAATAAAAGACCATCGGATATGTTCATCAAAGACAAATGTAAAGTAATTAACAGTAATCAACATCAATTAACAAGTTATCAACTCCCCCAGACCCCCTATTTTAAAACAAATAATAATACTAATATTGTTCTTGTCTAATAATGGGGTCCATCTTATTTCTTAATAGTAAAAATCAATCTTAATTTTAAAAAAATCACCTAAGCACTTCCGCATACAAAAATGAATTTTGTGAAGACTCAAATGGGCGGTATAAATAATAAGCAACTCCTTTTTTAATTTTAATTTTATATACATATTTATAAAACAAAATAAATGATTGCTCTAATTCTCGATTTGATGCATTCACTTTAGAAATTGTTGTTTTCCCGTTTTTAAGAAAAAGTGCAAATAAAGATTCATCAAAATAATCTTGAAGCAATATATGTTTGTATTCCTTTTTTTGGTGAAAATCAAATTCCTGACTTTTAATGGGTGAATTGCTACAAGTATATTTTTGAATTTGATGCTGATAATGGTCAAAAACCAATGCGGTATCTTTCTTCATAAACAAAGGCGAATACAAGGGTTTCCACCACAATGAATGCGTAAATCCAGTAAATTTAACAGCTAAATCATATTTGTTTTCTCCTGTTGCCTTAGCTCGTCGGTTTATCTCACAACGGTCCTTAAAAGAAAGGAATTTATATTCTGAATAATACTGCTCGTATAAATATTGATTCCTAATATTTTCGATAGTATCAATTTTTTTGGTATTTCTATCAATACGTAAATAACTAAATTCAGGCGTATTTGGACTCCAGTTATTCATGTAATAAGCGCAAGCATTTATTCCTTTAATAGGTCTTACCACGCTATAAAACAATTCTTCTTTAAAAGGAACCAATTCGATTGTGTTTCCGATAAATGAAACTTCCAAAACTTCATTTTTCGTTTCTAAAAAAATGCTTTTCTGCGCTGCCTCAAAAAACCCTAATGGCTCTTTAATTTCATTGCTAACTACTTCCAATTCATTATTATCTTTCAATAACTGCAAAGCGCATTTCTTTTCATTTTTGGTGTAGGTAAGCAATAAAATTCCTTTTTCACAAAATGCAAAATCAAAAATCATCCATTGCTTTGAACCAGAAACTGTGTCGGGACGAGCATTGGGAGAAATGGAAACTTCTTTTAAAGTTTGGAACCAGGTAATGTTCTTTTCTGTAGTTTGTGCAGAACATAAATTAATAGCCAATATAACACAGAGGATTATTGGATATGGGCTTTTCATCATTCAAGCATTTAAAAACATGAATTTACATTAAACGGAAAAGTCAATCAAATACACAATTAGCGATTTATCGCCTGTTCACTGATAAATACCTTATCAAAAACTTCAATTATTGTGAAACTTTAGAAGACAATAAATATTGTTTCATATTTGAGAACTAAAAACTATAACTTTAATCATAATTAAGCATGCGCATTTTATTTTTACTATTATTTCCATTGCTCTGTTCAGCTCAGAAAAACGTAGCAAACCTCGTAAATCCATTCATTGGAACCGGTGGCCATGGACATACTTTTCCCGGTGCAACTATGCCATTCGGAATGGTGCAATTAAGTCCTGATACACGTATCGATGGCTCTTGGGATGGCTGTAGCGGTTACCATTACAGCGATTCTGTTATTTACGGTTTTTCTCATACACACCTTAGCGGAACTGGTGTTTCAGATTATGGTGATATTATGCTCATGCCAATGCCTCTCGAGAAGGCTTCAACCAAATCAAAAGATTACGCTTCTCCATTCTCGCATGCAAACGAAAAAGCAGGAGCCGGATGGTATGAAGTATTTTTAGATAAACATCAAATAAAAGTGGAACTCACTTCCAGCCAGCGCGTAGGTTTTCACAAATACACATTTCCCAAAAATTCTGGAGCCATAGTAATTGACTTGGAACACCGCGACCATCTTACCAAAGGTTATATTGAGAAAGTTGACGATAAACACATCCGAGGTTACCGCATCAGTTCAGCTTGGGCAAAAGAACAACATGTGTATTTTGATATTGAATTTTCAGAGCCATTTAAAAGTATTGCCAACCACGACAGCCTGGCTCAATGGACGCGAAATGCCTTGATAAAATTTGAAAATCTACCTACAAATACGCTCGAAGTAAAAGTTGGATTATCTTTTACTTCTATGGATGGCGCTGAACAGAATAGAAAAGCAGAAACATATAATAAGAATTTCGATTTTGCAAAAAAGGGAGCCATTGAAATCTGGAACCGAGAATTGAATTCCATTCAAATTAAAGGAGGAACTGCTGACCAACAAACCATTTTTTATTCTGCATTATACCATACCATGATACAACCCAACATGGTGAACGATGCAGATGGACAATACCGTGGAATGGATAAAAAAATTCACCATGCCGAACATCCAATTTACTCCGTTTTTTCACTTTGGGACACTTTCAGGGCAGCGCATCCCTTGTATGCCATTTTGTTTCCACAACGGCAGGCAGATTTTATAAAAACATTCCTATTGATGTACCAACAAGGCGGCCGCTTGCCAGTTTGGGAACTTGCAGCCAACGAAACCGATTGCATGATTGGTTACCACAGCGTGAGTGTAATAGCTGATTCATGGGCCAAAGGCATTCACGATTTCGATTCTACATTGGCTTTAGAAGCCATGCAGAAAAGTGCCACTTGGAAGCATCTCGGCTTGACTGCTTACATGCAAAAAGGGCATCTCACCATCGACGATGAGCCAGAAAGTGTTTCGAAAACCCTTGAGTATTCCTACGACGATTGGTGCATTGCCCGTTTCGCTGAAGCATTGGGCGATACAGGGGTTTCATCAAAGTATTACCTACGTTCGCAGGGTTGGAAACACCTATTCGATCAAACTGGAGGCACTAATACTGGCTTTATGCGCCCCAAAAAGAATGGCGCTTGGCTCAATCCCTTCGATCCGTTCGAAGTGAACAACAATTATACGGAAGCCAACAGTTGGCAGTATAGCTTTTTTGTGCCTCATGATGTAAAAGGACTTGCCAACATGTACAGCAGCACCAACCTATTGCTTACGAAACTCAACGCTGCATTCAGAGTCGACTCTAAAACCACCGGCCGCGAACAAGTTGATATAACGGGATTGATTGGTCAATACGCCCATGGCAACGAGCCATCTCACCATATGGCTTGGATGTTTACCGAATTGGGGCAGCCACAACTGGGGCAGCAATACGTTCGGAAAATCCTCAATGAGCTCTATCAAAATGCTCCCGATGGCCTTTCGGGCAACGAAGACTGCGGACAAATGAGCGCCTGGTATGTGTTTTCAGCCATGGGTCTTTACCCGTTTTGTCCTGGAAGGCCCGAATACACAGTGGGCAATCCTTTGTTCGACGAAATCCGCATTACTCCATACGGAGGCCGCACATTTACCATTAAAACCACCAGCAACGGTCCTTGTGCAAAATCTGTAAATAGAAGTTCCCGTTTTATTCTCGACCATGGCGATATTGTTGCAGGAAAAACCCTCTCTATCGAGCGTTCTGAAAAGGCCTTAATGCCTGTGGAGCCTAATTTTCATTCCCTTCCAGGAAGGCAAATCCTTGCGGCACCCGTCTTGCTCCGCGCTCCAATGACATTTCGCAACAGCTTTCTTGTGGAACTCTCCAACGAGAGCCGCTTGGAAGTAGTTCGTTATACCACAGATGGACGAACACCAAGCGTGAAAGACCCTATTTTTCCTCGTTCTGGCTTAAAGAATTCTTATGGAACTATTGCCATTACTGGATTAACAGGCCCCGAAGGTATTGTGATTCGGAATTCTTGTACCTTGAGTTTTGCGTCATTTGATGGAAATAGCGGCGAAATCGTGAGTCCTGTTTCAACTGCACGATTCTATAAGATACCGCACAATTACACCATCGAAATCAATTCGAAATACAACCCGCAATATTCAGCAGGAGGAGAAAGCGGAATAATAGATGGATTATATGGAGATTTAGATTGGCGCAAAGGAGGCTGGCAAGGCTACCAAGGGCAGGACTTTGAGTGCATAGTCGATTTAAAAGAAACAAAAAGCGTAAGCAGTATCTCAACTTCATTTCTACAAGATACCCGCAGCTGGATTATTTTTCCCAAAGAAGTTATCGTAGAATATTCAACAGACAACATAAACTTTACTTTTTACGGAACAATCGAAAATACCATTCCCGCCGATGATTATACTATACAAAATAGACCTTTCAACGCTGAAAAAGTCATCATGCACAATCAATTAACAGAGCCACTTCCGCAAATACTAGAAACGCCCATGCGTTACATTCGAATCAAAGCCAAGAACTTTGGCACCTTGCCCAATTGGCACCAAGGAGCAGGCGGAGAAGCATTTATTTTTATTGATGAAATTTCGGTAAATTAAATTCTTTGGGCACGCCCTCCGGGCCGTGTCTTCGCCTGCACAAGGTGCTTGGCTCAGCCACTCGTGCGGCAGCTTAGTAAATTTGAAAATCAGGAATTGTTTATGCAGGTGAATAGCATTTTAGTTGTCCTCAAACCATTTCACAATTGAAGGCATATTTCTCTCAAAACCACCCGGAATAAAAAAGTTAAGAAATCCTGATTTTTGACTTGTCCTGTTTGCAAAGTCGTGGATTGTCTTTGCAGGGATTCTTAAAAAAGTTCCTTTTCCAACTTCTACCCATTTGTCGCCAACAAGGATTGACGTTGTGCCTTCAATACCATAAAACACTTCGTCATTAGCTTCGTGTTGGTGAGCACCTGGTCCATCAGAGTTTGGTTCAAGCCACCATTCGGAAATGCTATATTTGTCTGATGTTTCATTTTCATCTGCCTTAAAAACGGCTGTCATTGTCCCGCAGTTATAGACTCTTCCTTCTCCTGATTTTAGAATAATTGTGTCCGTTTCATTTTCCTTATGTTCCATGCTGTTTTAGGTTATTTTGATTGAATGCAATAAGAAGTAATTTTTTGAATTTCACTTTTTTCATTAAATTCATAAACGTCACATGCCGAAACAAAAGAAACATGTTTGTTATCTCTTAAAAATTCTGCTGTTCCATTAATTACAACTTTATTCCCTTCAGCAATGATGTTTAATGTTTTAAAGTTCGTAGTTACAGATTTAAAGTAATTGCCAACTTGTTCACAGTTGTCAAGAATTGCTTTTTTACCTATAAACCTGTCTTGTTCAATTACAATCCATTCTGCGTTGTCTGAAATGAACTTATAAGTCTTTTCAAATTCTCCGTTTGAGAATGCTTTAGCTATTTCTGTCTTTGTCATATAGGCATTACTATGGTTTTTAAACGGTCGACTATACAATTCTTGCAAACGTTCCGATGGCAGACGCCAAAAGTATTTCAACCTAAAAAACTTCTACGAAACCATGAAGCTCAAAACTACTAAAATGTTTTATACGAACTTAAATGTGCTTTTTGAATTTTCCATGTGTTACTAGAAGTGGTTCTCTTCGGTCTATGTTATGTCAAGTTTGCACCGTCTTTGGTTTGGCCTGTGCGTTGGCTCGGTGCCCCTTTTGATTTTTTTAGCGATGATTTGTGTATTGGCTTAAAAAACAAATGTGCCACAGAAAGCGTGGGCATTCGTGGCACAAAGTTAACTTCAACGGTCACTCTTTTTATTGAAGTTGTTTTACGACTCCAGCTTTGTCAATGAAACCAGTATTTGTCCAAGTCAGGGTTTTGTTTTTGTAAAGTTTCAGAACAGGTAGTGCATCAATTTTTAATTCTTTGCAAAGACTTGATTGTTGTCTGCGTTGATGCGGATGACTACAACGTTATTAGCCATATCTTTTGAAATTTAATCTAAGTAAGGTTTCATTTTTCTGCATGGGGCACACCAGTCAGCACAAAAACCTACAAGTGCAGGGGTTTCACTATTGATGATTTCTGAAAATGGTGTTGCCATATTATTTCGTTTTTACTTCTTCAAATTCTACATCTTCAATTGTAGTATTTGATTTTTGCTGCGGTTCTATAGCACAATTTCCACTGTAACAATTTCCTGCTGCACAACCAAAAGCAAACAAACCCATTGAAGCAAAGTAACCGCCAAAGGCAACTCCGAACCATTGTTGGTTTATAACTGATTGAACGATTACAGCAATTCCCATTACAAGATATAATGCTCTCGTAAATGTCCAGTTTGTTAAAATCCTTTCTTTCATTTTTTATTTGTTTAAGTATGATGAATACATCCAAACTAATTTTTCCTGCTCTCTAATATAATCACTCATAAGTGCGTTCGTTCCTTCATCACTTGCATCCGCTGAAAGATTTAAAAGTTCTCTTTGTTTTACAATGATAATTTCAAATGCTTCTAAAATGGTTTGTACACCTTGTTTTCCGTCAGAAACATTTTTAATGCTTTTAATTTGTGCGCTATTTTGGTAATCATCAAAAGTATGAAGTGGGGTTGCGCCAAGTGTCAAAATCCGTTCAGCTACTTCATCTACTTTTAAAAGAAGATTCGTGTAGAGTTCTTCAAACTTTAAATGCAATTCAAAAAACTTTTCACCTTTGATGTTCCAATGTAAACCTCTTGTGTTTTGGTAGAAAATCATATAGTCCGCCAACAAATTATTTAATTTAACTGCTAACTTTTCAGTTTTCTTTTTATCAAGTCCGATGAAGCTCATATTGCTTAGTTTTTATGATTCGTTTATTTTGTTTTGTAAACTGCTCCATCCGCCACCGTTGTGGACTTCAGTAAAGCCATTTGATTTTAAAATACTTTTTGCACTTGCACTGCGCATTCCACTTGCACAACACGTAATAATCGGTTTATCTTTTTTCAGCTTGTTTAAGTTGCTGCTCAAAGTACCTACCGAAATATTGATAGAACCTTTGATGTGACCGCCTTGGTATTCGCCTTTACTGCGAACATCTAAGATTATTGCTCCTTGTTTAACCAACTCTGCATAGTCCACTTTTGGACTAAAGCCAAGTAAATTTTTTATTGTATTTATCATTACTTAAACTGTTTGAGATTGAAAATAATTAACGTCTAACCAAGAGCCTCCATTACAACATTCAATACCTTGTTGAGTTAAGAATTGAGTTGCCATACCGCTTCGGTTTCCACTTGCGCAACATAACACCAAGGGTTGTTTAAAGTTTTTAAGTTCATCCATTCTTTGCTGAATTTCTTGCAAAGGAATATTGATCGAACCTTCTACATTTCCTCCCATAAATTCACCTGGTGTTCGTACATCTACGATTGTGCCTTTTTTTTCTTTGATGATTTGTTCTGCGTTCATTTTTATTATTGAATAATTATTTTTTGTGTCGCCTTTTCATAAGGTGTTTCAATTGTCAAAATGTATGTCCCTCCAAGGTCAAGGTTTTTAATTTTACGCTGAAATGTATTTTCGCCTAAAACTAAATGGGTTAAAACTCTTTCTTCTATTGTTTTACCGTCAACACTATGTATAGAAATTTTTGTTTCTGCAATTTTGCTTAAATTGAATTTAACTATAAAATTTCCATCATTAGGATTTGGAAACACTTGAACTTTAAGTGTTCCAATACTTTGCTTGTTCAAGTCGTGAATCTCTGTTGTTGAATTTTTTATAACATACACTTTAAATATTTGGCTATTTGCACTACTCTGAGTTCCTGTATTCGTGAAAAAGATATTGGCTGCTGTGCTGCTTATACCACCATATATATAACCTACAAAAGTGCTGTCTGCTGTGAAATCATCTAATTTTAAAACTTCATTATTAAATCGAGGAATATCTGTTTTAGGTATAAATTCAGAACCAGCTCCCAACAATGCAGGCATTTCAATAGGTAATTTATATTCAGCCATAGTGCCACTTGAATCTCTTGTAACGCGTGCAATTGTTTTAACAAAAGGAACATTATTGTCTTGAACCAATATTCCTAAACTGTCATAATATTGAGCAATACCGCCAAAAAAAACCGTATGCATTTCATTATTTACTTCACTAAAAATTGGAATATGTGCACAATGATAGTGATTGTAATACTGAGAGAAAGCATTGTTAACTGTATGTTCTGTGCTGTCTATGTTTACACAATTTAAAAAAGGTAAATCAGCACCTGTTTGAAATACACCAGAAAATGCGGTTAAACCTTCTTGTCCTGTTGGCATTATTTGCGGAACTACATTGTAATCTCTTCTGTGAAGATTTGTAGCATCTATTATTGCAGGCAGATGTGTAACAGAAAGTGTTACACCATTATCGGAGATTGTAAATTTCCTGATTGCATTTGTATATTCCTGAATAAAACCTGGTCCATGTGTTGGTCCCATAGGATTATATCTTCCAATGAATTTTTGCCCACCTGTTAGATAGAATGTGTTGTTTATTTTATTGAGGTAGCCGCCAGTAACGGCAAACATTGTATCTGTTATCTGCCGAAAATTTGATGTAATGGATGTACCATTGATAACTGCATTTATAACATCGGGAACTTTAATGGCGCTAAGATTTGGGTATGTAATATGGTCAGCTGAAGTGTTGCTATATCCATAACCGCCTAACAAGTATAAATAATCTCCCTCTTGAAAAAATTCCATATTGGTTGAACTTAATTGTTCTTGCAAACCAATTGGAAGTGATGATAATGGAGCGGACCATTTTTGTTGTGCAACTGGGTCAACAACTATTAATTGATTGTTATGTCCTGCTAAATCAAAAGCAGCAAACGGCTGTCTGCGATGAAGTCCGTCAAGTCGGCCTCCAATAATTAGCCATTTACCACTATGCTGACCAAAGGCGTAAGCCTGAAGTCCGCCAAGTCCACTGATGTTCATTGGCTCAATTGCAATTTGAAAAGGTGCTGTTTGCGAGTTTAAATTACTTGTAAAAAGTAATATAATAGCTAATACTATATAATTAAGTGATTTTGTCATGCCTGTTTTAGTTAGTAAGTTTTCAAGTAAGGCAACTGGTAACACTTTTTAGTTGCGTTAACAAGCCGTTTTTTTCTGTTGCTTCGGGGTAACCGAGTGATAAAAGCATTTGCGTTAATTGTTCTCTGTTAACCATTTCATTATGATTGACTGAAACATTATTTGTTATCAAATCAACTTCTACTTTTTCAACTCCAGTAATAGAAGTTAGTTTTTTAGTTATAGTGTTTACACAACCACTACAACTTAAATTCGCTATTGTAATATTTTCTGTTTTCATTTTATTGTGTTTTAGATTTTTCTTTGTGGAACATATTGAAAAATAAACCGCCCATCATAGCACCGTACAAAGTGCTATTAATTGGTTTTGATGTGATGGCGCATGTTCCGCTTGCACAACCCACAAAATGGTAGTAGAGATAACCGCCAATTGCTCCTGCAACCATGCCTATGATGTTTAGTTTATATTTTATGATGAAATTCATTTTTGAAATTGATTTACAGCTTCACTTAAGTCATAAACTTGCGAAGTTCCGTTTAGTTTAGATTTAATAATGCTGCTACCTGCTGCACTTCTGTAACCACCTGCACAATTTACTACAATAGGTTTATGAAATGGAATCTCGTTAGTTCGTTCTCTCAATTCATGCAAAGGAATATGTATCGCATTCGTAAATATTTTGTTGTTTTTTACTTCTGAATGGCTGCTCACGAAATCGGCGTGTGGATGAGTTTCAATTACAGTTGTAATTTTCGAATTGTGTTGTTTTGCAAATTCGTAATAAGGCTGTGGATTTCTTGCCGGGTCAATCAATGCTACTTCTCCATTGCTTTCAATTGCATAAGAGTAATGAGATAAATTTTTATCTTCAAATTGTTTGATTTCCAATTTTCTTTATTTTATGATGCAAAGTTCGGCTGATACTTTTTGCTGCACAGCCACTTTTGTTACACTATACAAAATATTTTCGAAACCACATTTTATTCATTAATAATTGTCAATTATTAATTCTTAATTAAATATTTGTAATTCCTCCCGAAACAATAAACTTCATTATTTCGTCACTTGGACCATTAATTGGTTGAATTAAATCGTTTTTTACAATAATTAAATTCCCCGAAAAATTATAACTATGCGGTAAATACACTGCCGACATACCTTCTTCTATTCCTAAATTTTTTAAATCCTTTTGAGTAACAAAACCTAATTTGTATATTCCGGAGTCCTTACTCAAACTAACCAAAACCGGCTTAGAAAATCGTTTTTCCTTTCCAACAAATGCAGATAATAAATCTCTAACAGAAGTGTAAATTACTTTTATTAATGGTATTTTTTCTAATATCCTATCGAAAAAATTTAATAGCGTATTTTGTAAAAATGTAGAACCAATAAATCCTAAGAAAACTAATGCTGCAACAATAATCAAAATACTCAACCCTGGGATTGTCGTGGGCAATAAGTTATCTAAAAAATTAAAAACAAAAATAACTACCCAAATGGTTGTCCCAATTGGCACGGCAAGAATTAATCCACCTAAGAAATAATTAGTAAACTTTTTAAAAATCCATTTTAAATATTTCATTTATATACCGAGTTCCTTTCTTTTATTTTTTGTAATACTGTTTAATATTAATTCGTAAGAATGCTGAATTAGTTCTTTTAGCAATTTAACTGGAATCTGGTCAAAATAAACAGTGTTCCAATGTGCTTTATTCATATGATATCCAGGAATTATTCCCGAATATTCCTCCCTTAATTCAATGGCTCTTTCGGGCTCACATTTTAAATTTAATGTTTCTGCTTTTTCTAAATCTATCAAAGTAAATATCTTCCCTCCCACTCTAACTGCTAAAACGCCTTCTCCAAATGGCATATCCTCAGTAGTATGCGGCATACTTAAGCAAATTCCCCTTACTTCTTCTACGTTCATTTTCCATATTTTAAAGGTAATACTTTTGAATTTTTCACTTCTGAAATTATTAACATGGTTTGCAAGTGACCAATTTCTTCCATCTTACTAAATGTACTAGCTATTAACTTTTCAAAAGCAGGAATGTCTTGTACCATCACTTTCAACAAATAATCGGCATTCCCAGTAATTTGGTAGCATTCCATTATTTCAGGAATTTGATTCACTTTGTCTTTAAATTTATTTATTACATTTTCTACTTGTCTGCTCAACGTAACTTGAATAAACACGCTCACCCCTAATTTTAATTTAGCTTTATTAAGCTTAGCGTGATAACTCTCAATTATTTTTAATTTCTCTAACTTCTTTACCCGTTCGAGTGTTGGAGCGGGTGATAAACCTACCTGATTACTCAATTCAAGATTTGTAATTCTACCTGACTCCTGAATCAATTTCAAGATTTTATAATCAATCTCGTCTAACTTTTCTGTGGCTGCACTCATGTGGTAAATGTATCAAATGAATAACTTCCCTGCAATGCCATCTGCATTTAACCATGCATTTGCAGGAAGAATAAATGCACTATCGGTTTCTATTATCTTTTTCATTTCTTTATATACGAGCGATTTTTGTTGGAAATGCTGCACATACTTTTTTCCTAATTTAATCAGTTCTACTTTCTGAACACCCCATTTGGTGCGCAATCCTGTTAAAACAATCTCATTAAATCTAATGTTTGTATTTATTTCTTCCAATTCCATTGCTGGTTTGTGCGCTTCTATTGCACGTATATATTTGGTATTGTTTGGAATATTTACACTTCTCGAAATACCATTAAAAGAATGCGCCGATGGACCAATTCCCAAGTAATGCGCTCCTTTCCAATAAGCTGAATTATGTTGTGCGATTCCACCATCTTTTGCCAAATTAGAAATTTCGTAATGTTCAAATCCATTTTCTAACGCCCAGCTTTGTAATAACTCAAACTGGTCGGCGCTTTGGTCTTCGCTAACTGCATCCATTTTTCCCAATTGAATGGCCTTTGCAAGTGGTGTTTTAGCTTCTACTGTAAGACTATAACAAGATAGATGGTCAATCGGTAATTTCTTAGTTGTGTTAAGTTGCTCGACCCAATCTTGATTTGTTAATCCTTGAATTCCATAAATTAAATCGATGCTTACATGAGAAAAACCGGCATTTTCTGCAAAGCTCAAACAATCGAACGCTTGTTTTACCGAATGTGCACGGTTCATAGATTTTAAATCTTGCTCCCTGAAACTCTGAATTCCTATGCTTAATCTATTTACCCTAAGACTTTTGAGGCCTTTTAGGTATTCCAAAGTAAGGTCATCGGGATTGGCTTCAAAAGTTACTTCAATACCTTCATTTATAATATAGTTGTTGTAAATGGAATTGAAAATCATTTCTACCTCACCTAATGTTAATTGAGAAGGTGTTCCTCCTCCAAAATAAATAGATGTAATTGGAGTTTTTAAGTAATGTTTTCTAATTAATAGCTCATCAACAATGGCTTTTACTAATTGAGATTTATATTTTGTAGAAGTGCTAAAATGAAAATCGCAGTAATTACAAGCTTGTTTGCAAAATGGAATATGTAAGTAAAGCAATGCGTTATTTTTAATGCAAAGGTGCTATAAAATTAGGTCTTTTGCTTTTTCTTTTTTGCAGCAGGAAATAGAATATTATTCAAGATAAGTCTATAACCAGGAGAATTTGGATGCAATGCTAAATCCGTTGGAGGATCTCCTACTTTGTGCTCATAATCTTCGGGGTCGTGACCTCCATAAAACGTCCAAGTGCCTTTACCAAATTCACCATGAATGTAACGTGCCTCGTTGGCTGCTTTATTTTCGCCCATTATCAGCACATTCGATTTGATATATGGTTTCATAAAAGCAGTAGTCTGCCCCATAAATCCTTTGATAATGCGCTCATGATTCTGACATAACATCGTTGGCACCGGATCCCATTTTGCAGAAAATTCAAATAATCCGAAATAGTCCTCTTTTTCAGGAATGCG
>Ga0247834_1006535_pt1 | contig 12980 bp, 7 predicted proteins | sample LaCruzMarch2015__8_FD_187118 | JGI IMG/M metagenome (GOLD analysis project Ga0247834, IMG submission 187118) | Freshwater microbial communities from meromictic Lake La Cruz, Castile-La Mancha, Spain - LaCruzMarch2015_12m | ecosystem: Environmental > Aquatic > Freshwater > Lake | place: Spain... | reverse complement strand
TATCCAACGCAAACGAGGCCAAGCGTCTAAGCAGTGCCAGCTATCGAAGCACCTTGGCTCGCGCCCTGGCCGCGGCCATCATTCAGCAGTCCCTCCATGGCGACGCGGGCAAGGGCCCTCTTCCACAGCCCATCTACGCGCCCCCCAGCAAGGGCACCGATGCGAGAGAGTGAGGCATGGTGGTGTGAAATTCCAGGCCCGCTGCCGACGATTAAGCAGCGCCACATTCGTGGCCATCACACACATGAAACACCTCATCATCACCTCACTTCTCGCGGCAACAGTTTGCTTGCACGCGGACGACAAGAAAGAAGTCGCCTGGCAGAACTGGTTCACCGACGGCAACCTGGAAGCCTTTCAAGTCGTCAGCGGCGTCGCCACATACAAAGTGGAGAACGGCGTGCTGACCGGCACCACGGTCGAAGGCAGCAGCAACACCTTCCTGGCCACCAAGCAGGCCTACAAAGACTTCGAATTGCAGTTCGAGGTGAACGTGGATGACGCACTGAACTCGGGCGTGCAGGTCCGCAGCCATCTGGCCAAGGAAGGCGATTCCGTCCCCGAAGGCAGCAAGGGCGGCAAGCCCCTGCCCGTGGGCCGCTTGTATGGCCCGCAGTGCGAGATCGCGATCAACGGCACTGCCGGCAACTTCTATGACGAAGCGCGTCGTGGCACGTGGTGGAGCCTGCTCACGGAAACGGAAGCGGTGCGCACCGAGGAAGCCAAGGCGGCCTTCAAAAAAGGCGAATGGAATCACTACCGCATCGTCGTGCAGGGCGATCATTACCAGAGCTTCGTCAATGGTGTGAAGACCGCTGACTTCAAGCAAGCCAACGACCCCGAAGGCCACATCGGCTTCCAGGTGCATGGTATCAAGAAAGGCACTGGCCCATATTCGGTGCGCTGGAAGAATGTAAAGTTCCGCGCGCTGAACTAAGGTAAGGCTGGATTTCCGGGCATGGCGGCGGACACTCGCCGCCATGACCTCCGAAGAATTGCTTCAAATAGCCAGCGATGTCGCGGCCAAGGCCTACGCGCCTTATTCGAAAGCCCATGTGGGCTGCGCGCTCATCTCCGCCAGTGGCAAGCTTTACACCGGCTGCAATGTCGAGAACGCCAGCTACGGCCTGACGATCTGCGCCGAGCGCAATGCGATCTTTGCAGGCGTTGCGGCTGAAGGTCCGGCCTTCCGCATTCAACAACTCGCCGTGATCGCGCTCGGCCTAGAGTTCCCGCCCTGCGGCGCATGTCGGCAGGTCATTGCAGAGTTTGCTGCGCCGGAGGTGCCAGTCATCTTCCTAAAAAACAAACAGGCAGCCGTGCTCACGGTGGAGCAACTGCTGCCTGCGCGTTTCAGTTTCTAGCGGGAACTACATCTTGCGGATGACGGCCTTCTTGCGCAGGCCTTCGAGCCACTTGTCCACGTCGCCCTTGGACTTCTCAGCGTTCAGCACGCGTTCGATGTCGCTGCGCACCTTCTCCAGAGGGGCCAGATTGCCCAGCTTCTTGGCTTCGGTGAAGATGATCAGGTAAGCCGCTTCGTCTTCGATGACCTTGCTCACGCCGCCATCCTTGGTGGCGAAGGCGGCATCGGCCATCGTGGGCTTCATCAGCTTGCGCTCCATCCAATCCCACTCACCGCCATTCTCCGCGCGGCTGTCCTGGCTGTAGGTCTTGGCCATGGTGGCGAAGTCACTGCCCGCGATGACCTTGGAGCGAATCTCTTCGGCCAGTTGGCGCTGCTTCTCAGGCGTCGCAGCGGCGTCCCCGCTGAACTTTGGCACCGTGATGGTGCGAATCTTGATCATGTCCTTGTCGCGGAACTTGTCGGCGTTCTTGGCGTAGAAGTCCTCCACTTCGCGTGGGGTCGGTGGCGCTTGATTGCCGCCCTGACGACCGCGCATGACCTGCACGATGATCATCTTCTCGCGCATCTCGCGGAACTTCTTCAGCGTCATGCCGCTCTTGGCCAATTCAATGACGAAGGTGTCGCGGTCGCCCTTGAACTGCTCGCGCACCAGGGTGTTGATGTCGTCATCCACATACTGCGCTTTGATCGTGCCGCCGACCTTGGCAAACTCAGCCAGAATCAGCTCGCGGTCGATCAGCGAGTCCATCGCGGTCTTATCAAGCTCAGCGATTTCACGCTGGGCTTGCAGCGGGTTGTCGCGGTTGCGCATCATGATCATCTGCCGCTGGGCATTCACGGCGTCGGCCACTTCGGACCGGGTGATGACCTTGCCATTTACCACGGCGGCGATGCCGTTCACGGACTGGGCCAGCAAATCCGAGCTGGCTACAAAACCAAGCGCGGCGAGAAGGAGAAGGCGGATCGAAGACATAGTGAGGGACTCCACAGGAGTAGCAATACAGGGCGCAAGAGTAGGGGCGTGTCCAGCCCTGTCAAACATGGAAACCAAGTGAGCTATAGTCGGCGCAGCAATTCTAGCGTCTCAGCCAATTGCCCGATGCCGTCCTCTGCCTTCAGACGTGGGAATTTCCCCTGCACCATGATGTAGCCCGTGCCGCGCTGAAGCATGAGCTTCCTCTCTTTGATCTCGATGCTGGTGATGCCGTGATTCGCTGCCGCTAGCCGGATGGCCGCACAGGTCAGCACGTTCTTCATTGCTGGCGGCAGCTTGCCGAACTGATCACGCCAGCTCGCCTCCAGGGCGTCTAGCTCCTTGCGCATGGATATCTCCGCCACCTCGCGATAGGCCTGAATACGGAGCTTCGCATCCTCCATGTAGTCGTTGGGAATAAATGCAGGCTCCAAGCCAGACAGCGCGCCAATGTAGGATGTCTCGCTCAGGCAGAGGAAGTCGGTACGCAGAGCGACATCGACCGGGCGCTGGGTGCGCTTGCCCTGCGCCTTGTTTACCACCTGCTTCATCATCTGGCAGTAGAGATCGAAACCGACCGCCGCGATGTGTCCGCTCTGCTCCGTGCCCAGCAGATTGCCCGCACCGCGAATCTCGAGGTCGCGCATCGCGATCTTGAAGCCGGAGCCCAGGGCCGTGTATTGCTTGATCGCGTTCACTCGCTTCCGTGCATCGCCACCGCTGGTGAAGTCGCGCGGCAGAAAGAGGTAAGCATGAGCTCGCTCGCCCCCACGGCCCACACGACCGCGCAACTGATACAGGTCCGCCAAACCAAACCGGTCCGCGCGGTCAATGATGATGGTGTTCGCATTCGGCACGTCGACACCGCTTTCGATAATCGTGGTGCACAGCAGCACATCCGCCTCACCACTGACAAACTGGTGCATCACCACCTCCAGCAGGCCCTCATCCATTTGTCCGTGGCCAATGACGATCTTCGCCTTCGGGCACAGGCCCATCAGCTTGGCTTTGACCTGCTCCATGTCGCCCACGCGATTGTGGAGGAAGTAAACCTGCCCTCCGCGCTCCACTTCCGCATTGATCGCGTCTTTGATGACCTTCTCATCATACGGACAAATCGTCGTCTGCACCGCGTGCCGATTCGGCGGCGCGGTGTCGATAGTGCTCATGTCCCTCATGCCCATCAGCGACAGATAAAGGGTGCGTGGGATCGGCGTCGCGCTAAGCGACAGCACATCGATCAGGCGGAACATCTCCTTGAAGCGCTCCTTGTGCTTCACGCCGAAGCGCTGCTCTTCATCCACCACGGCGAGACCGAGGTTCTTAAACTGGATGTCCTTCGACAGCAGTCGATGCGTGCCAATGACAATGTCCACCGTGCCCTCGCGCAGGCCTTGCACGATCTCACGCTCCTTGTCCGGCGGAGTCAGGCGGCAGAGCATCTCCACCGTCACGGGGAATTCGCTCATGCGCTCGCGCAGCGTCTGCACATGCTGCGCCACCAGCACCGTCGTCGGCGCGAGAATGGCCACCTGTCGGCCACCCATCACCGCCTTGAACGCGGCCCGGATCGCCACCTCGGTCTTGCCGAATCCGACATCCGCGCACAGAAGCCGATCCATCGGGCGCTTGCTCTCCATGTCGCGCTTGATCTCCTCCACGCTGCGCAACTGATCCGCCGTCTCGCGATAGATGAAGCTGCCCTCAAACTCCGTCTGCCACTTCGTATCTGGCGCATGTTCGATACCCTGGGCTGCCTGGCGCTCGGCCGCCACGCTGAGCATCTTCGCCGCGAACTCCTCCACGCTGCGCTCCGCACTCTTGCGTGTGCGTGCCCACTTCGGATCTCCCAGCTTGTTAAGCATCGGCGACCTACCACCGACCCCGACGTAACGCGCGACCAAGTGCGCCTGCGCCGTCGGCACATACAGCTTCGCTTCATCCGCGTAGCGCAGCACCATGACCTCCTTGCCATCGCGCAACTCAATCCCGATGAAGCGCCCGATACCATGCTCCATGTGCACGACCAGATCATGCTCGCGCAAATCACGCACCATATCGCGCGCCTGCCGCAGTGCCTGCGTTTCATCCAGCTTCGATCCCTTGATCCGCCGCGCTACCTGATGCCGCCCAAAGATCTCCGCGCCGGTCAGCACCGCCAGCTTCGCCGACGGGACGGTGAAGCCACGATAGAGCAGACCCAGTTGCGTGGTGCACTGCTCCTTGGCCGTCACGGACAACTCTTCAAACCGCTGCCGCTCCGCCTCATTGCCGAAGAAAATGACCACCTTCCATTTGTCGCGCTGCCACTCGGCCAGTTGCACATCGAATTGCTTCCGCCGCGCCTCATTGAGCACGAAGTCACTCGCGTCGAACATGCCCAGGGGGTTGTCATGAATCGCAGTGCTAAAGTCTTCTGCACCGACATCGCTAGCGCGGTCAATGGTGATCCGCGCATGGCAGTCGATGCCCGGCTCGCACTCGACGGCGACCACCACATCGTCAGGCCCGATGTGGTCACGCACCTTGTCATTCGCCTTCGACGAATCGCTGAGCATCACGATGAATCCCGCGCGCTCCAGCTTCCGCACGCTGCCCTGGTCATTCAGGTCGAAGACGCGCAGCGACTCGATCTCGTCATCGAACAACTCCACGCGCAGCGGTTCATCCGCCTGCCAGCAGAAGAGATCCAAAATGCCGCCACGGCGTGCGAACTGCCCGCGCTCCGTCACTTGGGGCAGCCGCTCATAGCCTGCCTCGCCCAGTTCCTCGGCGAAGGCATCCACGTCAAACTTCTCCCCCACCGCGATGAAGCGCTGCTGCTTCTCGATCTCGCGCAACGCCGGCACCTCCTCATCCAGACTGTCCGCGCACAGCACGATCGCTTGCTTGCCCTCGCGCAGCTTCGCCAGCACCGAGACACGCTCCGCCGCCACCTCGGGGTCGGGTAGCGCCTCCTTCACACTGACCACCGTCTGCTTCGGGAAGTAGAGCGCTGCGGCTTGCCACACATTCAGCTCAGCGTGCAGTTGGTCCTGTGACCGCACATCCGCGCACAGCAGCCACACCCGCGCCTGCGGCTTCGCGTTCAGGATGAGCGCCGCTGCGAAGCCCTGCGCCCTCGGCGTCACGTGATCCAGCACCACCGGCTTCGTGCCCAGCGCCTTCAGCTTCTTCACGAACGCCGAAGCCTTGGCCACCAGCTGCAAGGGCCGCCTTGAGGAGTCCGTGCTGTTCTCTTTGCCGCGCCCCGGCCCCTTAACCTCGTCTGCGACTGGGCGCGCCTCCTTGGCCACCTTTTTCGGGGCCTCCACCTGCACCTTCGCCAGCACTGCCCCCAGATCATCCTTCGCCGGACCCTGCGCTGCCAATTCCTTGGCACGCAACTCCCTCACCTTCGCCCATCCCTCCGAGGAGGCATAGGTAGGCTTTTTCGGTTTCTTGATTCGACGCAGCGGATTGAATGACGGCTTCAGTAGAGACGCAACGTGTCGTCAGAGCTACAGGGTGCAAGTGAAGGAGATGTCAGAGATATTGACTCATCCCCCCCTTGCGCTCAGCTTCGCGACGGCACCACTGTAGCCCGTAATGCGCACAAGAGTATCCCTTTGATTTAAATCACCCAGCCATCGCGATACTGCCGCTTCACCAGCGCATTGGCGGCTTCGCTGTTCGGGATCTTCAGGCCGGGGGAGTCCCAGGTGAGTTCTTCGTTGGGGAAGACGCTGGCGAGACAGCCGAGCAGCACGGCTTCGGTGAGCGGGGCGGCGTAGTCGAAGTTGGCGCTGGGCTTCTTGTCACCTTTCAGGCAGCAGTCGATGTAGTCGAACCAGTGATTCCGCGGCTCAAGCTGTGGGTAGAGCGTGGTCTTGAACTTCTCACGCGGATACAGCATGGGGCGGCTGCCGTGCGGGTGGTGCAGGATGCCTTCGGTGCCGATGTAGATGGTGCCCTGGTCGATCTTGGCCAGCTTGCCCTGGTCATTGACCAGTTTGTCCGTGATCGCGGTCGGTGGCTTCTGGTCGCCGTCATACCAGGTGACCTTGATGTCGCCCTCGGTGTAGGCGGTGCCTTTGAAGGTGTATTCCACCCGGCCATTGATCGCCCAGTTGGTCTCGTTTGGCGGTGGCAAGCCGGTGCTCTTCACCGAGATCGGGGCCGCGAGATCGAGCGCGCGGAACCAGCCGCTGAACATGTGGCAGCCCATGTCGCCGAGGGTGCCAGTGCCGAAGTCGCGACGCTTGCGCCAGTTGCCTGGGTGGTAGTAGCCTTTGATAAAGGGACGATCAGTGGCAGGCCCGAGCCAGGTCTTCCAATCCAGGCCCTCGGGGATCTCGTCGATCTGTGTGGGCACGGGGTCCATGTCACCCCACTTCTTGTTGGAGAAGGTGTGGGCTTCCTTGACCTTGCCGATGACACCCGTGCGGATGAACTCGACCGCGTAGCGCTCGGTGAAGTCGCTGCTGATCTGGATGCCCATCTGCGTCATCACGCCCTTCTCGCGTGCCTTGAGCATGAGCTGGCGGCACTCCCAAAGGTTCTGCGCCAGCGGCTTCTGCCCATACATGTGCTTGCCCATTTCCAAGGCCTTCATGCCGATGCTGCCATGCATGTGATCGGGCACGGACACGTTCACGCTGTCGATGTTGCCGCCTTCCTTGTCCAACAGCTCGCGCCAGTCCTGATAGCACTTCACATTGGGGAAGAGCTTCCGCGCACGGTCGAAGTTCCGCGTGTCCACATCGCACACCGCGACCAGTTCCCACATGGGATGATTCGACATGGCTGTGTAGTCGCTGTGCGACATGCCCGACGCACCAAAGGCCGCATGGCGCAGCTTGCCATTGGGCGAGGCCGCGCGCAGACCCGAGGTCACATAAGGCGCAGCGAAGAGGGTGGAGGCAGTGGTTTGAAGAAAGCGGCGACGAGTGGTCATGGGGATGAAAGTAGATTCATTCAAACGCTGCTCAGGGCCATTCCTTGCCCAGCATTGCCACAGACGCCCGGCCCCACTCTGCCACTACATGCCTCCATAGTTTTACGGAGGCGCGGTGCATTGTGATGACTGTCGGCAGGCCGACCTTTGGGAAGCCTCTGCGCCCTTTGTGCATGGAGGCTCAATCCATCCCCATCCATGAAACACACTCATAGCTACTTCGCCAAAGTCATTGCGCTTGGTTGTCTCGTGCTCGGTCTGTCCGCTTCGGCGGTGCGTGCCGACCTTGAACCTGATGATCCTTTCGAGCCGGAGGACATCCCGCAGCGTGGCACAAGGGTGCCCAAGCTCGCCATGCTGGATGATCTAATGACCCAGTTCATGTCGGACAACACCATTCGCACCGGCACCCTGGCTGTCAGCCGAAATGGCAAAGTGGTTTACTACCGCAGCTTTGGCTGGATGGACAAAGAGGCAACCACACCCGTGGTGCCCAATGTGATCATGCGGGTGGGCAGTCTGACCAAGCCACTCGTCGCAGCAGCGGTGAGAGAGGCGATCATCGAAAGTGGTTTGACCTTGAATGCGAGAGTGTTCCGCCACCCGCAGTTGTCGCCCGACGGCATCCTTGACCTGTCGAGTGACACCGTGGCCGATGCGCGATACTTTGCGATCACTGTCGGCCATCTCATTGAGCACAAGAGCGGTATGCGCGACAACAGCAGCCCGGACCCGACCTACCTTGAGGTTCAGGCGGCGGACTGGCTGAATGTGGATTCACCACCAAGCGCCAGGGACATGCTTCGCTTCATATACATGTCGTATTCTCTGACCAATGCTCCTGGAACTGTCGACGACTATTCCAACGCGGGCTACCTGGCTCTGGGCCAGGTGCTGGAAGAACTGACAGGACGGTCCGTGCAGGAGTATGTCTATGACATGGTGTTGCGGGGATACGGAGTCAATGCGGAGGACTTCACCATGGGAGCCTCGTTGTTTGAGAATCGCCTTCCTCGTGAGCCTTGGTATCAAGACTTGCGCGCCCGCCAAAACGTCTTTGATCCTACAGGTCCCAATGTTCCCTATTCTTATGGCGGCTTCTGCCTGGAGACCCGCACCGGTCAGGGAGGAGTCGTAACCACCCCACTCACCTTCCTGCGCTTCATGAAGTATCGCAGTGTGGGCCATGGAGGAGCACTTCTCACAGCGCCGACCAACACGTATCACACAGGCTCACTCCGAGGCACATCTGCTTTGGCCAGGCAGATGGGAGATCTGGATCCGAGTGCTCAAAGCAACGTGGTCAATTACAGTGTCATCCTCTCCAAAAAGGGGGATGCCAATGACATTGATGGCAACACGACCCGCTACAGCCTCGCTCTCCTGAGCTTGATCGACAATGAACTGAGCAATATTTCCACCACAGAATGGCCTACAGTGGATGTGGTGGCGGAGCCCCAGCTTCGGGTGGAGCGCGGTCGCTTTCAGGTCATCAGCGACAGCTTGGTGGATTTTGGCACGGCTGATGTTGGGGTGACACGCACCTACAACTACCTGGTGAGAAATGTGGGCAATGCCCCCTTCACCACACTGCGGACAGAGATGGCCACATCAGGCGCCCCCTTCCGCATCAGTCAGCAGTTGGGCGTTTCCACCCTCGCACCTGGACAGAGCCGAATCTTCAGTGTGTCTTTCGCACCGACTGCGGGTGGCGACTTCACCAATGTGCTCAACATCCTGTCCGATGACCCGAATGTCGGCACCTTCCCGCTGCGCTTGCAAGGCACTGGCTATCCAGCTGCGGCACCCACCGTCACTTTTGCCAATCCATTCGTGTTTGGCACGCTGGGCAGCAGTGCGACTCTGATCGCCACGGTCACAGGCACCCCCGCTCCCAGTCTGTCATGGAAAAAGGGCACGTCAGTCCGCGCTGGGCAGGTGAACCAATCCCTTGTCCTTCCTTCCCTCACGGTTGCAGACGTGGGGGACTATACCTTGACCGCCACCAATCGTGTGCGCGCGGTCTCCAGCACCGTGAAGGTCGCGGTAATGGACACGGCCTCCGCACAGCGTGGTGCGGCGCTCAATGGCATCATGAACCTCCCGGCTCCAGTCACCTATCCATCGGGTGTGATGGCCACCTTTCAGTGGTTCAAGGATGGCTCGCCTTTGGCCAACCAGACGATCGCCCTGCGCTCCATCACAGGCGCAACGACCAAGACCCTGAAGATCACCAAGATCAATTCGGGTGACGCAGGCGACTACTTCTGCCGTTGCACCCTCAATGGCGTCACCAAAGACACGGGCATCACCACCATCACCGTGCAGTCCGCCGTGCCAGCCATCACCTCGCCCGGCGCACAATCCTGGCGCGTCGGCAGCAGCGTGAGCTTGAATCTCACGGTGACTCAACCGCCTTACACACTCACGGTGACGGGTATGCCTGCGGGACTCTCCCTGCAAGCCAACGGCAGCGTCTTTGGCAAACCGACGGCGAACGGTATCGGCATCATGACCATTCGCGCGCAGAACGCGGTGGGCTCCAGCCAGATCACCGTGCCGTGGTCTGTGGCTCCGCTGTTAACCGGCACCGCAGGGCGCTACACCGGCTTGATCAGCCGATCGGATGATTCGGCCAACGAACTCTACAACCACGGCGGCTCCTTCACGCTGGACATCACGGCCAATGCCTCCTTCGCAGGCCAGCTGCGGCTGGAGACCGAGCAAATTGCCATGACCGGGCAGCTCGAAACACTCAATACTGCCAGTCCGACTGGAAGCTTCATTGTAGATCGCAACGGTGCGCCGCTGTCGTTTTCCTTTTCAGTTCAACCCGACACGGGCGCTCTTACCGGCAGCCTCATGGTTGGCGGCAGTGTCAGTCCCATCACGATCACGGGCTGGCGGAATCCATGGTCCACGACCACACGATTCCCCCGCACTGGCAGCTTCCATTCCGCCATGCCCACACCCGAAGCCTTCATGGGCACGGCGGCAAATCCCACCATGCCTCAAGGGGCGTGTTACTTCACGACGGCAGTCGCGACTACTGGCACTGTCCTGTGTGTGGGACGCACGGCTGACGGCGCTTCATTTACTTCCGCGAGTCACCTCAGCTCCGCCGGAACCTTTGCGTTGCATACCATTCTGAACTCAAGCCTGCCCGAGTATGCGGGTTCCATCAGCGGCACGGCCGCGATCTCCACGGCCACCGCCACCCTGGATCAAATCGACGGCACGGTGAGCTGGATGAAGCGCCCTGGGTTCTCCAGGAACTACCGCAACGGCATTCCTCTGCATGATCGCACCATTGCGGGTGGTCGCTACACGGCACCCGTCGGACGCCCCATTCTGAACCTTACCGCGTCCGTTGCGGGTCTGACCAATGGGTCTCTGCTTTTTGATGAAGCTCATGTGGAGGATGCCTCCTTTCTACCTGCAGCCTCGCAAGAGTTCGAGCAGCTCGTAGTCGTTTCCAACAGCAACGTCGTCTCCTTCCCATCGAACCCAGGACAAGTCACCTGTGTGATCAACGCCTCCACCGGCCAGTGCTCGGGTGTTTTCAAGCTGACCGACACCGTCTCTGGCTCACCGCTCGTCCGCACGGCTCAGTGGAACGCGCTTGCCATCCCTCGGCTCGGCAGCGCCGTGGGCTTCTTCACGCTGCCGCAGCTACCGACCTCCGGTCAGGAAGAATATGAAGCGCCCATCCTCTCGGGTTACGCTGAGCTTGGCGGGCTGTGAGATCTGCGAAGTGACAGGATGAAGCCTTCTTCATCCTGTCACGATCAGGTTTGTGATGCGAAATGCCCACCCTGCCGTTTATGCTGCTTCATGCCTCTGCGTTTTCATCGCCATATCCTCCGCGCCGCCTTCGTGCTGGCGCTGATGGGCGCTGGCTGCACGCGGCAGCGTTTTGACCCGCATCCCCCGCTCGTTTCATTGCCCGAGGAGGTCCGCTTTTCGCCAGGAAACCGCGTGGAATGGGCTGCGGAGGACTTTGACGATCATGCGTGGCAGCAGGTGCGCCTCGGCCCGGCGTGGCAGCACTATGGCGGGCCGCGCTGGGGCGGTCAGGGCTGGTATCGGGCCCGATTTCGCGTTTCACCAGCGCAGGCCACGCAATCGCTCGCGGTGGTCATTGGGCATGTGGGCAATGTGTCGGAGGTTTTTGTGAATGGACGTCACGTGGGCGGCTACGGACCGCTGAAGCTGCCCACAAGTCGCGAGCAATACTTCACCGATTCAGAAAGCGTGGTGCCAAGTTCAGGTCGTGTGCATCTCGCGGTAATTCCCACCGGTCTGCTGCACGGCGATCTCGAAAACGTCCTGGCCATCCGAGTGCGGAACTACGTCGGCGCGGCGGGCTGGTTCGGCGGGGCGCACATCGGCGTGTATGAGGTCGCCGCCGCGTATCGGGCGCAGCGGACCAGCGAGGCGCTCAGTGACATGGCACGGCTCGCCATCCTCTCACTCTGCGGCGTGTGGAGCCTCGTGCTCCTCGCGTTGCGCGTGCTCGGAGCCACAGACCGCGTGTTTTGCCGCCGTGGTGCAGTGCTGGGACTGGCTTGGATGATCTCTGTCGCGGCACAGATGCAGGGCGTGCGTGATTGTCCGCAGCTCTGGGCCTGGCTGGCCGCGCCCTTTGCTTGGGCACTGCTTTTGCTGCCATGGTTGTGTTACCGCATGGTCGGCGGCTTCAAAAAGCGACCGCTTACCGCATGGACAGACTGGCTTGTGCTCGGCTGTCTGGTGCTCGTCTTGCACGCTCATCACGAGTATGAGCAGGGCCGTATCTACTCGCTGCTTCCCGCTTTTCAGCTCTACGCCGTCATCGCCTGGCTCTGCGGCATCGGGCACGCTCTGCTTGATGTCCGCCGCCGAGTAGAGGGAGCCTCAATGCGACTCGCCCTATCGCTCGTGCTGCTCCTTTTCGGCGGACTGGAACTCGTGGCGCAAATGACGCCGCTTCTGCGCTACGCCACGCTGCCCGTCTCCATCGCGGATCTGACCATGCCCGCCTTCATCACCTTGGCCGGAGTCTCCAGCCTGCGTCACTACCGCCGCCTGCGCCAGCAGACGGACGAACTCCAGCAACGCGTGCTCCAGGGGCATGAGGAGGAGCGTCGGCGCATCGGCCATGATCTGCATGACGGCCTCGCGCAGGACCTTCAGGCGCTCCTTTTGCGTGCGGAGATGCTCAAAGCCATGCCCGCTGGCTCCACGGAGCTCAGCCAGCCGCTCGCCGATGGCCTGCGCAAAGCGGTGACCGATGTGCGTGCGCTCGCCGAGGACCTGCAGCCCGTGCATCTGCGTGAAGCAGGCAGCCTCGCCGCCGCGCTCCAGGCGCTCGTGCTCGAAAGCGGCCCGCAAGTGCAGGCACAGGTCGAGCTGACCTCCGAACCACCACCGCGCCTCGCGGACACGATTTACCGAGTGGCGCAGGAGGCGCTGGGCAATGCACGGCGTCATGCGCAGGCCGAAACGATCCATCTCATCGCCACGCAGGATGCCGAAGGCCTGCATCTCGTCATTCGCGACGACGGACGCGGCTTTGATCCCGGCGCCGACACCACGCGACTCGGCCTGCGCTTCATGCAGGATCGCGTGCGCCTCGCGGGTGGCCGTTTTGACATCACCTCCGCGCCCGGCGGCGGCACCTGCATCCGCGTGGACATCCCGCTCCCTCCATCGCCATGACT
>Ga0247834_1006533_pt1 | contig 12987 bp, 12 predicted proteins | sample LaCruzMarch2015__8_FD_187118 | JGI IMG/M metagenome (GOLD analysis project Ga0247834, IMG submission 187118) | Freshwater microbial communities from meromictic Lake La Cruz, Castile-La Mancha, Spain - LaCruzMarch2015_12m | ecosystem: Environmental > Aquatic > Freshwater > Lake | place: Spain... | reverse complement strand
TGGCGTCAACCCGAAGAAGTGTGGATCAACAAGCCACCAGAAGAGCCCGAACCGATCCTCGCGCTAGCCTTGGTCCAGGCCGCCTGAGTGGCAGCCAAGGAGTGACACCTTCCCTGAAAGTCACCGCGGCAGGGACGTCATCTTTCCTGGCAGTCACCGTCTCGGATGCCGGCACCACTTCCCCCTGCAACCGCCAGGCCTTCCTCCATTTGTAGAGGGTGATCACGTGGATGCCCAGCTCTTCTGAAATCCGGGCCACGCTCTGCCTGTGCGGTGGGCTCATCCGCCTTCTCACATCAGCCTTGACGGCCTCGCTGTAACGACGCATTGCTCTGCTCCATCAAGCCCCCGGGTATACGGATGAGAGGGGTGACATCTTCCCTGAACCCGGGGGGGGGAACCCGTGGGGATATGCACTATATAACTCATTAGCCCTAAGCGCAGGTCTGATATCCATACTTCGATCTTAAGCGAAAGCCAGTTAGCTAGTAATGCATTGCATGGCTGCTATCCTTGAAGTCATGCAATGCCTTGGAGGTTAGCGATGGTCCCTTTCCACATAAACCCAGACCCCTTCAGGCTAGCTCAACAATGGTGAGATAATAGACAGTCTCCCCCGAAGTTACGACTGCAACTCCAACTTAGTTAAGCCTCTGTGCCCGCAATTGCCATTCTCTATCATGGCCACAAAAACCCCAAGTTCCATTCATATTGCGACCATCAGCTGACAAACTTAACAAAAATAAACCTTCTTGTCTGCCACTCGGACAATCCTGGCCAGTACCGGATGTGTTTATATATGTTCCTGCAATCTTATAAATGTTTCCTCCTACAAAGGTACCCGTAATCTTGCCACTTGTAAGGCGTCTGTTAATATCAAGTCCTCTATAATTTCCTTCGATCCCATGCTGGTCAGAGCTTAGTGTCATTTTCAATTCATTACTCCATGCACCATTAAATTCAAATTGAAGACCCCATGATCCTTCCCAGTTGTGGAAAGGGGAAGTTTGGGGCTTGACTTGATGTTTGGACGCAACTTGAGGCTGGGTCGTAACTTGAGGTTTGGACGTAATAATGTACCAGGCTGACGCAATTAGAAGGAGCCCGACGCCCGTGACAACTGATGCAATGGGTTGAGATAGCCAAGGATTTAGATCTTTCCGAATGTATGGACGCAGGGCCTTGATTAACACCTGCACATCGGAATCCCATCGGGTGTGGGTCAGTTCTACTGCGTTGCGAAAGGCAAGAGCTCTCAGATCTTCTGGAAGTTCTTCTGCTCGTGGCATTTTCGCCCCCTGGACTAGTAATGGCAAGACAGGGATATCGCGGCGTAATGCTGAAGCGATTTCGAGTCGAACAAAGTCCATTGGATCATCAAGTCGAAGAGCACCTGAGTGATCCTTGGCGATAACCCAACCCTTTCCTATGACTGCGAGGAGGACACTACAAGAGGTCACTTGGTTATCAATGGCTTTGCGAAAGTCTCGTCCAGGCTCGATTCCAGTAACATCCATAAAAACCGCATTGTTACCAAAATGACGTATTAGATCATTAAACAGACGCCCCGCCTGACCCTCGGTGTCACCCTTGCGATAAATGATGAGGATTGATTTTGCTCTCCGGGCATTAGTCATAGTCCTGGTTTGGTCTGTAAGTGCTTAACTATAGTGGCGTGGACTTCCATAAACCGATCCAGCCCTTATGAGAGCTTCCCGACCGGCCAGACTCCCTGGTGGCCCTATCCCGCCTGTGCCCATGTACGAAGGAAGAGCGAGCAGATTCCGGCCAGTCGGTCTGCTGGTCTGGTGCGCAGTCCTAGCCAGCAGTCTGTTCGCCCTCTGGTTCTGGTTGAGTACGGCTTCACAACCTCTGGTCGATCAGTACGAATTTCGGCAGACGCAGACCGCACTCACGGCCTTTCATCTGTTCCGGAACGGGAACGGCCTCCTGAACTACGAGACCCCGGTCCTGGGTAAACCGTGGTCCATCCCCTTCGAGTTTCCTACTTTTCAGCTTGCAGCTTACTCGCTACAGAAGATCTCGGCCCTTGATCTTACCAGCGCGGGGCGGCTGACCAGCATCGGCTTCGCCCTGGCCTGCCTAGCCATCAGCATCGCCATTCTCAGGCAATTCTCGATTTCGAGAATTGGTATCGTCGTATTTGCACTCCTTTACCTTTCTTCGCCAATTTACCTGTACTGGAGCAGAACTTTCATGATCGAAAGTACTGCCTTGCTGTTCAGTCTAGCAGCTCTCTACCTATATTGGGCCTCCAGGCGACAGGATGACTGGCGCGGGAGGAAGAGCCTTTCGATCCTTACCGCTCTGCTGATCTGCCTGACGATGGCACTGCTGACCAAGGCCACCACCGCCTTGCCGGTGTTCCTGCTGATCCTGATCGACCAGGCCTATGTGATGGGGGCCGCAACCCTGCGCCGAACCCACAGCGTCGACAGGCACAGAATCCTCCCCCGTGGCGGCATGGTGCTCACCATTCTCCTGCTGTCGTTTCTTGTCTTGAAGGGTTGGACCACTCACGCCGATGCGCTAAAGGAGCTGAATCCAATTGCACGATTCCTCACATCCCAGCGACTGGCGAGCTGGAACTTTGGAGATTTCCATCAACGCCACTCTGGCGATCTGTGGATCGGCGTTTTTTCGCAAAGAATGTTAACCCCGAATGGATCCATTCCCATTGCCATTCTTTTGACCCTCGGTATCATCAGGCCCCATCCCAGCAGCCAGAGCCGCTATCTGCTTCTCTGCTGCATGGGCCTGGCGCTGGCACCGCTACTCATCTTTACCAATCTCCACATTGTCCATACTTACTATCAGTACGCCAATGAGATCTACCTGCTTCTTGCCATCGCCGTCGCCAGTGATGCTCTGTCAGGCTCAGGCCGCCGATCATGGAATCTTCTTCTCGGCATCTGCCTGACCCTCATCATCATCAGCTTCTACGGTACCTTCTTCGGGTCCTACTATCGGGATGCCCAACTCAAGGACAATGCTGCAAGCGTGGCCGGGAGATACATCAGGAACATCACGAATCCTGCGGAGGCCATCCTTGTGTTCGGCGATGACTGGAACTCCGCAATGGCCTTCCATTCACAGCGCAGAGCTCTCACCTATCCGAACTGGGCTGCTTCAGACGATGGGATAAAAAAGGATGACCTTCTGGCCAACCCGGCTGACTTCATCGGTCCGCTCAAGCTAGGAGCCATCGCCAGCAGGTGGAAAAAGATTCCTGCGGAAAAAGTGCTCATGGCCTGCGGTGGAGCCGCCAGTCCGAATCCCCACGCCGAGGGCGACTGGCTGATCTACTCCTGCCGGTCCGGTACAGCGGCGGGTGCCCTGCAGGATGCGTCATCGGAGGCCAAGCCGTAAAGCCCGAGCCCATCCACAGTCCCTCGCGTATCTGAGTCCTTGGCCTTCGTTCCTGTCCTGATCCGTTCCTGCCGGCCCCGGCAATGGAGCAAGAATCTGCTGGTGTACGCATCGGCGGTGTTCAGTTTCTCGCTGGATCCTTCGGTCTGGTTGCACTCCAGCCTCGCCCTCCTCTGCTTCTGCCTGATCTCCAGCAGCATCTACCTGGTCAACGACGTCATCGATGTCGAGGCCGATCGCCGGCACCCCAGCAAATGCCACCGGCCGATCGCCTCCGGAGCCCTTCCGATCCCCGTGGCCCTGACGGCCGCCGTTCTGCTGGCATTGGCGAGCCTTTCCTTGGCAGCGACCCTGACGGCCACTCTCGTCGCGGTGATCCTGACCTACGCGCTGATCCAGCTCGCCTATTGCCTGCGGCTCAAGCGCCAGCCCCTGCTCGACCTGTTCTGCATCGCCTCCGGCTTTCTGCTGCGGGCCGTCGCAGGGCTGGTGGCCACGGGTCTCGGCAGCTCCCCCTGGTTCTTACTCTGCGTGGGCCTGCTCGCTCTCTTCCTGGCGGTGGAGAAACGCAAGGGCGAACTAAGGGTGTCCCTGGATCGTGGTGTGATCACCCGCCAGGTGCTGGGGCGCTACTCGCTGCCCCTGCTCCAACGGCTGGAATCCCTGGTGGCGAGCAGTGCCTTCATGGCCTACGCCCTCTGGAGCGCGGGTCCCACTCTCAAGGGCGCTCCCACCAGCTGGATGCTGCTGACTGTTCCCTTCGTGCTGGTGGGAATCTTCCGCTACCAGCTGCTCAGTGACCCCGAGGAGGCCGAACGACGGGCCGGCCGGCATCCCGACCAGAGCACGGAACGGCCGGAGGAGATCCTGCTCGGCGACCGCGGCATCCATCTCACCCTGCTGGGCTGGATGATCACCGTGGTCATGGTAGGGATGGGCCACCGCATGGGCTGGTTCCGATGATACGCAGCGCCTTCGTGCTCGGCAGCACCAGCGCTGTCGCAGCGGCCCTCTGCCGGGCGCTGGCCGAGCAGGGCTGTCGCCGCTTCCACCTGGTCGCCCGCGACGCCAACGCCAACGAACGGCTGGCCGCCGAACTGCGTGTGCGTTACGGGGCCGAGATCAGCCTGGAAGCATGCGATCTTTTCGCCACAGCCTCCCTGGACAAGCCGCTGAGGCCCAGCATCGATCAGAGCTTCGATCTCTATCTCATCACTGCAGGCTCGCTCGGGGATGCCGAGGTGGCTCGGTTTGATCCAGCTGAAGCGCTGGCGATCACAGCCGCCAACTACAACGGGCTTCTTCCCTGGCTGACCGCCATCGTCACATCCGAACGGATCGCCAGGCCCGGAAGACTGTGGGTGTTCACTTCAGTGGCCGCCGACCGGGGCAGGCCCTCCAACTACCACTACGGCGCAGCCAAAGCGGCCCTCACCACCTACTGCGAAGGGCTGCTGCTGCGCTGTCAGGGCCAGCCCTTCTGCGTGCGCATTCTCAAGGCAGGGTTCATGGCCACACCGATGACGCTCGGCAAGGCCCCACCCCTGCTCTGCGCCAGCCCCGAGTCTGTGGCCCTGGACCTGCTGCAACGGCCCGATCGCCGTGGCATCGAGTACATCCCCTGGTGGTGGGCACCGCTGATGTGGATGGTTCGCCTGCTGCCGCGTCACCTGGCCAGCAAGCTATGAACCTCACCTGTCCCTCAGGAACCTGCACCCTCACGGGCTGGGGCCGCACGATGCCCGTGAAGGCGACGGTCTGGAGACCAGCGTCGTTGGAGCAGTTGCAGCAGTTGGTGTATCAGGCCAGGCAGGGCAGCCTGATCGCCCGTGGCCTCGGCCGGTCCTACGGGGATGCTGCCCAGTGCGCCGAAGGGAATGTGATTGATCTGGGCGGATTCGATCGGATCGAACTCGATCCGGTCCAAGGCACCGTCACGGCCGGAGGGGGTGTCAGCCTCGCCTCGGTGCTGCGGGTGATCGTTCCGGCCGGCTTCTTCCTGCCCGTCACCCCCGGCACCCGCAACGTGACGGTGGGGGGTGCCATCGCCGCCGACGTGCACGGCAAGAACCACCATGTCGAGGGCAGCTTCGCCAGCCACGTGCGCCAGCTGCAGCTGGTGGACGGCAACGGCGAGATGCGCACTCTGCAGCCAGATGGCGAGGCGGAGGCCGCCGACGCCTTCTGGGCCACCGCCGGCGGCATGGGGCTCACCGGCGCCATCACCGAGGCCACCTTCACTCTCCTGCCGATCCGCACCTCCCTGATCAGCGTCGATACCGACCGCCACGGCACACTCGACTCCCTGATGGCGGCGATGGTGGAGGGGGACGCGCGTTACCGTTACAGCGTCGCCTGGGTGGACAGCCTCCACCCCCGGGGCCGGGGGGTGCTCACCCGTGGGGACCACACCAGCCTCGAGCAGCTGCAGGAGCAGGCATCCGCGCAGATGGCGGACCCCCTGGCCTACGACCCCAGGGCGCTGGCTTCGGCACCGGCCTTCCTGCCGGGGGGGCTGCTGAACACCTGGACGGTAAGGGCCTTCAACGAAACCTGGTTCCGCAAAGCCCCCGCCCATCGGATCGGTGAGCTGCAACCGATCGGCCCCTTCTTCCACCCCCTTGATGGGGTCGCCGACTGGAACCGCATCTATGGACCAGCCGGCTTCCTGCAGTACCAGTTCGCCGTGCCGGACGAGGCCGCCGAGTTGGTGCCCCGCGTCCTGGAGGCCCTGCGAGGCATCGGCGCGCCCAGCTTCCTGACGGTGCTCAAACGCTTCGGGTCCGCCAATGCGGGCCCCCTGTCGTTCCCAGGACCCGGCTGGACCCTGGCCGCCGATGTGCCGGCGGCCGTGCCCGGTCTGTTTGAGCTGCTCGATCGGCTTGACGAGCAGGTGGCTGCCAGCGGCGGCCGCCTCTATCTGGCCAAGGATTCGCGCCAGTCCGCTGCCATGTTCCAGCGCAGTTATCCGGGACTCGACGACTGGCGGCGGCAGCGCACCCGACTCGATCCCCGCTCCGTCTTCAGCTCCGATCTGGCCCGCCGCATCGGCCTCTGATCAAGCGGGGAGAGCCTCACCAACTGTTCATCCACCCTTCCTACGCTCCGTTGCTCGTGCCACCCGGCGAGAGCCCCCGACGGTCAAGGCTGGCGATCGGACAGCGCTGGCAGCCGTTCGTGGTGCTCGTCTCAGCGCTGGCAACGGCAGTGATCGTCTGCTTCGGGATTCCGTTGGCCTATCCCGCCCTGGGGCTTGATCCCTCCTGGCAGCAGGCGCTGGTGGAGGCCACGGACAGCAGCCGGGTGTTCGGGCGGGAGGTGATCTTCAACTTCGGTCCCCTGCATCAGGCCGCCACCGATCAGGTCTCCACCAACCTGGTTCCCTTGCTCACCGGACGGCTCGTCTTTTCGGTGGAATGGACGGCCGCCGTGCTGATGGCCGGCCTGCTGCGGGGCCTGCAGATCCTGGCCGCCGTGGCGATCGGACAGGCCGGTAGCGCGAAACCCGATCCGATGTTCTATTCCCTAAGCAGCCTGGGAGTGCTCCTGTCGGTCGTGCACACTGCAACGGAAACGGGCCCGCGCAGGGCCAGGACCACTCTGATGCTGATGGTGGCCATCGGGATCGCCCTGTCGACGCTGGTGAAACTCAGCTTCACAGCTGCCGCCCTGCCCGCCCTGACGTGCATGCTGTCGCTGGAGTTCCTGCGACTCTGCGCTCGACCGGCTTGCCGCCCGGCAGGGGCCTTGGCGGCCATGGCCATGATCCCGCCCGCGGCCCTCGTAGCAGCCTGGACCGGCGTGAGCTCCGGCGGACCTGAGGATTTCGCCCCGTACTTCACCGGCCTGAATGCCGAGATCGTCCTGGGCTACAGCGTGGCCACGAGCGCGATCGGACCCAGTCCCCAGATCGGGCTCGTGGCCGTCGGGGCCTACGGCCTTGCCTCGTTGGTGTCGGGCGTCCTGTGCTGGCTCACCCACTTGAAACCCTTGTCGAGGACTTTCCCAACGCCGACCCTATCGAAGCTGGCCGCCCTGGTGCCAGCCCTGACGTTGCTGGTGATCCAGTGGGTCGTCCTGAAGGCGGGTTTCGTTCGCCTGGACGGTCACATCGTCACCGGGACGATGCTGTGCATCCTCTTTCCACTCTTCGTGCTGGCGCTGGGGGGTCAGGATCTCTCCTCTCTCAGCAGCGGGCATCGCTGGCGGCTCGCTGCACCCATCCTCCTGTTCGCAGCCGGGGCGCTCCTGATTCTCGCCGCCCTGCATCGCAAACTCCCCCTGCACAACCATGGGCCCGTGACCTCTCTGCTCAACACACCCGCCATAGCAGCCCTGCTGCTGCTGTCGGCCGAGCGGGAACGGATCCTCGCCAGGCGAGGCGCCTCCCACCGCGACCTGCGGGGAGAATCGGAGGACTTGTGGTTGAAGGACGGCGCCAGCGCCGACATCCTCCCCTGGGAGGTCACGGCGTTGCTGGCCAACGGCGCCCCGTACCGCCCCCGGCCCGTGCCGCAGTCCTACTCCGCCTACACCCGTCCCCTGCAGCTGGCCAATGCCGCGTACTTCGCCCCCCCCCCCCCCCCCCCCCCCCCCCCCCCCCCCCCCCCCCCCCCCCCCCCGCCCCCCCCCCCCCCCCCCCCCCCCCCCCCCCCCCCGACCGGCTGGCCTGCCGCCGCCGCCGGAGCAGGTGGTGGTCAGCGTCAACGACATCGACGGCCGACTGCCGATCTCCCTGGACTCCCCGGCGATCCGGACGATCCTCGAGACCCATGCCTTCAGCCATACGGGCAGTCGTGGATCGCTCGTCTTCGGCCCGGCGGGGCACGGCATCCCCCTCGGGCCGAAGACGGTCGTGTCCGGTGAACTGAGCTGGAGAAGCACGGGCCATGGAGGATTCAGCAGCACGCCGATCCCCCTGCCGGGCCAGGGGTCCATCGCCTGGCTGAGCGTCGATCTGCGCGCGACCCTCAGCCGGTCAGGCGCCTCAATCCTGTTCCGGTCGTTTCCTTTCTTCTTCGACTATCTGGATGCGAATGGTACTGTCGTCGAGAGCGACAGGATCGTGCCGAAAGCGGTGACGGACCTGCTCGTGTTTCCGTTGATCAAGAATAATGAGGAGCTGCTCGGCATGGTGGAAAGGAGAACCGGACGGCAGAAAGATCCCGTCCGCCACCAGTCACAGCTCGCGGCTGTGCGCTTCTCCGTGAACGGCTTCGTCAGGCCCTTCGATGTAAGCCCCTACAGGATGGAGGTGATCCGGCGATGAGGGTAATCCTCCCCGGTGGAGCGGGCCTGGTGGGCCTCAACCTGATCGCGGAGCTTCAGCAGCACCATCCCGACTGGCAGCTGCTGGTGGTGGACAAGAAGGTCGAAGCGCTGGAGGTCGGCAGGCGTCTGTTTCCTGCCGTCACCTTCGTCGGCGAGGACCTCACCCGCACCGATGGGCAGACATGGCCGGCCCTGCTGAGCGGTTGCGATGCCTGCGTGATGCTCCAGGCCGAAATCGGCAGCATCGATCCCGGCGCCTTCGAGCGCAACAACATCACCAGCACCGAGGTGGTGCTCGCCGAACTGCGTCGGCAGGGCATCCCCAGGCTGGTCCACGTGAGCAGCTCGGTGGTGAACTCGGTGGCCACCGACCTCTACACGAGCACCAAGCGCCGACAGGAGCAACTCGTCAGGCGTGCCTGGCCCGACGCCGTCGTGCTGCGCCCCACGCTGATGTTCGGCTGGTTCGACCGCAAGCACCTCGGCTGGCTGGCCCGCTTCATGCAACGCCTGCCGGTGTTCCCGATCCCCGGCTCCGGTCGGTTCATCCGCCAGCCCCTCTACGTCGGCGATTTCTGCCGGATCATCGAGAGCTGCCTGGAGAATCCCTCCTTCAGCGGCACCTACGACATCACCGGCACCGAGCGGGTGAGCTACATCAGCCTGATGCGCCAGTTGCGCACGGCCGTGTCCGCGCGGCCACTGATCCTCCACCTGCCGATTCCCCTGTTCGGCTGGCTTCTGCAGCTCTGGGCCCTGATCAGCCGTCAGCCGGCCTTCACCCGGGATCAACTCCGTGCCCTCACGGCCGGCGACGAGTTCCCGGTGATCGACTGGCCCAGCATCTTCTCGGTGACGCCCACGCCCCTGGCCGAGGCCCTGCGGATCGCCTATCGGGACCCGCGCTACCGCGACGTGGTGATCCCCTTCTGATGAGCAGCTCCCCCAGCATCGCCGTCATTGGCGGCGGCCCGATGGGTCTGGCCGTGGCCTACGAGCTCTGTCTGCAGGGCTTCCGGCCCGTGTTGCTTGAAGCCGACGATCGGCTCGGCGGCATGGCGGCCAGCTTCGATTTCGCCGGTGTTCAGCTGGAGCGCTATTACCACTTCCATTGCCTCAGTGACCGTGCCTTCTTCCAGCTGCTGCAGGAACTGAACCTGCAGGATTCCCTGCGCTGGAAACAGACCCGGATGGGATTCTTTCTCGATGGGCGCCTCTATCCCTGGGGCACGGCCGCAGCCGTGCTCGGTTTCCGGCGACTGCCTTTGGCAACGCGCCTGCGCTATCTGCTCCATGCCGCGCGTTGCCTCACGATCCGCGACTGGCACCACCTCGATGGCCTGTCGGCGACGACCTGGCTGAAACGCTGGCTCGGCGAACAGGGGTACCGCGTGCTGTGGGAAAACCTCTTCGCCTACAAGTTTTATCACCACAGCGATTCGCTCTCGGCCGCCTGGATCTGGAGCCGGATCCGCCGCATCGGCCAGTCACGCCGCGGCCTGAAGGAAACCCTGGGTTATCTGGAAGGGGGATCGCAGCGCTGGATCGAGACCCTCGCCGCCGAGATCCGCCGGCGCGGCGGCACGATCCGGCTTCACAGCCCGGTGAGTCGGCTGGGCGGCAGCGACGGGGCAGGTGGGGTGGTGCTGTCCACGCCGGCGGGAGAAGAACGTTTCGATACCGCCATCTCCACTGTGCCGCTGCCGTTGGTGGCTCCGATGCTGGTGGCCGGCGGCGCTGATGCGGCGCTGGTGCGGCCGTTCGAAGCGCAGCTCTCGGTGGCCTGCGCCTGCGTGGTGATCCAGACGAGACAACCGATCACCCCGAACTTCTGGACCAACGTGAATGACGAGCGCTTCCGGATCCCCGGCATCATCGAAATGTCGAATCTGCAGCCGCTGCAACCCCACATCACCTACGTGCCCTTCTACATGCCGGCCGATCATCCCGACTATGGTCGTCCGAGCGCGGCCTTCATCGACGATTCGATCGCCTGCCTGAAGGCGATCAATCCGTCCCTCCAGGACGGGGACATCGTTGCTGCCCACTGCAGCCGCTACCGCCATGCCCAGCCCGTGTGCGGCCTCCATTTCCTGGGCAGTCTGCCGCCGCTGCAGCCCCTGCCGAACCTCTGGATTGCGGACACCACCGTGTACTACCCGGAGGACCGGGGCATCTCCGAGAGCGTGCAGTTCGGTCGCACACTGGCGCGTGAGGTCGCAGGCAGGCTGCGATGACGACCACGGGGAGTCAACGGCGGGAATTCACGGCATTCGTGATCACCGGCGGGCTGGCGGCCCTGGTGAACGTGGTGAGCAGGGTCGGCTTCTCCACGGTGGTGCACTTCGAGCTGGCGGTCCTGCTGGCCTACGGCTGCGGCATGCTCACGGCCTATCTCCTGGCCCGGAGGTTCGTGTTCGTGAACAGCCGCGTCAGCGTGCGGCGTTCCTTCGCCGCCTTCTGCCTCGTGAATGCCTTCGCGGTGCTGCAGACCTGGGTGGTGAGCCTCGGGCTGCGCAACTGGCTGCTGCCCCTGCTCGGCATCGTGGTGTTCCGGGATCTGATCGCCCATGCCATCGGCGTCGCCGTGCCGGTGGTCAGCAGCTACTTCGGGCACAAGCACATCTCCTTCCGTGATCACCCCTGACGACGGCCGTCCGGTGGTGGCCGCCTTCGACTTCGACGGCACCTTGATCCCTGGCGACTGCCTGCTGATGCTGCACCGCCAGCTCAAGGGGGTCGCAGGCTTGGCCCTGGACTGGTTGCACCTGATCGCCCCATTCCAGGCCTGGGTAGGGGGCAGCCTGAGCACGGCCGCCTTCAAGGAGCGTTACCTGGGCGTGCTGCTGCGGGGCACGACCAGGGAGGCACGCTCCGCCGCGCTCGGCCAGAAACTCCCAGCCGCGCAGTGGCGCGCCCTGCGGCCCCGAGCCCTTGCGCGGTTGCGCTGGCATCAGGCCCAGGGCCACCGCGTCGTGATCATCTCCGCCTCGCCCCGCGCCCTGATCGCTCCGCTGGCCGCTCGACTGGGGGTGGACCTGCTCGCCACCGAAACCAGCGATCCCCTGGCGCACGGCCCGGCCACACCGCTGCGGCTCAGCTCGGCCAACTGCAAAGGGGAAGAGAAGGTGCGGCGGCTCGGGGCCTGGCTGGATCGGCCCCTGGAGGAGATCAGCCTGCATGCCTACGGCGACAGCCGGGGGGACCGCCAGCTGCTGGAGGTGAGCACGGCCCCCCACTGGCGCAGCTTCGGCCCGGATCCACTGCCCTACCCAGCCAGGAAACCGAAAGCGGCACCACCCGGTGGCTGGATCCCGCTGCTGGCGCTCCTTCTGCTGAGCCTGGCCCTGTTCGGGCTGACAGGCCTGGACCCGGTGGAGCGGCTGAGCCTCCAGGGGGGCCTGGGTCGTGTGATGGCCTGGCTTCCGGCCATCTATGGGATCCTGGGAGTGGCCTACCTTGGGCGCTACTGGCGCTGGCGCCTGTTGCTCAGCTCCGCAGGCATCGGCCGTTGGGGCTGGCGCGATGCCAGGGCCTGGTTCGTGGGCTTCGCCCTCACTGCCACCCCCGGCAAGCTCGGTGAGCTGAGCCGGGTACAGCAGCTGCACCGGGAACTCGACTACCCGCGCCCGCTGCTGGTGCATGTCTTCGTGGCGGAACGGCTCTGCGATGGCGCGGCCGTGCTGCTGTGGCTGGCGCTGCTGGCGCCCTCCGCCCTTCGGGCTGGCCTGGGCCGGCTGCCGCCGACAGGGATCGGCCTGCTGCTGCTGGCAGGAGCAGCGACTCTCCTCGCCGCCATCTGGATCTGGAGAAGGTGGGGAGGACCCTGGCAGCACCATCTGCCCAGTGGTGCCCTGGCCAGGGCCTGCCTGCCGGCCGGCGCCGTGACTCTGGGGATCTGGGCCTGCGAATCACTGATTCTCTGGCTGCTGGTTCAGGTGGTCAGCCCCGCCCACACGGTGCCGATCCAGGCGGCGATCGGCACCTACCTGCTCTCCGGATCGCTCGGGATGCTCTCCACCCTCCCAGGCGGCGTGGGCGTGAACGAGGGGGCCACGATCCTGCTGCTGGCCCGCTTCGGCGTGCCCCCGTCCGCCGGACTCGCCATCGCCATCCTGCGCCGCCTCTGCACCGTGTGGAGTGTGACCGGGCTGGCCGTGCTGCTCGGCTGGTGGCGCGGCAGCCGTGAAGGGCCGTAGCCCCCTCTGCCAGGAAAGATGAAGCCTCTCCATCCCGACCATTCCAATCACCAGGGGGCCTGATGGAACCGACCAATGCGTCCATACAGCGAGGCCGTCAAGGCTGATGTCCGCCGGCGGATGGGGC
>Ga0247834_1006529_pt1 | contig 12997 bp, 5 predicted proteins | sample LaCruzMarch2015__8_FD_187118 | JGI IMG/M metagenome (GOLD analysis project Ga0247834, IMG submission 187118) | Freshwater microbial communities from meromictic Lake La Cruz, Castile-La Mancha, Spain - LaCruzMarch2015_12m | ecosystem: Environmental > Aquatic > Freshwater > Lake | place: Spain... | reverse complement strand
CACGCCGTCACGACGCTCTTGGTTCTTGCTCATGTTCAACTCTCCATGCCGACTTCCAAAGAGGATCGAGGGGAGGCGAGATTATCTTCCCTCGAAGTGTCAACCTGGGGAAGGGGAACGGAGTAGAAACGTTCCGCACCCGGCAATCCAGATGCGCGGGCGCGCAGGCGCCTCTCCCCGGCCGCACCGATCCCAGAGGTAGTCGCAATGGAGCTGCCACGGATGCATGGGCGACACCGCCGCCAGCAGCGGGATGTCCGGGTACGGCCAGCTCTCATATTGGCGTCGAACAGGCGTGATCATGCGGTGGCTGTCTCGTCAGAGATCTCGATCACGCATGCATGAAGTTCTCGTCGGTTCATCGCCATTTTCCATGATGGCGCAGGTTTCGCGGCGTCGCCAGACACCGGCCGGTGGCCGCGCCGGCGTCGCCGAGCTAGCCTCAAACCCATGAGACCGACGCCGTCGACGACTGCTCAGGCCGCTGGCGTCATCGCCGTCGTCGTCGGGCTGTTCAGCACCGGAGGGCATACGGGCCGCACACACTACGAAGACGTCACGCTCGAGGCCATGGTCCAGCAGAGCACCCTTGTCATCGTCGTGCACCCCGCCGACCCGCCCACGGTCATCGCCGAGCTGCCCCTCGAAGGCCAGATGCAGGACGGCAGCCCCGCCAAGCCGTTTCGGTACACGGTCCATCGCTTCGTCGTCGACGAGGTCGTCGCCCACCGCCAGGCTGGACCGGGACCGGCCCCCGGGGCGGTCATTGAGGTGGAAGGGGCCAACGTGGGCACCCAACTCACTGTGTATTCGCTCTACCAAACGCAGGGCATCCACAAATCGCCCATCTATGAGCGCTATCTCGGTGGGCCGACGACGCCCGACCCGAAGGAACCCCGGCGCATCGTCTTCCTCAACACCATGCGGCGCGCCGACGGCGCGGGGGCCGGCTATCGCTTTGTCGTCGACGACGCTGTCGAAAGCCTGGCGATGCTGCCGACGGTGGGGGCCCTGCTGAAAAAGCAGTCGACCCGGGCGGCGCCGCTGGTGCCGAACGATTGAGGCCCGGTCAGAGGATGGTCAGCGGATGGTCAGCGGCTGTTGGGGCCGCGGCCGCGGCACAGCCAGGTGGCCGTGAGGCCCAGGGTGTCGATGTCGACGGCGATGCGCATGAAGGCGGGGCCGCGGGACTTTGGGTCGTGCTCGGTGTTGACGCAGAAGACGAAGGTACGCCCCACCAGATGGGGCGGCTCGAACAGGTCGACCACGTCGGGAGCAGCCGACGTCGAGCGGGGTTTCCCCCGGGGGTCGAGTTCGATGGCACTGATGGCCCGGGCCTGGCTGATGTCGGCGATGACGGGGCCGACGAGGGCGTTGCAGGCCGACAGCAGGCTGCGGCGCACGGATTCGTTTTCAAGGTCGAGGGACAAGGTGCTGAGCAAACGGGCCAGCCGTTCGGGCCCCATCGGCGCGTCACGCCAATATTGACCGTCGAAGAACTGGGGGAATTCCATGTTGACGCCGTTATCGATGCGCGTCACCCAGAAGACGACGTCGTCGCCGTCGAGGCGCAGGGGCTCGTTCCACCCCGACGACAACAGGGCAGCGAGGGCCGGTTTTCCCCAGGCCGAGACCACCCGTTCTTCGAGGGTCGCTGCCTGCCGTGGCCCGCGCGACGACACCCGTGTCGACGATGTCTTGGGCATGGTGTCTTGCTTCGTCGTTGCCATTGCTCAGCACCACACCATTCCGGACGATTCGACGGTCAACAATTCAAACACTTGTCGCCTCGCCAAGTATTTGAATAATAAGAACTATTCGACCACTTGTGGTCGAATTCGGACGACAGACCAACCGCGCCAGCGATTGACGGGCATGAACGTCAAACGCGCTGCGCTTGATCATCAACGGGGATCGAATTCGCTGACCGGGAGGGGGGCTTTTTCGACGAAGGTGAGATTGCCGCCTTCGACTTCGCCGATTTGCCACAACACGTAATCCCCCTGCACGTCGCCAACGGCGTCGAAGGTGAGTTCGCCCGAGGGGCCGACGTAATCGACGTCGTCACCATCAAGGAGGTGGCCGGCGATTTCGCCGAAGAAATTGCCGTTTTCGAAGCGCTGGCCGCCGCCGCGGCCCGACACGCTGAACAGGGCATTGCGCACGTCGACGCCGACGGTGGAGCGGGCCTTGGTGACGGCGAGGGCGGTGACGAACATGGCGTCGAAGGCCTGGGCGCAATAGGCGGCGGGGGCGGTGCCGTGGCGGGCTTCGAAGGCCACCGAGAATTCATCGTAGGCGGCGTTCTCGGCGTGGAAGGGCACGGTCCCGAGGAGCCGGGCGCGGGCGGAGCTGGGGGCATTCTTCACTTCGTCGAGGAAGGCCGACTCCTGGGCCCCGTCCCCCGTGAGGTAGTGGTAGCTGAGCCCCGCCGTGGCCAGGTCGTCTTCGAGGCGGCTCATCAAGCGGGCGCCTTCGAAGCCGAACGTGATGTACGCCACGCAGAGTTCTTTGGTGGGGTCGGCGGCGGCGATGATGGCGGTGGCGAAGGCGGCGGCGGCGGCGTCGATGTCGCCGACGCTGGGGTCGCTGTTGGGAAAGCGGCCTTCAGCGATGACGGTGCCGGTGTCGGTGCCGATGGCGGCGTCGCGGTAGTTGGCGACGAAGACGTCGCGGAAGCCGTCGCCGTAGCTGTCGCCGCGCGAGAAGAAGGCGGCCTGGGGGCACGCGTCAAACGCCAGCCCTCCCCGTGACACGCCGTTTTTGGCGACGAAGGCGAGGGCCTTGCCCTGCAACGCATCCGACGGTGCCGTGCGGAAGAAGAAGCCACTGCCGGGGCTGGTGCCCGTCGACAGCTCCGTCGACGTCGCGCAGCACGAGACCATGGGCACCTGGGCGGCCTGCGCCACCTCGAGGACCGCGAGGGATTGTCCCGACGTTTCGGGGCCGACGATGGCGACGACGCCCTGATCGATGAGTTCGGTGGCCCGGGCCGCCGCCGTCGCCGGGTCGGAGGCGCTGTCGACGATGATGAGTTCCAGCGGTCGACCGTCAAACACGCCGCCGGCGGCGTTGACGCTCTCGTTGGCGAGGACGATGGCGTCTTGCAGGGCCTCGCCGAACGTCGCCAGGGACCCCGAGGTGCTGCCGATGGTGCCGATCTTGACGGGCTCCAGGGCGGGCGGTCGCTCAGGCCCACAGGCCGACGACGACAACGCCAGGGCGGCACAGGTCAGGAGGGTCAAACGGCTCATGGGGGCTCCTGCGACGGCAGCGGGGGCCGTTCACCTGCAGTGTGCCACGGCTGGCGGTCAGAGCCGAAGGAACGACCACCGCATGCCAAACGCAGGGAAAGGAAAGCGGCCCTGGTCGCCGAGGTGAAGCCCCTCTCCCAGAATTGGGAGAGGGGCTGCGGCGAAGCCGCGGGGTGAGGGATCCGGCCGGATCCCTCATCCCCCCAGCCCCCTTCTCCCAATTCTGGGAGAAGGGGGAGCCGGAGAGGGCTCAGCGAAGATCGAGGCGGGTGCGGAAGACCTCGCCAGGCTTCACCTTGGCCAGGTAGGACTCTTTGACGCCCTCCTCGGCGTTGACGAGGCTGAGCTCCAAGGGCCCCGACGGCACAGGGACCTTCACCAGCGGCGTCTCGCCCAGCTTTCTCTTGCCCAGATAGACCGTGGTCCACGGCACGGTATCGAGGGTGAGAAACCCCTGCTCTGCCGCTGCGTCCGTCGTCGCCGCTGGTGGGTCGGGGCGGGGCTCGGTCAATGCGGGCGGCGGTGGCGGTGGGCGCCGCGGGGGCTTCTTGGTGCCTTTGCGGGGCGACGACACCGGCTCGGGATCTTCGGGGTCGACGGTGGGCTCGACGACGGCGACGACAGGGGGCACTTCGACGGGGGGCACCACGGCGGGCTCAACCACGATGGGCGCCGGCGACGGTGGCGGCGGTGCCACGGCCACGGGCGGCGGTGACGGCAGGGGCGCTGGAATCGATGACGACGACGACGATGACGATGACGATGACCCGAGTGACCGGACCACGCCAACGCCGACCACCGCCACCAACACGCCGACACAGGCCGCCAACAGGGGCACCCAGATGGTCCGGCGGGGTGGGGCCTCGTCGTGACCGGCCCCCGTCATCGTGACGGCGTCGTTGTCGGCGAGGAATGCCGCCGAGCCACTGTCGAGGGGAGGCGCCAACAGCAGCGAGGCCGGGGCCGGCACCATTGATGACGCTGACGATGACGACGACGACGACGCTGGTGACGGCACCGACGACGACGACGATGCTGACGCCGGTGAACGCGAGACCGGCCCCGTCGATGCCGTGGCTGCCGGGGGACGACGATCGCCGCGGGTGGCGTGGGCGCGGGCTGGCGGCGATGGCACGCCGTCACCTTCGGCGGTGACGAGGGGGGAGCGGCGGGCCGCTGACGGCGTCGTCGACTCGTTCACCGGGCCGATGCCCAGCTGGGGCATGCGCAGATCGCTCTGGCTGTCGCTCGACCGGCGGGCGTCGTCGTCGTCGTCGTCGGGGCCGTCGTAGGCTTTGGTGAGGGTGGCTTCGAGCACCGCGCGCTGCTTGTCGATGACGTCGGCGAACAGCCGCTGCATGAGCTCTTTGCCCTCGGCGGCGCGAAAGCGGGTGCCGGTGGCTTCGAGGGCGTCTTCGAGGGCGCTGCGGAACTCCTCGGCGGAGGCGTAGCGGTCGTTACGGTTCTTCTGCAGGGCTTTGAGGGCGACGGCGGCGAGGCCCGGGTCGCACGACGGGTTCACCCGCACGGGGGAGATGAGGGGTTCGTTGAGGATGCGCTCGACGGAGCGGATGATGGTCTCGGCCTTGTAGAGCCTGCGCCCCGCCAGCATTTCCCACAGCACGATGCCGGCGGCGAAGACGTCGGAGCGGGGGTCGAGCTCGTCGCCGCGGACCTGCTCGGGGCTCATGTAGGCGTATTTGCCCTTGAGGGTGCCGGCGTCGGTTTCGCTGACGCGCATGGCGGCTTTGGCGATGCCGAAGTCCACGAGCTTGGGCAGCCCCTCATAGGTGATGAGGATGTTTTGGGGGCTGACGTCGCGGTGGATGATCTGCAGGGGACGGCCGCGGGCGTCGCGGGCGGTGTGGGCGGCGTGGAGCCCGTCGAGGACGCTCAGAAACAAGCCGGCCCACACCGTCGACTTCGGGTACTGCCCCGAGCGCTTGGCGGTGCGCAACACGACGCCCATGTTCTGGCCGTCGATGTACTCCATGACCATGAAGTAGCGGCCGTCGACCTCGCCGACGTCGTAGGTGTGGACGATGTTCTGGTGGTTCAGGGCCATCGACAGCCGGGCCTCGTCGAGAAACGAGTTCACCAGCACGGGATCGTTGGTCAGGTGGCTGTGGAGGCGTTTGACGACGAGGAGTTTGTCGATGCCCGCCGGTCCCGGCGCGTGGGCCAGGTAAATCTTGCCCATCCCGCCGGCACCGAGGCGGCCGAGCAAGACGTACTTGCCCAGACGACGTCGCGCCGTCGGCTTCATGATCAGCCGGTCGAGCTCGGCTCCGTCCAGGGGTCCTCCGCGTGCGGCGTCGATGGGTCGACGGGCTGTTGATGGTGTACCGACGGAGGGGATCGTGGACACCTGTCCGGACCCCGCACCAGCGCCCATGGGGGATGCTCGCCTTCCAAACGGGCAGAGTCAAAAGACGGTCTGCTCCAGCAAGGCGGCCAGGGCCCTCTTACTCCGGACGTAGGGCGGGGGCTTGTCCCCCGCGTCTCGTCGGCGCTCCCGCCGGAGGGCCGGTCAAGGCGCGAAGAGCAGGGCGTGGAGCTTGTCGACGACGGCGCGGGTGCGGTCGTAGACCTTGGCCTTCTTGGCCTTGTCGTACAGGGGGTTGAGGGCCGTTGGCCGCTTGCGGCTGCCGAAGTCGCGGAACACTTCCGTCTCGGCGTCGTCGGTGCGCTCCAGCAGGCTGCGGTACAGGGCGTTGGCCTGCTCGGAGCGGTTCAGGATCGTGGGGTCCCGCTCGAGGATCGCGTCGATCTCGGCCAGCTTCTTGGCGTAGACGCCGTAGCCCTCGTCGACGCGGATGGCGGCCCCCGCCGGCGGCGTGGTCACGGTGGTGGTCGTTGTGGTCGGCTTCGTCGTCGGCGTGGTGGGCGTCGTCGGGGTGGTGGGTGTCGTCGGCGTCGTCGGCGTGGTGGGCGTCGTCGGCGTGGTGGGCGTCGTCGGCGTCGTCGGCGTCGTCGTCACGTCGGGGTTGGCGGGCGTGTCGGGGGTGTCAGGCGTGGCGGGGCCGTCGGGGACGGTGATGGTGCTGCCGCCCGCGCGCATGGCCGAGACGGCGCCAGCAATGGTGCCGATGGTGCCGGCAATGCCACCCAGCAGGGCCAGGGCTGTCACCACCAACAACAGGGTCTGGAACCACTTGGCGACGCCGTAGCTCTTCCACCAACACCACTGGACGTACATCGGCAGCGGGGTGGCCACGAGGTTGATGAGGGCGGGGATGATCATCAACAGCGAGAATGCCGCCGACACCGACATCAGCCGGGCAATGAGGCCCGTGAGGATGGTCGACAGCACCTGGGGCACCAGCAGCACCAGCAGGGTGGCGACGCCCATGGCGAGGTGGGCCGTGCGGGAGCGGGCGTCGGACGTGCCGCCGAGCTTGTTGATGACCCAGTTCAGGATCGGGTGGCCCAGGAATCCCAGGATGAGGGCGCCAATGGCCCCGCCAATGACGCCCGAGATGGGCGCCACGATGAAGGACACGATGGAAAAACCGCCGGCGATGGCCGCAGCGATGGCGCCGGCACCGGACTGGATGGTGATCAGGGCGACGTAGGCGGGCAGCACCGCCATCGCCAACGGGATCTTCTCGAGGCCCGGCAGGGGCGGATGCTCGATGTGGGACTTGACCGTGCCCGGCGGATTCAACGCCAACAGCGGCGTCGTCTTCAGCGCATAGCCAATACCGAGGGAGAGGGCCTCACCGGGGGTGAGCTCTTCGTATTGGTCGATGCCGAGGACGGGGGATTCGCCGGCGCCGTCGAGGGTCCCGGCACCGATGGAGGCCAGGGACGACGACGGGAAATCCTGATCCGATGCCAGCGGGAGGTTGTTGCCGCGGTTGGTGTTCTCCGACGGCATGGGGGCGAGGTCGTCGTCGTAGGGACGGGGATTGCCGCCGCCGCCGCCGCCGCCAGCGCTGCGCTTCTTGGGGATGACGTCCTTGCGGAGGTCCGACGGCAGGTTCTGCGCGTTCTGGCGCATGGCCGTGCGGGTCTCGACCTCGGGAGGGGCGGCCACCGGCCCACCACGTCCGCCGGGGACCCGGAGGATTTCGAAGCGGTGCTTGGAGATCGCAAACACCAGACCGTTGTGCAGGGGGACCGCCCCCCCGATCTTGTTGCCGTCGACGATGGTGCCGTTGACGCTGCCCATGTCTTCCAGGAACCAGGCGGTCCCGTCGGTGAAGAGGCGGCAGTGCTTCTTGGAGACCGAGCGGTCCTCCACCTGCACGGCGGCCCCACCACCTTGTCGGCCAATGATCAGCCCATCAGGCCCGACCATGAACGTTTCGCCGGATTGCAGGTTTCGAACCTCGACGCTCATGGACTCCTCGGAGCAAAAGACAGAGCCCACCCTAGAGGAGACAGGCCCCCTTCGAAAGTTCTGATGCTTCTTTGGCTGGCGCCACAGAAGTTCTGATGCGCCCAGGGGTTCTGGCCTGCCGATTGGGCATGGTGGCCAGCGGGGAGCCCAAGCCTCCCACCTTGCCCTACAGGAAGGTGACTGACTGGCGCGTCGTCGTACCTCCACCTTCATCAGGGGGGCCCGCGCCTGATGTGTTGAACACTCCCACAGTGCCCTCCTGTGACGAGCGACGCGATCCGGGGCGCCCGGGGTCAACAGGGCGCGGGCCAACCGGGATCCGGTAGCGTTTCGCCATGCGCGTTCTTTCGCTTGCCCTGCCCTTCGGTGTCGCCGCCACCCTGCTCGCCTCTACGGCGAGCCACGCCCAGGACGCGTCCTGCGCGGCCTCGGGCCTCGCCCAAAACGGGGTGCTGACCTGCGGGGGCCAGGGCCTTGGCGGCGCCGGTGAATGGCGCGAGGCGGGGGCGGCCTTCCGCTGCGAAAACAACGCCGCCGTCGTCGACGACGGCCAGGCCCTGCAGCAGACCATCCGCAATCTGGTGGTGGGCGTCACCTACCAGCTCGAGCTGAACGCGGTCCGCACCATCGCCAACCAGGCGGCCACCATCGAGGTCAGCCTCACCAACGCGGCCCTCGACAACCCCGACCCGCTCAATCCAAACGCGGCCCTGATTGGCCCCGCCAACCCCGGCGACCTCGGCGACAACGGCCAACGGGTCATCACCTTCCGCGCCCTCGCCAGCACCAGCGTCGTGCGGGTGGCCGAGCTCGTCAACCTCAATGAAGAGGACGTGGCCGTGCGGGTCGACGACATCAAAGTGCTGAGTTCCGACGTCGGCGACGCGGACGCTGACACCATCCCCGACCGGCAGGAACTCTGCGTCACCCTCACCAACCCCACCAACGTCGACACCGACGCCGACGGCATTCGCGACGAGGTCGAACTCGCAGGCAACTACGGTGTCGATGGCCAGCAGCCAGACCCCCGGAACCCGGACACCGACAATGATGGCCTGTGCGATGGCAATCTCACCGTCGTCGGCGTGTGCGTGGCGGGTGAGGACCTCAACGCAAACGGCGTCAATGCCCAGGTTGTTGACGGCGTCGTCGTCGCCGAGATCGAGACCAATCCCCTGCTGGCGGATACCGACGGCGACCTGGTCAACGACGGCGACGAACGGGCCAACGGCACCGACCCCTTCCTGCCCGACAGCGACGGCGATGCCTTGACGGACGGCCAGGAGCGGACCCTCGGCACCAATCCCCTTGTGCGCGACACCGACGGCGACAACCTCGACGATGGCCAGGAGGTGGCCCGCGGCACCGACCCCCTCGACCGCGACAGCGACAACGACGGCCTTGAGGACGACGACGACATTCTCGCCGGCGGCAACCCCCTGCGGGCAGACAGCGACGGCGACGGACTGCTTGATTTGGAGGAGAGCACCCTGGGGACCCTGCTGAGCAACGCCGACAGCTACGCCGATGGTCTGACGGACTTCGCCGAGGTCCGGACCCACCTCACGAACCCCCGCCTCGCCGACAGCGACAGCGACGGTCTCAACGACGGCGCCGAGATCGCCTTTGGTACCAACCCCAACAACAGCGACACCGACGGCGACGGTCTCCTCGACGGCGTCGACCCCACGCCGTCCCTTGGGGACAGCGACGGCGACGGCATCAGCGACGCCGCCGAACTCCGCCTTGGCACCAATCCCGCACTGCGGGACAGCGACGGCGACGGCATCGATGACCCGTTCGAGATCTTGTTCGACAGCGATGGCGACGGCATCAACGATGGCGCCGAAGCTGACGATGACGACGACGGCATCCCCACCAGCGTTGAGACCAGCATCGACTTCGACAACGACGGCCTGCCCAACCATCGCGATACCGACAGCGATGGCGATGGCATCGACGACAGCGTCGAGGGCGCCGACGACGTCGACGGCGACGGCTTTGGCAACTTCCTCGACCTCGACAGCGACCGCGATGGCGCCAGCGACGAGAACGAGGGCGTCGGCGATGAAGACGGCGACGGCGTCCCCGATTTCCTGGACCCCATCGACGACCGCACGCTGGTGGACACCGACCGCGACGACGACGGCCTCAGCAACGACCAGGAAGCGAGCCTGGGCACAGACCCTGACAACGACGACAGCGATGGCGATGGGGTTGTTGATGGCGATGAAGTGGGCGCCAACCCGGCAGCCCCCCGCGACACCGACGGCGACGGCATCATCGATGCTCTCGACGACGATGACGACGGCGACACCTTGCTGACCGCGGACGAGTTCCGCCTGGCGGGCGGGGCTTCAGACCCCGACGCCGACGGCCGCCCCGCCTGGCGGGATACCGACAGCGACGACGACGGCGCCCTCGACGGCGCTGACGATGGTCTTGGCGACAGCGACGGCGACGGCCGCGCCGACTTCCTTGACGCCGACAGCACCAGCATTGTCGAGGAGGCGCCGCCGCCTCCTGCCGAAGACCCGGGCTGCTTTGGCTCCCAGACGACGACGCCGTCCCAGGCGCCCCTGTGGGCCCTGCTGGCCGGCGCCCTGCTACTGGTTCGTCGCCAGAGCCGTCAGCCCCGTCGCGGGACCGGCGTGACGACGCTGACGGCGGCCCTGGCGATGCTGCTGTTCGCGAGCGTCGACGCCCGGGCCCAGCAGGTGGGCATTGTCGACCCGGCCTGCGTCTCGGCCACCCGCAACGGCGCCATGGTCTGTGGCGCCGGTGGCGCCAACGGAGCCACCGAGTGGCGCGAGAGCCCCGCCGCGTTCACGTGTGCCGCCAACGCCGCCGAGCTGCGGGTGGACTTCAACAGCATTCGCCAGACGGTCAATGGCTTGATTCCCGGCGTCACCTACACGTTGACGATGAACGGCCAACGAGCCTCGGAGGCCAACGCGGTCGTCACGGTCCGGATCGAAAACGGTGCCCTCCTGGTGCGCAGCGACGATGTCGGACTGCCCACCGTTGGCGACCCCAACGACCCCGGCGACCGCCAGTTCGACTTTGTCGCCCCCGCCGCGTCGGTGAAGATCGTTGTTCTGCGCCCCGTCATCGACAACGGCAATTCGACCTCGGTGCTCAGGAACCTCCTCGTGCGCCCCTCGGAGCTCGGCAACGCCGACGCCGCCCAGGGCGATCAGCTCAACGACGTCACCGAACTGTGCGTCACCTTCACCGACCCCCGGGACCCAGACACCGACAACGACGGCCTGCAGGACGACGAGGAGGGCAACCTCTCGGCGAATCCCCTGGACCCCGACACCGACAACGACGGTCTGTGCGACGGGAGCCTCGCCGTCGCTGGCATCTGCATCGCGGGGGAAGACAAGAACAACAACGGCCAGGTGGACCCCGGCGAGTCGAGCCCCACCCAGGCAGACACTGACCTCGACACCGTCCGCGACGACGTCGAGCAGGCCCGGGGCATGAACCCCCAGAGCAACGACACCGATGGGGACAACCTCGACGACGCCAGCGAATTGGCCCGCGGCACGGACCCACTCGACCCCGACAGCGACAACGACACCCTGAGCGACGGCGACGAGGTGGGCCTGACCACCAATCCCCTGGCGGCAGACACTGACGGCGACGGCCTGCGCGATGACCTGGAGGTGGCGCCCCTGCCGAACGGCAACGTCACCAACGCCGTGCTGGCCGACACCGACGAGGACGGCCTGTGCGACGGCCCTGGCACCGTCGCCACGATTTGCGTCGCGGGCGAAGACCTCAACCAGAACGGTCGGCGCGATGTCAACGAGACCCAGCCCGATCTGAATGACTTCGATGGCGACGGGCTGCTGGACGGCGCCGAGCAGTCGGCGGGCACGAGCCCCTTTGACACCGACAGCGACGACGACGGCCTCAACGACGGCGTGGAGGTCCTCACCGTCAACACCAACCCCCTGGTCCGCGACACCGACGGCGACGGGCTGGAGGATCGCGACGAGATCCTCGCCACCAGCAACCCCAACGTCCGCGACAGTGACGGCGACGGCCTCCTCGACGGTGCCGACGTCGCCGCTGGCGGCAGCCCCATCCTGGCGGATACCGATTCTGACACCCTGACCGACCTGCAGGAGGTGGCCGCCGGCACGCCCCTGAACCAGGCCGACGTCGACGGCGATGGCCTGACCGACCCCGGCGAACTGGCCGCGGGCAGCGATCCGCGCACTGCCGACAGCGACGGTGACACCCTGAACGACGGCCAGGAGGTGCTCACCACCCTTACGAGCCCCATCAACGCCGACAGCGATGGCGATGGCGTCCGCGACGACGTCGAGGTCAACGATGGCAACCCCCTGACCATCCCCCAGGACCCCGACAGCGACGACGACGGCCTGTGCGATGGCAGCCTTGCCGTCGTCGGCGTGTGCGTCGCCGGCGAAGACCTCAATGGCAACGGCGTCCTCGACGCGGGTGAAACCGACGTCGTCACCGCCGACACCGACACCGACGGCCTGAGCGACGGCCGGGAGCGCCTGTTGGGCACAAACCCCCTGCTGCTGGACACCGACGGCGACACTTTGAGCGATGGCCGCGAGGTGAACGACCTGGGGACAAATCCACTGCAGAGCGACAGCGACACCGACGGTCTGTCGGACGCCGTCGAGGTGCAGATTGGCACCAATCCCCTCGACAACGACTCGGACAACGATGGCTTGCTCGACGGTGAGGAGCGGGCGGCCGGCACAAACCCCTTGCGGGCGGACTCCGACAACGATGGCCTTGACGATCGACGGGAGCGCGAACTGGGCACCAACCCCAACAACCGCGACACCGACAGCGATGGCCTGTCTGACGCCGAGGAGGTGCTGCGCGGCACCAATCCCCGCCTGGGGGACTCCGACGGCGATGGTCTGACGGACCTCGAGGAAGGGAACCTGGGCACCAACCCCCTCAACGCCGACACCGACGGCGACGGCACCAACGACGGCGCCGAAGTCACTGCGGGCACCGACCCGGGCAGCGTCGACCGGGACCGCGACGGCTTGAGCGACGACCTGGAAACAACCCTTGGCACCAACCCCGACCTGGCCGACACCGACGGCGACGGCCTCAACGACGGCGACGAGATTGGCGACGGCGCCACCCCCCGCGACAGCGACGACGACAGCCTGATCGACGCCCTCGACGACGACGACGACAACGACCTCATCCCCACCCGCACCGAGACTGACGACGACGCTGACAGCGATGACGTCCCCAACCATCTGGACCTCGACAGCGACGGCGACGGCATCGATGACGAGGCCGAAGGCAGCCAGGATGCCGACAGCGACGGCATCGCCAACTTCCTGGACCTTGACAGCGATGGTGACGGCGACAGCGATGCCGACGA
>Ga0247834_1006526_pt1 | contig 13002 bp, 14 predicted proteins | sample LaCruzMarch2015__8_FD_187118 | JGI IMG/M metagenome (GOLD analysis project Ga0247834, IMG submission 187118) | Freshwater microbial communities from meromictic Lake La Cruz, Castile-La Mancha, Spain - LaCruzMarch2015_12m | ecosystem: Environmental > Aquatic > Freshwater > Lake | place: Spain... | reverse complement strand
CAAATAGCAGGGGTATATCATCTACTCTTTCGGTCTTTACGCTTACAACTTTGCTCATCTCCTAATTTTAACCCTATCTCTCCACCTCTTTCAAAAATCAGCGAACCGTAAGTCAACAGTCAGGACTACTCGTTGATTCTGTAATCATGACTGATAACTTAGCAACGATCGCCACATCAGCAATTTATCGATTAATCGGTTCGATTCCACCACAAAACCTTGATACAGCCTTGAAATATACTCTCAACTTGAACTAAATTAAATGCCAAAATTACTGAAAAGAATCACCATTAATCCCAAACAATGCGGCGGTCGCCCCTGCATTCGAGGCATGAGAATTCGCGTGTCAGATGTTCTTAATTTGTTTGTAGCTGGACTAACCGTATTAGTCGCATGACAATTTAGATTGAGACACATTTATAAATTGAGATATAAATTGAGAAAAGTATGACTGAAACCGTTACTTTGCAAATACCAGAAGCATTGTACCAACGCCTAGCGATCGCATCTTCTATGCAGATGTTTTATAGAGGGAACGAGTAAAATTTAAAACTTGTTTTTGTCGATCCTCTGACAACATCTGAAATATCGCTGCAATGCGATCGCCGAGAGGTATCCAGTCCTGAGTTTCATTCTTCCACACCACAATAAACTGATCAACAGTCAAAGCTAAGAGAGCCAAAGTTTCACCATCATTATTGGCAAATTCCACCTCATAGGCGCGATCATCGTACTTCTCAACAATCGTACCAATCTCACCAGCCTTAATACTTACCTCTGGCAAATCAACTAAAAGTTCGATCGCATCAAACAACTCTGGCTTCATCATTTTCGACTCCGAATATATGCAGTCACAAACCTTGCAATATCCTCATTAGGTTTAACAATCCATCCCGTCCGCACAATCTCTTGCTGATCAAATTCTACTCCATCGATCAATATATCAACTTGATATCTCTGCCCATATTCATCACAAACACCTAACTTAGCTTCCGATTCCATTACTTTATCCCGAATTTGAGTTAAGAGTAATTGATAATTTTGCTGTGTAAATCCGAGATACGCTCTAAACATGAGTGCTTTATCTGCTCCTTTTAAACTTTTGGGATTAAGAGCATAGCTAGTTAATTTTTGAGGATCAATCAAAACTTCTGCAACTATTTCTTTTAAGATCATACCTTCTATACATAGCGATCAGCTTCTAATGAATGCTGTTGATGAGAATCGTAAATCTTATCCCAAACACTTTCTAGAAGTTGATTAGCTTTTCTAATTAACTCCAACTTCTCCTTACGGCTTAAGTTCTTTTTTCGAGAAGGACTTTTAGCACCAGCAGATTTCTTACTGGTACTATTTGGTTTTTCTTGACTAACTTTTTTAGCTACAGCCATATTAGTACTCAGCCTCAAAATCAACATAATTTAGGATTATAGACTATAAAATAAAGATGATTGAACCTATTGAAAAAAATATGGCTGAAACAGTTGTTTTACAAATACCAGAAGCATTGTACCAACGCCTCGCGATCGCCGCAGGAGCTACACAGCGATCGCTAGAAGACATAATTTTACAAGCCTTACAAATTGGCAGCCCACCAACATGGAAAGACGTACCCGAAGAATTTCAAACCGACCTTGCCAGCTTAGATCGACTTGATGACGATTCACTATGGCAAATTGCCCGTAGCCAAAAAACACAGTTGGAAATGGAACGCTACGAATCCCTATTGTCAAAACAACAAAATACAACACTTACTGATTCTGAAAGATTGGAATTAGATACCCTCCGTAGAGATGGCGATCGCTTCATGTTACGCAAATCCCAAGCCGCCGCAATCCTAAAATGGCGTGGTCATAATATTCCCAGACTAGCAGGGTAGATTTTGTGTCAGGCTATATTTCTCAAAATCTGCGATCGCAAATAGAATCAATTGACCGTAAGCGTTGCTGCTATTGCCTCACAACTGAAGCAAATAGCGGTATGCCCATGACAATCGATCATATTCAACCATTTTCCAAAGGAGGACTGAACACAACTGAAAACTTGTGTCTTGCCTGTCGAACCTGCAATGAATATAAATCTGACACCACAGAAGCGCTCGATCCATTAACAGGCGAACTTGTAGCTTTGTTTAATCCACGCCAGCATAATTGGAAAGATCATTTTCAATGGAATAATGATGCCTCTCAAGTTGAAGGTTTAACAGCGATCGGACGTGCAACAGTTATCGCTTTGCGGATGAATAATGCTGTCATTGTCGCTACTCGTAAACGTTGGTTTACAATTGGTTGGCATCCACCAGATTGAAATAATTGATTTTATAGCCTACAAAGGATAAACTTAGTTTTATACCCTAAAAAGGATAAAAGCATCAGACCATGCTAATCCACCCCTCCAAAGAACTAGCCGAATATCTACGCGATCGCCAAGCAAGAGCTAGAATTAAAGCACGACTCGATCGAGTTGAAAATGGAAACTTTGGAGACTAAAAGCCTGTTGGATCAGGAGTCATAGAACTCAGAATTGACTATGGACAAGGTTATCGAATATATTTTGCTCAAGCAGGAGAAACCATAGTTCTTTTGCTATGTGGCGGTGACAAAAGCACCCAAAATCAAGATATCATCAAAGCAAAGCATTACTGGGTAGATTTTCAGAGGAGAAAAAATGCCAACCTATAAAAGCTATCATTCTTACCTAATTGAGTCTTTAAAAGATCCCTTAGAAGCTGCTGCTTACTTAGATGCAGTCCTAGAAGATAGTGACTTTGAACATATTTTATTGGCTTTGAAAAATGTTGCAGAAGCTCAACAAGATGTTACTAACAATTCAGAAAACAAAAAGCTGAATTTAGATCTCAACTCTCAACTATTTCCAAACCAACAGCCCAGCGAGTTAATGACAATTGCTAAATTACTAAACCAATTAGGGCTAAAACTCTCAGTAACTGTTAAGGAAAGACAACCTGCCTGAAATTACTTTGTATGAATTATAACTGAAACAGTTATTTTCAAAATCCAGAGCCATCGTACCAAAGCCTAGCGATTGTCGCGATCGCCATGATAATTTTAGAAGAATTCGAAGATGAAATTCAATGGAATATTTCAGTTGAACATTCTCAAGACGTACTAGCAAAACTAGCTAAAGAAGCAATGTTTGAGTATCATGCAGGCAAGACTCAAGAAAATGAACGAAGCCGATCACAGCCCATCAACAATCACCCAAAATATCCAAGAAACAGCGCAAACACTTTTTAGCGAAATTCGTCAGCTTATTGATGCCGCCAAACAACGCGCCGCCGTTGCCATCAATGCCGAAATTACTCTGCTCTATTGGCAAGTTGGCGATCGCATTCAAACCGAAATACTCCAACGTCAACGCGCCGAATATGGCAAACAGGTTATAACAGAACTTTCGCGACACCTCACCCAAACTTACGGTAAAGGCTGGAGCGAAAGACAACTGCGCTATTGCATCCTGATCGCCGAAGTTTTTCCCGATCGAGAAATTCTGCATACACTGTGTGCAAAATTGAGTTGGTCACATCTCAAGCTAATTATGGGCATAGATGACCCACTAAAGCGCAATTTCTACATCGAGATTACACAACTCGAAAATTGGAGCGTTCGCCAACTACAAGAACGCATCAACTCCATGCTATTCGAGCGCACTGCCATCTCCCGCAAACCCAAAGAAACCATTCGCCATGATCTAGAACAATTACGCGAAAACAAGCAAATATCACCCGATTTACTACTAAAAGATCCCTATATCCTCGACTTTTTAGATATAAGCGATCGCTACCATGAAAAAGATCTCGAAGATGCCATCCTGCGGGACATTGAGAAATTTTTATTAGAACTTGGCGCAGGATTTACCTTTATCGCAAGACAAAAACGCATCCAAATCGATAATGATGACTTTTATATTGACCTGCTGTTCTATAACCGCAAACTCAAACGCCTTGTCGCGATCGACCTCAAACTCGGCAACTTTCGCCACGAATACAAAAGCCAAATGGAACTTTATTTGCGTTGGCTTGCCAAATATGACCAAGAAAGCGATGAACAATCGCCTTTGGGAATCATTTTATGTGCAGGTAAAAAACAAGAACAGATTGAACTACTCGAACTAGACAAAAGCGGTATCCATGTCGCCGAATACCTCACCGTATTACCACCCAAAGAATTACTCCAAGCAAAACTCCAACAAGCGATCGCCTCGGCTCGTCGTCGATTACCTTCGTTAGAACAGAATTGATATATTTTTCTGCGATCGCGGCAGGAGCAACACAGAGATTGCTATCAAACTTCTATTTCTGCAATCTTGCGTAAAACTTGCCATGCCACCTCTAACTCACCCCGACTAACCAAAGGAGCCAAAATCTGAGACATCGCATATTGCTTACCCTCTAACTTCACAAACACAATATCATCACCATTCGTCAACATCGCAAAAGTCGGGCGAGTCCCTGCGGGATGCGTACCGCCGCCATTTGGACTAGCCATCAAATAAGCCAAAGTTTGTGGCAAAGCAGACCAAACCGAAAGCATCGTTTTCTTTGATTCTAAAACGATTATCCACAGGCGATCACGCAATACCAACACATCGATTCGCCCCTGTAGAGTTTCTTCACTATCAGCAACATCGATCGCAATCGACTCCTCCGCCTTAATCCGAAAAGGAGGATCGTATAAACCAGCGATCGTTAGTAATGGCGAAACTAGCAATAACATCACCGTACTTTCTAGCAAATGTTCTCCAGACCGATGATAAATATAACGCCGCCAGAGAACCTCTAGATTGGCGCGATCGCTAGGATTGATCACTGGTAAGGCTTCTGCAATTTAATAAAGAACCAGTTTTTTGGTGGCGCGGCGAAGCCGCGCCACCAAAAAATCGGTTCCTTATTTTACAGCGCAGCCCTAACTGGTCATACCATTCCGTAAAAAAATCCCTCGATTCACTACGACTCAAGCCAAATTTTCTCTCTGCTTCAGCAATCACTGTGATAGCTTCAGTAACAGCTAATGTTTGCATAGTGAATACTTTGAGTTGGTTTTCAATACCATAATTCTAATCTCTAGCTCTCAATTCGTAACAAGTCGCTATCCGAATATTATCAGAATGTCTTTTAAAAAGCGCGATCGCCTGCTTAAATATTATCCCGTATAAAGGATAAATTTGATTTTATAGCCTATAGAGGATAAACTTAGTTTTATACCCTAAAAAGGATAAAAGCATCAGACCATGCTAATCCACTCATCCAAAGAACTAGCTGAATATCTACGCGATCGCCGCAAAAGACAAAAGTTAAGCCAATCCGAAATAGGCGATCGGGTAGGCATCAAACAAGCTACCATCTCCGCCTTTGAAAACAACCCCGAAGGCACAAAATTAGAAACTCTATTTAAACTATTTTCCGCCCTAGATCTAGAAATACAGATTATTCCCAAAGAAGAATCTCGTAAGCCTAAACAAGGATGGAAAGAAGAATGGTAAGAACAAGGCGTGTTAATAGTCTCAATATCCTCATGAATGGCTATCTAGTTGGCACTTGGCAAAACTTACCCAGTGGCGCGATGAACTTTCAGTATGCAGAAAAATGGCTAGAAACTGACGGAGCGCGTCCCATCTCTTTATCAATGCCCTTACGTAGAAAGCCCTATGAAGGAGATCTTGTCTATAACTTTTTCGATAACTTGCTACCAGATAGTCGAGAAATTCGAGCAAGAATTCAAAAACGCTTTAGTATCTCCACCTCACAGCCCTTCCACCTATTAACAGCGATCGGAGCCGACTGCGTTGGCGCGATCCAAATTTGTCAGGAAGGCACTCCTCAAACTATAGAGACAACCCAAGCACAGCCAATGTCAACGGATGAAGTTGCCAGATATTTGAAAGAATATAAAACAACTCCTATCGGAACAACCAAAAACAACAACGATTTCCGTATATCGATCGCAGGCGCTCAAGAGAAAACTGCTTTACTTTGGCACGATGGAAAATGGTGTCGTCCTATCGGCACTACGCCCACCAGTCATATCTTCAAGTTTCCCATTGGCATAATTGCTAATGACAATCTAAACATGAGTGATAGCTGCGAGAATGAATGGCTATGTCTCCAAATCGCCAAAGCATTTGGATTACCCACAGCCGAGGCTCAAATTCAACATTTCGATGATGTCAAAGTACTAGTTGTAAAGCGCTTCGATCGCCGATGGTCTCAAGATCAACAATGGTTAATAAGGCTTCCTCAAGAGGATATGTGCCAAGCACTAGGAATGTCGCCAAACTTGAAATATCAAAATCAAGGCGGAGCAGGGATCAGTGAAATCATGAAAATATTACTCGGTTCCGAAGATGCTAATGGAGATCGTGAGAAATTCTTTCGCAGTCAAATTCTATTTTGGCTATTAGCCGCCACAGATGGGCATAGTAAAAACTTCAGTATTTACATTAATCAAGGCGGTAGCTACAGATTAACACCTTTATATGATGTAATTTCCGTGTATCCATTCATCAAAAACAAGTCTCTATCTAAACGTAACGCCAAGATGTCCATGTCACTTAGAGGAGAGAAGACCAACTATTACAATTGGGACTCAATTCAACCAAGGCATTTTATCTCGACAGCCAAGGCAGTTAATTTTTCAGAAGTAAAGGCAAGCTCAATCCTAGAAGAGATGCTGACAAAAGTTGATGATGTAGTAGGCCAAGTGAATACAGTCCTACCAGAAGATTTTCCTGCTCATGTCAGTCAGCCAATTTTGGAGGGGATGTTATCTTTAGCCAAGCGATCGCTAAACAATCGCGCACAATGGATTTACCAACCTTAAATTATCCATGAACCTATTCGAGAACCACCGCCAACAAATCACCGCATCAGAAGCCCCCCTAGCTGATCGCCTACGTCCGCGCAACCTCGATGAATTCATCGGACAAGAACATATCCTCGGACAAGGAAGACTACTCCGCCGCGCCATTCAAGCCGATCGCCTATCATCCCTCATCTTTTATGGTCCCCCTGGTACAGGCAAAACCACCCTAGCAAGGATTATCGCCAACACCACCAACGCCCACTTCATCGCCATCAATGCCGTTCTTGCAGGTGTAAAAGAAATTAGAGAAGCCATTGAAATCGCCCAAACCCAACGCGGCTATCACAATCAACGCACGATCCTCTTTGTCGATGAAGTGCATCGCTTCAACAAATCCCAACAGGATGCATTACTGCCTTGGGTAGAAAATGGCACGATCATTCTCATCGGTGCAACCACTGAAAATCCTTTCTTTGAAGTAAATAAAGCATTAGTCAGCCGATCACGATTATTCCAATTAAAGCCATTAACCGAAGAGGACTTGCGGCGCGTTTTAGAGCAAGCAATTAGTGATCTCCAAAGAGGTTACGGCAATCTCAATGTAAACGTTACTGAAGAAGCGATCGCCCATTTAGCTAATGTCGCTAACGGTGATGCTAGATCGCTGCTGAACGCCTTGGAACTAGCAGTAGAAACAACAGAACCAGATGAAGATGGCGCGATCGCCATTACTTTATCCGTAGCCGAAGAATCGATTCAACAAAGAGCCGTTCTCTACGACAAAGAAGGAGATGCTCACTTTGATACGATTAGCGCATTCATCAAAAGTGTGCGCGGTTCCGATCCCGATGCTGCGCTCTATTGGCTAGCCAAAATGGTCTATGCAGGTGAAGATTCCCGTTTTATTTTGAGACGATTACTGATTTTAGCGAGCGAAGATATCGGACTTGCCGACCCGCAAGCAGTGGTAGTAGTAAATGCTTGTGCTGAAGCCTTTGACCGCATTGGTTTACCTGAAGGTCGCTATCATTTAGCCCAAGCTACCCTTTATCTTGCCAATGCTCCCAAATCAAATAGTCTTATGGGCTTCTTCGATGCGATCGCCGCCGTAGAACAGGAACGTCAATCCGATGTTCCAAATCCCCTCAAAGATAGCAGTCGTGATAAAAAAGGATTCGGTCATGGAGCAGGTTATCTCTATCCCCACGCCTATCGCGACCATTGGATCGAGCAGCAATATTTACCCAGTAGTTTGCAAGGACAGGTATTCTATCAACCATCAGATCAAGGTGCAGAAGCCGCGATTAAATTACAAGTAGAACGCCGCCGCGAAGCACAATTAGCCGCAATGGTAAGTGGTGTCGTCATCGAATTGCCAGAAATTCTTACCTTTAGTCCGACGGATACCAAAAGCGATCGCTGGTTACAACGCACTATCAGACAGGCAGGAGAAAGATTAGCAAAAATACGAGATCGCCTATTCTCACAATTATCGCTGCAACGTCATGATGTGGTTCTCAACCTAAATGCCGCCACAGGATTGTTAACATGGGAAGCTTTGAGATCTGTGCCAGAAGGCGGAGTCTATGCCCTAACCTATCAAGAAGCAGAAGCGATCGCTTTGCAAGAACAAGCAGCAAGTTTGCCAGAACTTTTGCGCCCAATTGTTATGCATGGTTCGTTAATGGCACTTCCTGAAGCGATCGCCTCTATTCATTTTGAAGTGATCGTTGGCTATAACGCTCTGATGCGCGAGCCTGACAAATTAGCTTGCATCCAGCAATTAGCCAATCTATTACAACCTGATGGCAAAATCGCTCTCTATGAATCAATTCCCAAACACACACAACGAATTTATCAGTTGATCGATTTACCAAATGAATTTGGCGATCGCTGGATACAAGCAGAAGAAGCTATCTATGCCAATCCTAACGACTCGATGACAAATTGGGATATTGATGATTTGCGATCAGATTTTGAGAAAATTGGTTTAACTGTTGACATAGAAATAGAACGCATCACTACGCCTATGCAAATTTCTACGGCTTTATTAAACCGTTGGTTTAGCAAGTCTCAGGCAAAGCCATCCTATGCCAGCCATCTAGCCAAGTTTCTCACCGATGATGAAATCGCGATCGCAAAACAGTTACTGACCAATAAGCTATTAAATAAAACAGTAGATTGGGCAAGTTCAGCCGCCATGATTAATCATTAATCACCACAACCGCCAAAGCAGAGAACAACCGATAACGGGCAGCAGCAGAAAGCCTCATCAACACCAGATCATGCAAATAACGCGGCACAGCATCAGCAAAGAACTCAAAGATGCCAGTCAAAACCTCCTTAATCGGTAAATCATCAGTTAAAAAGAACTCAATTACCCCAGCCCAAAGCTCAACAGCTTCTAGATCCTGCGAATCAATTAAGGTCGCCAGATTTTCATTAAAACTTTGGATCAAATTATTATATAGATTATCTAATAATGGATTGATCCAATCAAAATGATGACGTAAATTGCCACGGGAAATCCCTAGAAACTGGCATAGCTGCCGTTCAGACGCATTTAGCAAATCAAAACCACCATCAGTCACAGCATTAACCACCTCAGTTACTTTGCATTGCAAAAGCTCCAAACTAGACATCGCCTTAGGCGTAATATCACCAGAATTAATCAGAGTGTGGGGAATATCACCCAGATCAAAATCAGACAAGAAATAAATCTTGTCCCCATCACGAAAGCGATCGCCCGCCTTCCTGCCAAAACACTGCTGAACCGTTGCCAAAATATGGCGATCGACAAACGCCACAAAATCAGGATCTTTATCAATGGGATGCAAACCCGTCATCGCCACATAATCAGCACGGAGCATCGCCACATTGGCGCAAGGAGTACCAACAATCACAAAAGTTTTAGCATCTTTAAAATCATTAGAACCACGGGAATCGCGGAACCAGAAACCATGAGCATCAGAATTAGCAAACTTTTTAAAATCAATCACCCTAGTCGAGGGATCGAGACTAGTTAAATGCTCAATAATTGCTTGCACCTTAGCCGACTGACCATCACTACGCTGCATCCCCAACCGCCCCAGATTATGCACCTGAAAAATCTGCGGCATCACCAACTCACCCGATTGCTTAACCATATGCACAGGAGCATCGAGACGCATCGCTAAATCCGTTACATCCATAGTGGCATCGAGATAAAGATTAGCCGCCGACCGATGGGCAATATCCCGCAAACGCCAATCAGCCAAAGAAACCGTCAATTTCTCATATTGAATATGCAAATCACCATGGGAAATATTTCCAGAGAGAATATCAAGAAACTCCACCAACCACTGCTTTAGCACCTCACGATCAATCTTTTTCTCAATCTCATGACTATTAAGAGTAGTTGATTGCTTCAGCAAAGCATTAAGCCGAGCCAACTGCCGCTTATCCTGACCCGAAACATTTTCAAACTCAGCATCGGCAATCTGATCAACCGTATCCAAAATCGAAAGGTCAGGCTTCAGCAAATCCGCCAGCAAAGCCGTATCAATAATTTCAGGAATAGCAGATTTAATTTGATGAAAATCTAACCCGTGATAGGACTTATCACCGAGCAAACCATGCAACTTATTTAATACATCAATAATCTGCTGCTTATATTCCAGATCGGAACGAGAAATCACCGCGATCGCCCGATCCACATCCTCACGACTCACCGCAATTTGACGCATCGTGGAAAGACTTTCTGACACCTCCTCCCAAACTAAAACAGCCTTCGAGTAATCAAACTCATCAGGACTAGGTAAACTAGCAGGATGGGAACGCAAAATTTTAGAATTAAAAGCGATCGCCCTTTGATGTCTGAAACCAAAACCATCACCCGAACTGCCACGGCAAGCATTGAGCAAAGGGCAAGTCTCACAAATGACCTTAGTATCAGTAACGCCTTTATCCCGCAAAGCCGAAATCGCCCCAGTGCGAGAGCAATTTGCCAAAGTATGCACAGACTCACCCGACTTAGCGCGGCGCAACTTACCCGATTTATGCGTCAAACCATGATGACGCGCTGGTAAAAGCATCCAATCCTGCAAAGTCTCAGTCGAAACATTGCGCGAATCCTTAGATATATAGATGAGATACTCAACATCCAACATTTCAGGACGCAACCGCCCCGCATCATAACTTTTGCCCGTACCCGTCGCCGAAGCATCAAGGATATGTTTATGAGTTGATAGTGAATCGCGCCAAGTTTCTAGCCTTGCCCCAGATTCATAGGTAAATTGCGGCAAAGTGGATTGAGGCGATCGCCTAACTTGAGATTTATTAGCAAAACCCTTAGCGGACTTCTTCGGAAACAGCTTATCTTTCAACCATTGGAAAGGCGCAAACTTAGGCTTAGGCTGATAATTGGCAATCTGGAAAAACTGCTCAACCGACAAAAGCTGAATCGCTGCCCCACTAGACAACTCATCAATATCATCATCAGTTTTGTCAACCTGACCCCACCAAAGCACATCAATCGCAAAATCTAGCTCAGCCAAGAAATCCAGATTTTTCTCATGGCGGCGCATCACGGAAGGGTTTAACACATCACCTGCATCAACGGCATATTCCAAGCGAGTCACATCAGGCTTTGCCCCAAGTGCATCAAAATAATCTTGTAAAGTTTCTTTACTAGCAACAAACTGACCACCCGAAGCCCCAATCGCAGCACAATCGCGCAACTTAGAAGCAAGATAAGGCTTAACACCTGTCCCTTCAACCAAGACCACACGATGACAATCACCCTGAATATCACCATGAAAAGCCAGAGGCAGATCCCCATTTTGTTGTTGCGCCGAGATGCCAAAAGGCTTATGCCAACGATAGCGCCCTGATGTAACATCACGCAAACGGACTTGAAAACCGAGAATTTGCCCTTGAGAATTTCTGATTGGCAAAATATACCCAGATTTAGTTGATTTAGCGCCTAAATGCTTAATTTCAAGCTCAGATAAGCCACGATTAATTAAATCAGCTTGATCTACATCGTTAAGTACAAGTTTTTGTAAATAGCTTTGATAGAGGCGATCGCGCTCTGTCGCATCAGGCAATTTTGCCAAATCATTGCGTCTAGCCTTTTGCTGCGCCATCCGCAGTTTTAAATTGCGATCGCGGCGATCTTGCCGCTCCGCCTCAGATTCAGTGCGCTTTCTAACATACTTACCCGCAAAGTAACTGCCATTGGTTTCACCCAGATATTTCCAATCAGGCAAATCGGCATCACTGGGATGGGTCATACAAAGGACAAAATCCTGATTATCAGAGGCAATTCGACATTTACCCTTAATGTCATCGCAGATCGGGCAGGGGGTATGGGATTTAGTAGGTGAAAACTTTCGGGAAGAATACTGTTTATTTAAGGAGTTCACTATTTTTGACCTCCCATGTTATTGCCAAGGGAGATCTCAACATAGATCTGCCCTAGCAAGAGTGAAAAAATTAAAAACATCTAGATTGTCCTGATTGTAAGGGTTGTAGCGACTTCAACCAGGAAATAAACAGACTTTTTGAGTTCAGTTTGATAGCCAATAATTGCCTTTTACAAATTTTTTAAAAATTTGCAGCAAAAACTGTTGCTAATCTTGTATCTTGCGTTAAGATATAGAGAAGCGCTGAACAAAAATTGCCCGTCAAAGCAACATCTGTCCATTCCTGGATATTAAATTTAAAAAACCTTCGGGTTTACAAGAAAGCTAGTGGTTTGCCGTCACTGGCTTTTTTGATGTTTGAAGGGGAAAACGGACTAAGTAATCTCCTGTATAGAAAAACGGTAATCAAATCATACAGCGATCTTCCTAGATTCGATCGCTCAAAGATCAAATTTTCATTGAAATAAATCTTAGTTTTATTGGCAAGTCTCAATGCTGTCTTCGATGACGTTATTTTATTGATGGCAATTAGCGTCATTGCCATTAATAAAAACTTTCCCCAGTAGTGTTTTCACTACCGTCAGAGGCTGATCTGTCATCCTTAGCCGCCGCCGCGATCGCTGCCCATGAATGTGGTCACGTCTTGCAGGATGTAAGGGGCTATCAATTCATGAATATCCGTGCCTCGCTAGTGCCAGTGGCAAATATCGGTGCAAACTTTGGACCAATGATGGTGATGGCAGGACTGTTTTTGACATCGCTTGGCAGTTTGAGTA
>Ga0247834_1006522_pt1 | contig 13013 bp, 12 predicted proteins | sample LaCruzMarch2015__8_FD_187118 | JGI IMG/M metagenome (GOLD analysis project Ga0247834, IMG submission 187118) | Freshwater microbial communities from meromictic Lake La Cruz, Castile-La Mancha, Spain - LaCruzMarch2015_12m | ecosystem: Environmental > Aquatic > Freshwater > Lake | place: Spain... | reverse complement strand
AATGTCACCCATTCTCCTGGCTCAAAAGTGCTTAGATAAGACCTTCGATCTTGCTCTCTCTTTTTTCCTCAATTTGTCAAAGAACTGGGCCACTTTTTTTTCCTAAAAAAGTGTACGCCTAGAAACTCTATTTTTAAACCAGCTAATGTGATTTTAATGATTTAACCAAAATCTTCACTAAAACCTTACGCTTATGGAAAGCAAATTTTATTGGTTACTTGACAATGGTCATGGAAAATCTACCCCTGGTAAGAGATCTCCAGTGTTTGAAGACAAAAGTCAACTATTTGAATATGAATTCAATCGAGACATAGTTGGAAAAATTGCTAAAAAGCTCAATAATTTAAAAATTTACAACCATATAATTGTTCCAGAGATTGAAGATATTTCTTTAGATGAAAGAGTAACTAGAGCAAATAATTTTGAAACACCTATAAAAAAAATCTTTCTGTCTATTCATGCGAATGCGCATTTAGATGGAAGTGATTGGACACCTGCACATGGAATTGAATCATATTTTTTTCGACCCTATTCTCAATCAGAGCGTTTGGCCCAGATCTTCCAAAGTGAACTGATTACTCATACAGGATTGAAAGACAGAGGGACAAAGCAAGCCAATTTTTATGTACTTAAATACACTAAAATGCTAGCTGTGTTGACAGAAAATGGGTTTTACACTAATCGAATAGAATGCGAAAAACTCCTCAACCAAAAGTGGAGAGAGGCAATTGCTGATGCACATGTATCTGCAATCCAAGCAATCGAAAAAATGGGATATAACATATAACCTAGATTTTCTGATCTTTACTAGGAAAACGACTTTGTAAAGATCAGAAAATCTGAATTTGTCGCGTCTTCCTGAAATTGCCAATCAGAATAAAATTCGGTTGGCAATTTTTGTTGAAGCGTTTGGCTATTCTCAGGGTCACTCTTTGTAGTTGCCTGAAATTTATTTTTTTCATGGACTAACAAGATTATTTCTCCTCGCCTTTTTTGTTCAGGCAAGATCACTTCTTTTGTATGTAGTTCTCCGCGAGGAATAATTTGAATATTCTCGGGAGATACCCCTTTATTTACTATGTACTCAAAAATGCTGCTACCTCTCATTTCAGATAAAATATAGTTGTAAGAAACAGAACCTGATGTGTCTGTAAATGTCTTAATCAAAATAGAGAACAAGGATTGAGGGAGTGCATCAACAAAAGAATTAAGACTATTTTTAAACAAACTTTCTAAGAGATCTTTTTTGTGCTCGAGTGTAAGATACTTAAAAATAAGACAGAAGTATTTGAATGTTTTGGCGACGATAGAGTTGATAAAAAGACTTTGAAAAACAACCTGTCGAGGTCTTCCAAATCGCGTTGAACCTTTTAAAGCTTTTACTGAAGCAGCCCTGACTTAAACAGATTTACAACTCAACCCACAAAATCGAGTAGCGAATTTCTTTTGCAAAAAAACTAGTCCGTATGCTTTTGAAGGCGTGAGTGAGGATTGAACGGGAGTCGAAATGACACATAATCAAGTAGCGAAGGTGGTGGTGCAAAACTCCCTCTTTGACACACTTTTTTGAACATTCCTCATTCACGGATACCAACCTCCTCTTGCAAAATCCAATATTTTTCCAGTTCTTCCACAATTGGTAGATCTCTATGGACATTATCCCACAGCCTCACGCTCCCTCTCCGGCATCACCCCCTGCAAAACCGCCGCAATTCCCATCACCAACAAGCATCCAATCAGGTTCAACCACAAATACGCTACCCGTACCGGAATCACCCAACCCAGCAAGTTGAAGTCCATTTTGTACTCACTCATTACGTACACCACGATTACGATGATTTGGGTCAAAATGGCTGCCAGAAACGCTGCTCTGCCTTTGACTTTTGGCTGAAAAAAAGCAGCCAGAAATACCCCTAGAATCACCCCATAGAATATAGAACCGATGATGTTTACCGCCTGAATCAGGTTGTCGAACAACTGGGCAGAAAAAGCAAAGGCCAAAGAAATCAAACTCCAAATTACCACGTACAATTTTGACATTTTCAGGTAATGCTGATCACTTGCATTGGGCTTGTACAAGCGCTGGTAAATGTCGATCACCGTGGTAGTAGCCAGGGCATTGATGGCTGATGCCCCTGAGGAGCACGCTGCCGCCAAAATCATGGCCAGCAACAAGCCGATCACACCGATGGGCATGTATTGCAACACATAAGAAATGAATACATAATCGGTATCCTTGGTGGCAGCATCCGGCACATGGTCTTTGATGAGGGTTCTGGCGTCTTCGCGGAGCTGCAACTCGGTAGCCTGCAAAGTTTGCACTTCCGTTTGAGCTTGTTTGGTTTTTTGGGCATCTCCATTGCGCATGGCCAGCATCATATCGTGAACTGCACTGCGGCGTTGTTCAAAAACCATGCCTTGCTGCGTCTCCAGAACCTTGTACTGCTCCGCAGCGCTTTCACTCAGCCTGCTCACGTTGTTGGAATTAAAGTGCAGGGGAGCCTGATTGAAGAGGTAAAAAACAAAAACCAGTACCCCAACGCCCAGGATGATGAACTGCATCGGCACTTTGATCAGGCCGTTGAGCATCAATCCCAAACGCCCTTCTGTCAAGGACTTTCCTCCAAGATAACGGGCCACTTGTGACTGATCGGTACCAAAATAGGAAATGGCCAAAAATGCCCCTCCAATGACGCCCGACCAGATGTTGTATCGATTGGATAAATCAAATTTGAAATCTACCAAGTTGATCTTACCCATTTTGCCAGCAATGTTTACGGCATCCACAAAATGTACATCAGGTGGCAATTGGTAAAACACGATCCCTGCGGCCAGAAAAAGCCCCAACCAGATCACCGTAAATTGTAGCGTCTGGGTATAACTCACGGCTTTGTACCCACCAATGTAGGTATACGCCAGGATCAATCCGCCAATGAATAAAATTGTAAAATTGAGCGACCAACCCAGTAATTGCGACATCACGATGGATGGCGCAAAAAAGGAAAGCCCCGTGGAAAATCCGCGTTGAATCAAGAACAACAAGGCTGTAAAAACCCGGGTATTGAGTCCAAAACGCGTTTCCAGGTATTCGTACGCGGTGTAGATTTTCAGTTTGTAAAAATACGGAATGACAAAAATGCTCAAAAAAATCATGGCCAAAGGCAAGCCAAAATAAAATTGTATAAAGCGCATTCCGTCTTCATAGGCCTGACCCGGCAAGGACAAAAAAGTGATGGCGCTGGCCTGGGTTGCCATGATATTGAAGCCGATCACCATCCAATTCAAATCATCGTTGCCCCGCATGTGGGTTTCGGAAGAATTGATGTGGCGGGTTTTCCAGATTCCAAAAGCTGCGATTCCGATTAAGGTGGCCAGCATTACCAGCCAGTCGATCCAATTCATAGGTTGTCAAGCAAATAATCGAGTGAGTAGATAAAAGAACACAATCAGTATTGCATTGAAGAAAAATACCACCAAATACACTTGATTCCAGGATTTTAAAAAAGGCGGACGATCTTCCATAGTTTTAGGATTTACTTTCCAATTGAAAGCATATTGGCAAAAAGTCGGTAAGCACCAGATACCCCGGCAGGCAACTGTCGAAACCAGGAATAACCTGTGTAAATGTAGTATCCAGATCCGTATTTAGCCACCAGCAAACCACCGTCGCGGGCAGGTTCTCCGGGGTCGTTGGAGGAAAGGATGGCTTCAAAATTGGCTTTGTCCCAATCATTCGGAAAATACAGACCGCGCTCCTGCACCCAGCCACTGAAGTCTTGGGCAGTAATTTTGTTGGGTTGGTTCAGAATTTTGTGATCAGGCTTGAGAAAACGTACTTCGGCATTTTCATCGGTTACCCGGTCGCGGGAAACATTGAGCGAATAGGGTGCCAATTCCTTGGGTTCTACTTTGTATTCGAAATTGGTATTGTACTGAACGATCAAGGTACCACCCCGCTTGGCGTATTCCAGCAAATTGGCTTGTCGATATGCGAGGGCATCAACGGTATTGTACGCCCGAATGCCCATGATGACCGCATCGTATTTGGCCAGGTTTTCTGGCGTCAGGTCTTTTTCTCCCAACATTTCCACTTTGTAGCCGATCTGTTGCAAACTGGCCGGAATATCATCTCCAGCACCCGCAACATAACCCAGCAATTGACCAGCTTTTTTCAATTCGATGTGCGCTACTTTGGCTTCGGCGTTGAGCAGTACAGTTTGAGCAGGAATATGGTCATACTTGATTTCGAGCATTTCCTTGCTGTAGTTTTGTCCATCAATGCTGGCTACCGGATATATTTTTCCTTCGCTGGCTCCCGTCGGTGGCGTAACCATGAACTTAATGCTCTTTTCATCGCCTTTTTTGGCAATGCTGAAATTGGCTTCAGCAGGTTCTACTTTCCAGCCTGCTGGCACACCCAATTTGAGGGTTCCGGTAATGTTGGTTTTACCCGCTTTGACTTGAACCGTGACTGGTTTGGCGTCGTTGTCTGCAAAAACAAACACTTTTTCGGCAACCTTGGTAAATACGGGCGGCGTAATTTCAAAAGGACGGTATATCTCTCCCTTCGCTGGATCGGCGTCTTTGTAAACGATGTCAGATTCATAAACAATGGGCACACCGGCAATCGTGTAGTGGTAACGGGCTTTGAAAGCGCGTTGGGTTTCCGGTTTCCCCCGCATTTGCTGGTTATTAACCGTATACATGCCCGTTGAAGCGGGATCGCTGAGCCAATATGCACTGGTATAGGCCAAATCTTTGTTGAGGCGAACTTTGCGTGGCCAGATCAGGTCTTCATTGTTGGCCAAGGGCTTTCTAAAGGTCGAATCCAAGCCAATTGGATCGATGCTCACTTTATCCAAAACGACAACAGCAGGACTGCGGTTGATGACTTCGGTACGGATGGTTATTTCCTCACCAGCGGATGCCGAAAAATCAGCAGCAGCTGTTTCGTGGTAAAGCCCCAAACACGCTTTGATCACGTCTTTGATTTCGATCAATTTGACCCTTTTCCAATATCCATCAGGCAATTTTTCAATCAATTGAAAAGCTTTGAGAAGTTCGGGTAAACTTGCGGTTGGATTGTCAAAACGGAACTTGGCTTGAACCCCAGCCAGAATGGTACCGATCGGCGCTCCTCCCGGAACACGTGTCCAGGTGGTATTGATGCCTTCAAACAGGTCATTTTTGCTTTTTGGCGCATCGCCTTTGATGTGCTCGAAGTATTCCAGACTGGAGCCTCGGGTGCCCATCGAACCAAAGCCCTGGCAGCGGTGCGAACTGCGGCTTTCGGCGGCGACTTCGTTGTTGGATTTTCCCAGGTTGGGATAATAAACGCCAGCATCTACATTGTACAATTTCGACTTGTCTGCCTTATCAAATGCGGCGCGACTGCCAAAAAAGAACCAGGAGATGTTGAAAAACGTGCGCCGAGGTTGCCAGGGCTTGACATAGGCAAGTTGCTCGGGATATGCTTGTGGGTTGTTGGCCAAATCAAAGGCTTCTACGGACAATACCGCCGAAGCCGTGTGGTGGCCGTGGGTAGTGCCTGCCGTGCGATGGTCGAAACGATTGACGATCACGTCGGGTTGCCATTGGCGAATAGCCCATACTACATCCGCGAGGACATCGTTGCGGTTCCAGGTTTGGAAGGTTTCTTCCGGGTTTTTGGAAAACCCAAAATCGTTGGCGCGGGTAAACATTTGTTTGCCTCCATCGATGCGGCGGGCAGCGAGCAATTCCTGGGTACGCAATAGACCCAATAGTTCTCTGATTTCAGGGCCAATCAGGTTTTGACCGCCGTCACCCCGAGTTAGCGAGAGGTAAGCAACATTGGCCTTGCGCTCATTGGCGAGGTAAGAGATAAAAAGGGTATTTTCGTCATCAGGGTGTGCCGCAATGTACAAGGCCGAACCTAAAAAATTCAGCTTTTTGATGGCTTCATGAATTTCCCCAGAGGTGTATCGTTTGGGTGCTTGAGCACGGGTACTTGTAAAAGGAAGGATCAAAACAAGTAACAAAAAAGGAACACTCCAACGCTGCATAGGTGATTTGTTTTGTGTTTTGCAATCGAGTGGGACAAATATACATTTTGCAGCGCAGAAAAATAAGGAAAGATTGGGAAGTGATGTTTTTGGGGCGATTGCGTGGAAAATTGCAATTTAGCGTACAATTGGGATTGGGGAAACCAACCAAGTCGTCTCCCCAATCCAGAAAAAACCTATTTCTTCTTCACTTTGGAAAGTGCTTGACGGGTCCAGAGCGCCGCCAATAGATCAACTACTCCAAACATAATCAAATTGGGTGGTGCCATTTTCAGCAGCACAAAAGCGGTAAGAAACAGAATAACCACTGCCCGTGCTGGCACCGTCCAGCGGATAAAGGTGATCAGATCCGACTTGGCAACATTCCAGTAATAGAAGGCCATTATCAATACGAGCATTCCAATTACCCTGATCCAAACCTCGGTTGTAGTGGGCAATTTGAAAAGACTGAGTAAGGTGTTCGGAACAACCAGGAAGATTAGTCCTAGTCCGGCCAGGTAAATGGCAAAGTAAAAAATGGTTTTAGCTGCTGCACTCATATGATGTGGTTTTAGGTGACGAGGGGTGACAAAAGTAACTTTCAGCTTTAAAATTCTTTAATGAAAGATTTTCTGACTACGTAGTAATTAAATTGAAATTAATACCAAGAAAAAACAGCTTTTTTGAAACTCTTTAGGTTCATCCCCCGTATAAGAGCTTAACGTATCTTGGCAATAAAAAATCAATCAATTTTTCAATCGAAAAAAATGGAAAACACAGAACTACTTGAGTTGATATCGTTTTTCAATAAAGTAAACATTAAAGAACAAGATATCACTTCCGAAGTACAGAAAGCATCCGGCGAACTTATTGTAAAAGCCTTTTATGAGTATGAAGGTAAGGTATTTGAAACAAAACCACTCTATTATAAAGACATAGATAAGCAAGAAGGCATAAAAACCAAAGATCGTCCTAAAGTAAATCAATATTTTAAGTCGCCAGTTTATTGGCTAGACATACAGAAACATGATTGGCCTAAAGGGACAGGGGAGTCGGATTTAGATAATCTTGTCATTAAAGAAATATGTGAGGAAGGAGATGTAGAGTTTGAAAAATTTTTAAAACTGCTTGCCAATAACTCTAAATCTGGTAAGATTCAAAGAATCACCTCTACTGGACGCAGCCAACAATACGGACATAATCTAGAAAATAATAATCATTGGCATGATTTAGTGTTACTTATCAAAGCTGTTATAGATGGTAAAGGCCAATTCCCAGACAAAAGATATTTCAAGCGTTTAGTTTTTAATTGGAGTACAAATGGCGAAAAAGGAAGAATATCTTTAAGTAAAGAATTCGGGAAAAGATTGATTATTGATTCGCTTTGTTCTTCAATAGCGAGATTAAGTCAAGAACAAAAACACTATGTAGGTGATCAAGTTTTAAAATCAAACGCACCACTTAACCAAATCCTTTACGGCCCTCCCGGCACAGGTAAAACCTACTACACAATCAATAAAGCCATCCAAATCATCAATCCAGAATTTGATTTGGCGCAAGAAAGAACTGTCATTAAAGTAGAATTTGAAAGCCTGATAAAAGCTGGCCAAATTGTTTTCACTACTTTTCATCAAAGTATGAGTTACGAGGATTTTATTGAAGGCATTAAGCCTCAAAAGCCTAATACCCCTAAAGATCCGATCAGTTATGATATTGAACCCGGGATTTTTAAACGTATTGCCGAGGCTGCCAAATCGAACTTTGAGAGTACAAAATCTCAAAATCAGCAAAAACTTACTTTTGAAGAAGCACTTACGCATTTAATGGATGAATGGGACATGAACCCTGGAATGTTATTCCCATTAAGAACGCCCGGCTATGAATTCACTATTCTCAGCTTTTCAAATACATCAATTCCATTCAAGAATAAAAATGGTGGAACTAGTCATTCTTTAAGTATCAACACTCTCAAAGGTTTGTACTATGGTACTAGAGAATTCGATTTTAAACAGGGTGTAGGCATTTATTATCCTTCCGTCTTGGAGAAACTTCATAGCTATCAAAACGATAAAGCTGACAAAAACGCACTACTAAACTTTGTCCTTATCATCGATGAAATCAACCGTGGGAATGTCTCTCAAATATTTGGAGAGCTAATTACACTAATAGAGTCAGACAAAAGACTGGGTAATAAAGAGGCACTCGAAGTGACTCTTCCTTACAGCAAAGAACCATTCTCAGTTCCACCCAATCTATATATTCTTGGCACTATGAACACTGCAGATCGAAGTGTGGAAGCCTTAGATACAGCGTTACGTAGAAGGTTTAGTTTTGAAGAAATGCCTCCAAATCCAAAGCTTATTTCTCCGGGAGGTTTAATATGGAAACTTCTCTGGGATTATCCAAAAGAACCATGGGATCATCTAGAATACAAAGCGAAAGAAGAAACCCTGTTTTCATTTTTAGGTGCTAGCAAAGATTTAGAGAAAAAGCTAAATGAAATATGGGATAAAATGGAAGCGGGTGGAAAATTGGAAGAGCAAATAGCATACTTTGATGAGTATGATTTCGCTGGTATAATTAATCTACAAGCTTTACTCGAAACCATCAACCAACGACTAGAAATACTTTTAGATAAAGATCACTTAATTGGTCATGCCTATTTTATGCATGTAGATTCTATAGCTGCGTTACAAGCTACTTTTTATCAAAATATCATCCCTCTGTTACAAGAATATTTCTATGGCGATTATGGTAAAATTGGCTTAGTCTTAGGTAGTAAGTTCGTGCAGGAAAAGAAAAGAGCACAATTTGCCTTTGCTCCTTTTGATTATCCCGAACAAGAAATCTATTCCGAGCGAAGTGTTTATGAAATAAAAGATTATCGACATAGTGAACCAGACTTTATTTCTGCGTTAGAATTATTGATGAACAAAAAATAAACTGTGTCAACTAAAATATCACTAATTACTGTATTTGAGCATAGTAGCTTGAAAATACATAATGGAAGTCTCAATGAAACTCAACTTGAGGCACTCCAGCAATTTCATGGCGAAAAAGGAAATCCCTACTATACTCTCACCCACAAAGGTGTAAAATTCAAAGAGTATGTCGGGGTAATTCAAGTGGGCAAAACAATAATTGAGGTATTACCAAAAACTGACCAAAGTTTTGCTAAAAATCAAGACCAGGCCAAGTGGCGAAAATGCCTTATCGATATGCTCAAAGCGGTAGGCATGTTTGATATTCATGCCCCAAGTAGTAGCAATCTTCAAATTAAAGCGAATCACATACTAGATTTGTATTTCGAGCTTTTTGTTCACCAAATTGAGAGTCTGATATATCGAGGTTTGATTAAAAAGTATCGTAAAACAGAATACAATTGCAATTCGCTAAAAGGCAGTCTGCAATTTGGGAAGCATCTACAGTATAATTTAGTACACCAAGAACGATTTTTTGTACGTCATATAACCTATGACACTCAACATTTACTGCACCAGCTCTTGTACAAAACAATCTTGCTGATTCAACGCTTAAATACCAATCTTGATTTGCAAAGCAAAATCAAAACTTTGTTGCTTGATTTTCCAGAGCAAAATGATCTAAATGTAAGTGAGGCCACCTTTGAAAAAATCATCTCTAATCGTAAAACTGCTCCGTACAAATCTGTCATTGAAATTGCTCGCTTGCTATTATTGAATTACCACCCAGATATTGCTAAGGGCCAAAATAATGTACTTGCTTTGATGTTTGATATGAATCTACTTTGGGAACAATTTGTATATGTAAGTTTGTTTAAGGGATTCAAGAAGAACCACCCCAACGTCAAGATAAGCACTCAATCCAGCAAAAACTTCTGGCAATCTACCCAAGGGAAACGTAGCTTCATCCGTCCTGACATTGTTGTAGTCAAAGACCAAGATTGTCTAATTTTGGATACTAAATGGAAAAACTTAAATGGGTGTCATCCTTCAGCAGATGATCTACAACAGATGTATGTCTATCATGAGTACTTTGCCGCACAAAAAGTTGCATTGATTTATCCGGGTATTTTCGAACAAATCCGAGGGACATACGCGCTCAAGAATCCCGAAGAAATTGAAAAAGAGTGTAGTGTAATGGCAATTGATGTGAATTCAGACATTACTGTTTGGCAGAAAGACATATTTAACCAGGTTACAGCATGGTCAAAATGGTTCATTTAAGCTCGAAACTCCGACAAAATTTCCTGCAAATTCTCCTTCAAAGAAGGAAGATTCACCATAATTACGTCCCAAATACTTTTATCATCAACCCCAAAATACTCGTGAATCAATATATTTCGCAAGCCAATAATTTGACGCCATGTGACAGAAGGGTACTGAGCAATTAAATCTGGTGAAATCCGGTTTGCTGCTTCTCCGACAATACCTAGCTGTCTTATACAAGCATCTAAGCGCATGTTATCTTGTTGAAACTGTTCAAAGGTGACTTTTTGAGTGTAGGACTCTATGGTTTTTATGGCTTTGAGCATATGCTCTATCCGCCCCTTGTCTCCAAACCTATCGGGCATAAATCAACGTTTTTTCTTGATGAATTGCTGGGCCGATAAATTCTGAAAGCCCTCTTGACGAAACCAAATCCACATCCCGGCCCAACAAATCTTCCAGATCCAATTTCATGCCCACAAACTCAAGGCCTACTGGTTGTGAGTAGTCGAGTTCGACTAAAATGTCCACATCACTTTTTTCTTTGGCTTCTCCCCTTACAAACGAACCAAATAGATAAGCCTTCAGGACAGGCTTGTCTTGAAAATAGTGGCGAATGGATTGAATTTGCTGGTCGTTGAGGTACATTTTTGACGCTTGATTGGATAAAATTATGTTTTTTTAGTGGATTTAACAAACGTACCTGTAGTACATCTTTGCACTTTCGATAAAAACCAATATTTTTAATTTTATGACGCAGCACAAAAAACTTATCGAAGCAGAATTATTGCAGAACATTCAACTGAGTATTAATCCAAGAGATTTGGAAGAATATCAGCAACTTGTTGCAATTTATAAAGCAGGAGAAATTTCGCCAGAAAATTATGAACGATTGATTCTATTAAGCGATCTACATGAAATTGCCCATGCAAAGAGGATGGAAAACATCATCACTCCGGCTAAATTGCGCAATACTCCGCTTGAAGAGTTGCTATCTGAACTGGGTATCCCAACAAACACAAACATCAATTAATCAAAACATTACACCACATTCAATGCATTATTTTTTGACGCTTGTTCTCCTTCTAACCCTCACCTCCATGTCCCACTCCCAAACCCGTGCCCGCGACCTCGGCATCCACATCGGCGTGCTTCCCACTGGCAAACACAACGCCATTACTGATGTAGGCAACGTCAGTGTTGGCCAGGTCACTTTGCGGGAAGGACAAAACATCCGTACTGGAGTCACCGTGGTCGTACCCGATACCGGCAATCTTTTTCAACACAAAATCCCGGCAGCGATATTCGTAGGCAATGGCTTTGGCAAACTGGCGGGCAGCACCCAAGTGCAGGAATTGGGCAACCTCGAAACACCCATTGCATTGACCAATACCCTCAATGTAGCCGCTGCGATGGAGGCGCTCATCGAGTATACTTTGAACCAGCCAGGCAACGAAAATATTCAATCGGTCAATGCCCTGGTTGGCGAAACCAACGACGGCTATCTCAATGACATTCGCGGTAGGCACCTCCGCAAAGAACACGTCTGGCAGGCACTCAAAAGCGCCAAAACTGGCCCGGTAGAAGAAGGTTGCGTGGGCGCAGGAACGGGAACGGTTTGCTTTGGATTCAAAGGCGGAATCGGTACGGCATCCCGCAAGTTTCCAGCACATTTGGGTGGTTATTCTGTAGGCGTGTTGGTACAAACAAACTTTGGAGGTGTACTCGAAATCAATGGAGCGCCGGTAGGGAAAGAACTGAACCAATATTACCTCAGCGATCAATTGAAAGACCGCGGCGACGGCTCTTGTATGATCGTTGTAGCTACTGATGCTCCACTGGACAGCCGCAATCTGGAACGCCTGGCCAAGCGGGCATTTTTGGGGCTGGGCAAAACCGGCGGCATTGCTTCCAATGGCAGCGGGGATTATGTGATTGCTTTCAGCACAGCACCTAGTCTAAGGGTCAAACACGACTCTAAAGACCAGACTCAAACGGTGACTTTGCTGCGCAACGATGCCATGTCGGGCTTGTTTATGGCGGCGATTGAGGCTACCGAAGAAGCGATCATCAATTCATTGTTTCAGGCGACCACTACTGAAGGTAGGGATGGTCACAAGATTGAGGCGCTGCCTTTGGAGAAGGTGTTGCCGATTTTGAAGAAATACAATGTGGTGAAAGGGGATGGTTAAATAGATAAATTCTTGATTTTCTAAGGTTTCTGCTCTTTAAATTGTCGTTTGCAATCCCTCTTCTTCAAAAAAAGTATTTAGAAGTTTGTCTGCGGTAAGGAATAGATCGGATTGCTTTGAAAGTAATACTGCAGTTGAAAGTTGAATACCATCTAACGTTCTTAAACCTTTTGTACCATATTTAGAAGAAAGAATTCTGGCTTGTTCAATGACAATACTATCAAGGGTAATAAAAGTGTATTTCCCAAAATCATTTTCAAATAATCTTAACGTCGTAGAAGCTTCAAGCAATGAAACATCACCCATTGCGTACTTTCTTCCAAATCGATGAGGCAAACTCAATTTTTGTGATTTCTGAAAGAAAAATAGTTGTGATCTTTTCGGTCGTAAATAGAACCTCAAGTTCTACCGTACCGGATTCTCTATGATACAGCTTGAATAATGTTGAAGTGTCTAAAAAAATTCTCATATCTCTTTTCTTCGCTTTTCTAGGCGTACACTTTTTCTAGCTGAGAAAAAGGAAAAAGTTGTTTGATATTTTGGAAAAAAGAATAGGAGAAAGAATTTTGTGTTACCACACAACAAAACCAATCTCCTATGAGCCGAAGCCT
>Ga0247834_1006520_pt1 | contig 13015 bp, 13 predicted proteins | sample LaCruzMarch2015__8_FD_187118 | JGI IMG/M metagenome (GOLD analysis project Ga0247834, IMG submission 187118) | Freshwater microbial communities from meromictic Lake La Cruz, Castile-La Mancha, Spain - LaCruzMarch2015_12m | ecosystem: Environmental > Aquatic > Freshwater > Lake | place: Spain... | reverse complement strand
GAAAAGGCTATATGGAAAAATGTAAAGGTGTGTGGTGGTACCTAAAGGTGGAGGGCAAGTACCGCCACCACCCGTCCCGTGGCCGCCTATACATGCTCGACGACGCTGCATCACGAAAATCCGACAACGACGATGCCCTTCGTCGTTGTGGACGGTGCACCTCTCCACACAAAGTGTGTGGGAAATCGGTCCCGCGCAAAAAAGCAGAGAAAAAGATGCTTCTCAGGATCCCGGTACGGTAAAGTTCGCCGAGCCGACCCAGGCCGACCCCTAATCCGCTAACACTCCTCTAAGCACTAGATACCACTACCATGCAACAGCAACAGAAACGGAGGGGGAGGCCATTGACAACAATTGTACTATCTTGCTTGGCTAGTGTAGTAGTTGTTCTCTTTTGTCAACTACGAACACCTATTATTTTTTCTTCTTTCTCACAGGAGGCACCAGCACCAGCGTCGTCAGAGCTGACATTGACTTCGACATTGACCAGCAATTGTCCTGTTCCAACTTCATCAGTTAAGGAGGAGGAAGACTGCTCCAAAAATTTCTTTGAGCTTGCATCTGAAATAGGGACTGACAAGGTCACGCCACACGCATACCAACATGCATATGAGTTATATCTTCCTGCGGTGCGTCATACGTCAGTAAAAATGATGGAGATTGGACTAGGATGTGACATGGTTTATGGTCCTGGTAAGTCCCTTGACCTTTGGGATCGTTACTTCACCCATGTAAATACCAGTATATTCTTTATAGAATACAATCGCGAGTGTGCTAAAAAGTGGGAGCATCCACGTAAGAGAGTTATTGTCGATACGGGCGATCAGGCAAATGTGACATTCCTGAATGAATTTCTTAAGAATCATGGTCATGAGTATGATATTATTATTGATGATGGAGGGCACACGATGGTACAGCAGATCACCTCTTTTCAGAATCTATTCCCCTCTCTTAAATCTGGTGGATTATATTTTCTTGAAGATTTACAAACGAGTTACATGAGAGGTTACGGGGGTAATTATCTTAATCCTTCCACTGCAATTGAATACATTAAAGGATTGATTGATGCCTTTTACGGTTTTGGGCCATCCACTGATATCATTGGCCAAATCCAAAACATTAATTGCTTCCATGAAGTGTGTGTTTTCACAAAGAAATAGTTGTGATGCAATTGTCTGGAAGGTTTATCTGAGATCCTTGGGAAGGTGGAATAAGTAGCAATGAGCAAGAAGTGGAAAGTGGTTGGTAATTGCCGAAAATAGAATCAAATGTAATGGCCTCGTTTCATGCTCAAGTCCAAGTAGGCATTTAGTCATAGTTTTAATGACGTTAAAATTCATGTTGTACATTTATCGTCGCCCGCCTTTCACTTCCACCAGGACCCATCCAAGCAATCACAGTTGGAGACCAGTCAAACCTATATCATGGAAAACCTGCGCGTTTACGATGCCTCCACTGAAATGAGTCATGCTGATCTGAATTACGTCATTCTTTTCGCTTGAAGTTATTGGACCTTTGTCATTCTCACTCAACACATTCAGAGTATAAGCGATAATCGATTTGGCAGCCTTAAGCAACGTGACGGTGTTTGATAACACAGTTCCTCGTCATCCTTCTCGTCAGCCACCTGCTCATCATCATCCTTCCCGTTGTCATCCTTCTCGTCGTCCACCTCCCCGTAGCCAAACCTGTCTTCGTCGATCCATTGTTCGACGAGCGTCCGAATACAAATTTAAAATTAAAAAACTTAATCTCGAGGATCAAGACAAGACAGCGGCGAAAGAATCTTTTCCTCGTTAGGTCCCCTGTCATTTTTCCATGGCTCCATTAGAATGCACGTCGATCGCGGACTTCAATGTTGGCGTGACGCTTGGGACCGGATCGTTCGGGCGTGTTCGCTTTGGCACACACATTAAAACGAATCAGCACTTTGCCATTAAGATGCTGAGAAAGAGTGATGTCATAAAGAGTCGTCAGGTGGAGCATGTCAAGGCCGAGAAGAAAATTCTTCAAACACTATCCAAGGACCCACATCCTTTCATTGTGAACTTGGCCGCAGCTTTTCAAGATCCCTGCCATATCTACATGATCATCGAAGTTGTGATCGGTGGTGAGTTCTTCAGCTATCTCAGGAATGCAGTCAAGTTTGACAACAAAACAGCACGCTTCTACGCCGCCCAAGTTACCTTGATCTTCGAGCACCTACATTCCATGGACATTATTTACCGTGACTTGAAGCCTGAGAATCTCCTCATCGATCAAGAGGGATACTTAAAAATCACTGACTTTGGTTTTGCCAAGGTTGTGCCCTTCAAGACTTACACACTCTGTGGTACGCCCGAATACATCGCCCCGGAAGTTCTACTGAACAAGGGACATGGAAAGGGCGTTGATTGGTGGACGTTAGGGATCTTGACGTATGAAATGCTAGTGGGAGATCCACCCTTCTTGGATGCTGATCCGATCCAGATCTATCAGCAAATACTTCAATGCAAAGTGCGCTTCACTCGAAGCTATGACCACGAGGCCAAATCATTGACGAAGAAATTGCTCACTCCCGATCTGACTAAGCGTTTCGGATGCCTCAAGCGGGGTGCAATGGACATCAAACAAAGCAAGTGGTTTGAAGATATGGATTGGAATAGTTTACTGAAACGCAAGCTGGAGTCGCCAATCAAGCCTTTGGTGAAGAATTCGACTGATACTTCAAACTTTGAGAAGTATCCCGACGATGACGACGAGACGGTAGCGCCCGAGCTAGTTGATGGTGTCGACTCATTTGCAGACTTCTGAATAGAGAGGCAGAAACGATCGTGTGTAAACATAACCACATGCGTATGGATATTAGTAGATTTTTCATGTTTTCTCCTCGTACGAGTCTTAATCAGTGTTTAAGCAATCGTTCGTTCATTATGCCAAACTTAGTAGCAGTATCATCAATAAAATCGTCCGTTCCCCCTACTGGGTGGTGGTGGCATGCTCCGCGCTCGGTTATTATCACTCTCACGACTCCTACCTTGATCACGTGATTCACGATTGGATCTTTGGTTCGACATTTGATCATTCAGTGAAATAGAATTGGCCATATCAATCTCTCTCTGTGCAAGTTCGGGGTTCTTCTGACACGTCTCAACATCAGGCCTTCGACAATCTACACCACGATGGTCCTTCATCCCACATCGAAAGCAACTCACACCCTTCAATCCAAAGAACCATCGCATTTCTGTATTCATAAACTGTCCCCGTTTCCCCGTTTGCATACACATGGCATCTTCCATGGGGAGATCCCATGGTCGTTCTCGACATTGAAAGCGATGATGATCACTCCGGAGGCATATAGTGCAAACACAGCGTTGGGGTAGGCCTCGACGTTGCATACAGTCACGTACAATATGTCCCGGCATACCACAATTGAAACATACCGACTTTTGGGGACATGTCCACATATCATGACCCTCCTCGGCACACAGTCCACAACGAATGATTGGTTCATTTGTACAATTCCGCGCAAGATGCCCGACTCCACCACATGAATTGCATTTGGTTGATATATCACGTTCCCAATACCTGTTGTCTTGCTGCTTCCTCGAAGAATCCATGCCTTTCTTCGATGAGGATGAAGATGACAAAGCTTTCGATGCTAATGATATGTGTATCGTTCGTCCCTCCAACGACTTTTCATTCATAGTTGCAACACAATTCAATGCCGATTCATGATCTTCAAATACGACATATGCCCTCCCGGATGATTGGCCATAGTCGTCTAAAATAAGATTCACATCTATGACTGGACCGATCGATTCAAATGTCTGAGCAATGGTGGCACTGGTTGTTTTGTAGGACAGGTTTGTGATTTTTACTTTACCACTTGACATCTCACTGAATTTCAACTTTTTACCATCCTTACTCGTCGATTGTTTTGTCGATGATTCCTCATTCTCATCATCATCATCTGAGACATCAATTATGTCTAACGAGGTCTTGTCGATAGGTACTACCCGTCCAGCAATCTCATCAAACTCCTTCTCTCGTTTGCCAAAGGCTGTTAGGAATTCATCATTGAGGGGAATAACTTTTGGTGCCTCGACCAGTCCTCGTGGCCGATTAGGATCGAAGAGACGTGCTGCCCATTTAGATAATTTGTTCTTTGCCAAATCTAACTGATCCTGTTGCTTTATTGAGAGTTGAACGTGAGGCTTTACATTTTCATTGGTAGTAGAAGTAACAGCATTACCATTTTCCTCCGTCTTGTGACGCTTTCGAGAAGGACCACCGTCTCCGTTATGTTGTTTTGTATTGGTGTCATTGTCCCCAAACATTGCGAGACAATCATCATCGTCTGAGTCATCTGACATACTCCCTTTCCTTGCGTTGTCGCCACCCCCATTCAATGTCATCGGCACTGCTAATACATCAATGTCCCCCACGCCCGAGGAGAAAGCGTGGTTGAGCAAATGGGCCTTTTCTGACTCTGACAATGACGGTTCGGTATCTAAAGTTTCGGCTCTGGGACGTCCACCACCACCACCACTATCCGATGAGTGAATAGACCATCCCCTTTGCCTTAAGTCCATGAGTACTAGGTCGTGGCGTGGGGGGGGGGGTACCATACGTGCTGGGGACTCTCACTCTCTGTCTTGGGGGGTATTTAGGGTAGAGGTAGGATTTCAACTGGTCGGACTCTCCCGCCCCAAATCCAAACAAAACTTCCCTCCACAATCTCAACGCGTCACATAAAACACGCTGGGCAGCCGCTCCTCGACCGACGTCTACGATGGCAACTCCAACGAAACGCTCACACCGAGATGAAGATGTAATTGCACCCTCTGATAACAAGTCGCCGCGTACACCAACGAGGCTAAGTGTCTCCTCCAAAGTAGTGACGCCAGCCGAAGTAGAAAAGACAAGCGCAAAGAATGATGTGATTGCATCGGTGGCCAAATCGTCTAATGCCCGTCGATCACTTAGCATGTCCGACAAGGACGATGCAGCCACCACCCAACCGAATGTGGAAACAAAGATAAACGAACTAGGAAGTGCAGTTTCCAAGAAGAAATTGCCCTTCGGCGGTGGAACGAAACCAATTGATATCCCACCCAATGTCCAACGTGTATATACCATCGTAAAGACTCTGACTGGTAGTATTGGTGGTAATAGTCATGGTGGTGCCATATACGGTGAACTTACCATCGGGTCAATGCAAAAGATGACAAATTTAATGATTGAATACACTGGTCTATCGACGGATAGTCGTTTCATTGATGTTGGATGTGGATTAGGCAAGCCCAATCTTCACGTGGCACAATATCCAGGCGTGGATTTTAGTTATGGCATTGAAATGGAACAGACACGTTGGATGTTGGGTATGTCCAACTTAGAACATGTGTTAAAGGCTGCAGTCGAGGATGAGGAAATTGATAACAACACTGAATCGAAGATTGGGCATCATTTATACTTTTCGCATGGTGATATCACAGAGGCAGACTACTTTGATCCATTCACTCATGTTTACATGTTTGATATTGGGTAAGTTGATTACAGTTGTTGCATTGTGTATAAGGTGCATTTCTACAGAAGCAGCTAACAATTTTTTTAATTCTTTCCAAGCTTTCCTCCACGTCTATTTTACCAACTAGCTGAAATGTACAATAAAAGTCTATCCGAGTATCTTATTTGCTTCCATGGACCCAGATTAATGATTGATGAATATGGATTTCACATGGAACTTGTTGTACAGTCCAAAACATTATCCATGCATGGCTCCGCCGAAGGACATACTGGCTATATCTACCGTCGGAATTATGATATCAAATCAAGCAACGTAGCGGCGGGATGCAAAACCAAAACTCACGGCATATCATGTGATCCGCTATTTGCCAAGGCATGGGAATTGTGCCGTGGTAGTGTGAAAGCATTGAGTAAGTTTACATCAAATGAGGTAGAAACACATTGGGGTGTGAAGAAGCGTGTCACTCGCTCGAGTGCTGGTGAACAAAAGAAGTCGGAGTAACTTAATACACAAATTGGATTACGGAATCAAGATTTTCATAGAAACAATAAACCTAGAAAGGATGTTGCATATCTTATGTTTACGTCATTGTATTCCCACGAGGGGTAGCCGCGTCCAGTATCCTGTCAATGCATGACTGGCGAAAAAAAACGCGAAGTGTCCCATCATAATCAGTTGTCAAAATAGCAGCATTGGACATGTCGTCGTCGTCTATATGATTCATTCCCAGAGCAAATGGAAATATCTTATCACTGGATAGCAGTGCTTCATTAACACTCTTGGGTCGGAAGAATGCTGTGTCTGTCACAACAGGTAGCTCTGACCGACTGGCCTCGAAATGCTCCGAGCTTTTAGTCTTATCGTGTGTCAAATGGACATTCATGCTGTTGCTAGATTTCTTTGCCTTTTTCTCCAGGATATCCCAAATAAAGACATGCCCCGACTCCGACCCACAGGCAATATGACTCCCAGACTCGGATATACGAGCACGAATTTGCATTGCTAGTCGACAGAAATGAATTAGAGTGTTGACAAGATAGAAAATGTTTCAGACATTCATGAGAGTACTTACAGCGATTTGTATGCCCTTTGTATTTGCGAACGAGACAAAAATCATTCAAACCGAATAGTCTCAAACGAGAATCATTCGTTGACACAAGCATTCTTTCGTTGTATCGAAGAGATTCAACTTTCGACGGACTTCGTATATGAAGCATTCTTTTGGCAACATCGAGTCCTGCTTCATTCAACCCTTTCCCTGCCTCACTCAATCGTTTGATGGGACTAGCTGTTTCTGATTTTTCCGGGACAAATTTTTGTTTCACCTCCGACCAATCATCACGCTCCTCGCGTACAAAGCTTATACCAGTAACTTTTGAACCTTTTGCATACTTCCCGCTTCGATTCTTGCAAGCAATTTGCGTGTAGTACTTTAGCCCGATGGCTTCGTAGAAGTATACCTGTCCATGAAAGAGCCCAGCGACTGCATACTTTCCATCCGGAGTGAATCGTGTCGCTGTAATAGCATCAGGCGCTTGTGCCCATTCCTTTACCCTTCCATCAGTAATGTCCCACAAACGTAGCTTCTTATCAACACCCCCCGATATGAAAAATCTGTCTTCTTTGGGATGGAATGCAACCGATGCAACCGAAGCGGAATGTTGAAATGAGTGCAGGCATTCAGATTTTGAATAATGATAAAGCCGTACAAACCCGTCAAGTGATGCCGATAGGAGAAAATTGGTACGACTCCACGACAAATCAATAACATGCGTGGTATGGTCTTTGTATCGTCGGATTGGCTTGGACGATAAGATCTCCAAATTCGTCGCGAGAGCTGGTCCTGTCCCAATGAAGTGAAGTGGCGGAGTAGACGAGGATGCATCATGTCTGACATCGTCATTTGAGACGCATTCCCTATGTTCAGTGCATTCGCCACTCATTGTTTCTTCGTCTACATCAGGATGCAGAACTTTCGATAGAGGGGACACCTTCCATATACAGACATTTCCATCCCCCCCTCCAGTCGCAAGGAATTGCCCATCTCGGCTAAAGGAGGCACACCAAGCAGGGCCTTCATGTGCATTTGGTATAGTTTTGATCAGAAGCATTGGATTGAATGAAGAATGATGGTGAGCATCATGAGAGCTGCCAGCATTTCCAGAGGACCGTGCTAGCCATGCCGACGAACGAACATGAACAGCATTACCAGGGACCTTGTCCGCTGATACCGTTCGCATCCGATTGATGGTACTGGGTTTTTGATTTTGACTACGTGGAGCCGTCAGCTCCGACTTTACCTTGTGATCCACCATTCCCTTGATTCCCTTGCGTAGATTCTCTGCCATTCTACTTGTTGGCTTTGGAAATTTGGGGAATTTTATGCTTCCACTTTTCTTCTCGATCGTGACAACCTTCTCCTCCTTATTTGCTGCAGCATTATCTCCCTCGTCGACGGGATGTATTCCACTATGATCGCTACCATCATCTTTAGTCTCTGATTGGCGAAAAGATCCTAGTCGTCTTGATGACATTTGATGTTTCAACTGATTCCGTGTCGGTAAGAGTGAGTAATTTGTATCAATTTCCTTCATAACGTCTCTAACATCGTGAACCTTTCCGGTATCTTTGTCAATTATTTGGTATTTCTTCTCAATTGATGTGGAAGATTCAGAACTAGAGCTAAACTCAGAGTTAGCACTAGCTCTCCAATCCACGTCAAGCTGTTCTTCTATTTTCTCGACGTCAAACAGTCGAATGGAATTGCTTTTAATTTCTTTCACACTGCTAGTTCTTGTATGCGTCATTCTTTTCCTCCCTTCTTGGGCACCAATAGAGTAAATAGAATTGAGAGGTGAATCGGTAACATTATTGGTGCTCGGGACTCGTGTGGGCGACGATTGTAGTGTATTATAGATTGAGGATAAATTCTCATTCTGAGGTGGGATGACCGCGTCAGCCGCGTAAACCGCGTCGCCAACACTCTCACTCGTTACCCCGTCCTCATCCTCTTCCACATCCACATCGACTGCATCAAAGAATTCGTCGCCGTCATCGGTAGAGCTGATGCTTTCGGGCATATTGTACTACCTACTCAAGATGGCTCGGAAATTCTTCAAGTGAAAATGATGTGAAGAGGGAAGGGTTCCCGCTCATCCTTCCCGCTCGAATCCTTGGGGTATCCAGAGGATCTTCCTCCAGATGATCCTATCCAAGGCCACTCGATTCACTGCCGCACGCAACGTTAGCTTGCGTCATGCTACTTCCTTTTCGGCTCGTGCCGCTGCCCCAGCATCATTTAAGTTCTATGGTGCTTTAGCTGCGTCCACCACCGCCATTGTGGCCTACCAATACGAAAACAACAAGTCGTCCTCTACTATTATTGCGCATTGTGATGCTTTACCCGTCTATGGTGTACCAGGTACCAACCTCGAGCGTACATTCCTTGCGGTAAAGCCTGATGGTGTCCAACGTGCACTTATTGGGGATATCATTGCCCGATTTGAGAAACGGGGGTACAAGCTCGTTGGATTGAAGATGGTTTGGCCGACATTGGAAACGGCACAAACTCATTATCAGGATTTATCGAAAAAGCCATTCTATCCAGGACTTTGTGCATTCTTCTCCTCTGGACCCATCGTATGTATGTGCTGGGAGGGAAAGGATATCATTAAGCAGGGTCGACAAATGTTGGGAGAGACTCAGCCATTGGTAAGTTCACTTCGTTATTCAATTATCTCGAACCGCCTCCAGGCGTTTTTTCCCTGCGATTGGAACCCTGCCGTTGATGTTATCATTGCGATTGATGATATTATGAGCTCTCTAAACATGTATATATTTCTGCAGGCATCCAAGCCGGGAAGTATCCGTGGTGATTACTCTATTGATCTTGGACGTAACATCTGTCATGGCAGTGATTCACCCGAGGCGGCAGAGCATGAGTTGAAAATGTGGTTTCCCGAGGGTGTTAACGATTGGAAGAAGTCAGTTGATTCTAGTGTCTATGAGGGTTGAATTCGAGCAAAGTTTGTCTAGCGTTTAAGAGTAAGATTACTCATTTTCACTAACTTCTGACGTTTCGCCATTTTCATGCTTATTCTTCGCCACTGCAAGATGTGCGATCATCACAGTTTACACTCCATTTTAACACTTTCATTTGTGTTTGTGTATTCAACCGCATTATTGCCATCCTCGACCGCAAAGAAGCCCATTTTCTCAAACAACGCCTTACCCTCAACCGTATCCGGATGTGCCACAATCTTATCAATGCTAGATGCCTTCGCATGATTCTTCACGGCCTCGATTAAGCTACGACCCACCTGACTTCTTCTTGCAGAGGGTTTCACGACTACATCACTAAGACGGCCAGTCTTTTCATTCAAAGACGCACATCCTATCACTTGTTGTCCTCGTTTAACAACAATCATGGTATTATCATCCCTGTCCTGCTCACACTTTTTGGGTTTCTTCGACGATAAGTAAAGACTACGTAGTGCCTCTGTTTGCTCATGGACGTGTGGCTGTACCTCGTCAGCATATGCCACCGAAACTTCCGAGTCGAGACAACCATCGCTAGGCATCAGATACGACCACCCATCCTTCATGGATCCTCCAGTGATGTAACACATACCATCAGGATCAGATAAGTGAGGGATGTGATTTTGCTGCATGATTAGGAACCGTCCATTACCAAAATACTCAAGCTCAGTTATGCCGGTGTTAAAATGAACAAATGCAGATCTATGCGGCACGGCTTCCTTTTCAACTGCATGTCCAAACCCAGCGACGATGCGTTTTAGAACTAGCGACATAAAGTCACCATGTCCAACGAAGATAACAGTTCGACGACGACGAGTGAGTTTCGCCAATCGGTCGTTAAACTTTTCATTCTCCTCACCGGGCAAAGTCACACCTGCATCAAAGATATCGATAGCATCCTTATCTTCGCTTAGCATCTGGTCTAAGTACTCAGTCATCCATACGTAAAACTTGGCAGCACGTTCCTCAGACTCAGGTCGTGTCTCTGGTCCCTTTCCATGGGCATACCAACCGTACTCGTTACCTTTTGGAAATCCCACAAATGACGCATTCGTCACACCTGCTGGATTTAGCAATGTGGTATTAATTTCAGCCGCGTTCATTCCCGACTCAACCTTGTCATGGAGATGACACCCCTCACTTTCAAAGTAGAAGCCATTAATCATGACATCGAACGGTGCAGCATTTCTGTCATTGTCATATTTGTTCTTATTCAGTGCCTCAAGCGTAGGCACGATAGTCTCAATGGCACGTTGCATCGGACTAACAACAAACCGTACTGGCCGACTTGCCTGATTGATCAAATGTGTTTCCAAATAATCTGATAATTTCTTCGCCTGTATACGTCCGACGTCGGACAGGCCAGGATCGGCACATCGATGATCATCGACGTATTTGAGCCATCCCTGCAAGTCAAACTCGGGTGTTCCACCACGGAACAGCCTTCGAGCCTCGCCGTAGACTTGATTATTACGACTTTCTGCATGACGAATTAATCGTATTGAAATTGAACGTCGGACCTTGCCCTCTTCACCCTCTGACATCGTTAGAAATTCGGTCGTTGCGGTGTCTTATAGCAAGAGATGACGATGAGAGTGGTGAGCGGCCTAGTGAGGCTGGCACCGCCGAAGATTCGTTTTAGTAATCCGTCGTTGCGGAATAGGAGTAGGTATGTAAAAGCAAAGACGAGGGAGTTGTATGTACTACTTAACTTCTACTATATAAGAGTTACTACGTAAAGTGGGCCCGCTGGTGCGGGTAGGCGATGCCTAAGTTTTGGGGCCCCTTACACTTCCGTTTCTTGAGGAACGTGACCACACTTCTCAGGCTGAATTTTTGGATTTACAACAAGGTGAATCTATTTAAGAAAGAGTAAAGTAGCAGAATATAACCATCTAAATTAAGGAAGAAATGACAAAAAAGAATTAGCTGCCAAGACTGTGAATTATCACCAACGAATAAGAAAGTGGAACTGTAAATTTAACGAAATGGATTAAATGGGAAATGTAGTTCTGTACCAATTCAATAAAAAATTACACCCACCCTCAAATGTTTTGTCTGAATCTGTGGTTGCACTTTGATCCAGTGCAGCGATATGAAGTCTTGTTTGTTCTTGTGACGGACCTGAACTCATTCGTATTTTAGTCAAAAAGGCTCTGCGAGTATTATATGCCGGAGTCTTCCCAATATTGAACAGATCCTGTTTTGTTAACTGTGTAGAAGGATTACCAATAGCAAAGTCTGCTAGTTCAACTGCTCTGCTTGTTGCTACTAACTCCAGTCCTGGACATTTATTTCCGCTGACAGGTAAAGAAACTACAACCTTCTGAAAATGCTTTCCTTCACCTATCGTCATTCCCTGGCTTTTGTGTATTGTAAGAGCCTTACATACTTGAAGTGGCATTGCAGATATTGAGCAACAATTTTTCTCACATCTCCGTGTAACAATTGGGATGGGTACGCATGTTTTATGCATATTTGGAATCAATTTTTGTTCTTCGGGTATTGTTGACTCTGGAAAGTTAACAACAACGTACATCTTGTCATCTGGATGACCCTGAGAATTGCTGAAATATAAACCTTGAACAACACCAACCGAGCCATTCATGAGTTTGTATTCTACAATGAAATTGTCCAGCAGCATAACCTTGGCACCCACGCAAAGAAGACTGCGCAAGGGTAAGTTACTTTCACCGATGCAGCAATTTTTCCCGTTACTTTTGATTGTGTCCATATGTGCATCATATCTTGCAATAGGTGTTGCGAGGTTGTTCTGAATGTACTCAAGATTGATTGTATGTGCCTCTTTCCATGTTGGTACTAAAAACAGTCCTTCGGATATAAACTGTTGCTTGTCCTCACTTGGCAGATTTTCAAGCATTCTGGATAGCAATATGTCAATGTCATCATTGTTCAAAGTACCATCTCTCATATTCTGTAAGATTGCCTTGAATACTTCATCTGTTTGACGTACAACTTCTTCCATAACAACTACAGTGGCCATTGATTTAGATGGATTTGTTGTAGTAATGAAATCATGAAATGCAACTTTACCAGCTCGATCAGCAGCTGTTTTAGGTGGTCTTGTATCATACGTGGATTTCTTGGCCACTGGCGGGATCTGATTGTTATCTCCAAATGAGTATACAAAGGGAACACCACCCCATGGTCGCTGACAAGTGTCTGCATCGAGAATGAATGCAGATGCTGCAGTAGTGTGAGGCTCGTTATCATTGTCACTGTCTCCAACTGGTAACTCATTGGATTCTTCGTCCATCACAGGTGGACTATGGCGTCTCAATTCTTCATTTCTGTACTTAGCCCATGCCCAATCTTGGAGTCCCATCATGCTGTGTTCATCCATAAACCGTCAGGGAAGGAGAGAATGCCAATTGAGCAGGCGTGGCTGACTGTGCAGGCGATGGCAATGGCGATGGTGACTGATGACGGTGACTGTGCAGGCGATGG
>Ga0247834_1006519_pt1 | contig 13016 bp, 7 predicted proteins | sample LaCruzMarch2015__8_FD_187118 | JGI IMG/M metagenome (GOLD analysis project Ga0247834, IMG submission 187118) | Freshwater microbial communities from meromictic Lake La Cruz, Castile-La Mancha, Spain - LaCruzMarch2015_12m | ecosystem: Environmental > Aquatic > Freshwater > Lake | place: Spain... | reverse complement strand
CGTATTCCAATGCTCGTGCCACCGCCGCGCCGTAGCGACCACGTCCTGGCAAGTTCCCGTCGCCCATCAGTGCAAGTGCACACAGTGAAACAATGCCCGCATTGCCACTCATTCGACCTTTACCAAAGCTCCCGTTAGGGTTTTGTGACTGTGCGAGCCACTCCAAGCCGCGCTCGACCGAGTCTCGCCATTGTGGGTTAGTTTCATTCTGACTTGGTGAGTTCTGTGCTGAGACACCAGCATCAACAGGTCGCTTGACCTCTGGTTCCGCGGCGACATTGGGGGTTGATTTTTCTGGAGCGACTGACGTCGGTGGTGCCACTGCTGTGGTTGTCGAAGTGGGTGAAGTGGGCACGGGTGACACTGATGTCACTGGTGGCGCAGGTGACGCGGGGGACGCAGGTAACACAGGCGACGAAGGCGATGCTGGAGATGCTGGCGATGCTGGAGATGCAGCTGGTTGCTGCAGAGCCAATATCAACGCGGCCACAGTTGCTACGAGTGGATACATCATCGCTTCGGCTCCTCGGCCAGGCGCCGGTAATAGTCCTGAGTCAACTGTCGGTATGCAGCGCTCATTGGATCCCGTAATCCCTGGCGAACCGCCTCACGCACACGTGGTGGTAGGCGCCCCCACTCCGCGCGCGCCTCGTCAAACTGCGCGCTATTCATGGTTGGATCGGCTTGTTCAGGTGGTTCATTTGAAGTGGCGTCACCATCCTTGCGACGCTTTCCATCAGCTCCGTCTTGGTCTTGCTTGCCATCGCGGCCACCCCGTGGTTGACCATTCTCGCCCGGTTCGGGCTTCTTGCCATCCTGACCGTCTTTGCCATCCTTGGCGCCTTGATCCTTACCCTGATTCTTGCCCTTGCCACTTTGCCCTTGTGATTGTTGGCCTTGTGACTCTTGGCCTTGCTGTGATTGTTGTTGTTTCATCCGTTGCGCAGTGGCGATAAGTTCGTCAAGCTTTCGAACAACCGACTCTTGAACGCGCCGTGTTGAAATTCCAGAATCGTTCGCTTCTAACAATTGCGCGCTGTGCTTCATGTCGTCGATGGCGGAGTTCAAAATATCGCGTGGCTTTGCACCATCCAGACTGCGCTGCAGTTCAGAAGCATCCGTGGTGGTGTCTGATTGTTTCCCACCATCACCAAGTCCAAGTGCTTCATCAAGCGACGGTGGTTTGTCAGCCATAGCTGGCACAGGAGGCACATTCGGAACTGATGGTGGTGCTTGGCCAGGGGTTGGAACCGGTGTTGGGACTGGCACTGGGACAACTGTTGGTGGCGCCGCAGCAACAGACATACTCAGCACATACATGCACAGATTCATCATGGTTTCGCTCCTGAATCAGAATCACCCGTAGTCGGAACCTCACCGTTGTTTGGTGGCTTTGGCGACTCCATGTTCACATCTGGACCACGTGACTGCTCTTCCATCGCCTTCACCCATCGCTCGCCGAGTTCTGTCAGGCGTTTCTGTCGCATGGCGATTCGTGTTAAGTATGCAGCCCGATCAGCCTCTGGCAACTCACTCGCGCTCTTGGTGTCGTCAAGAACACGCTGCGCCATGGTGCGCAACAGGCGAAGTTCGGCCATCGGTGGAACGCGCGGCGCGCCGGCCATTGATCCGCCACCTGGTGGTTGTTGACCACCAGCATCTTTCGGTGCCTCCGCGAATGGATCATCTGCCTCTGGTGGGTCAGCGAGCGCCTCAATAAGTGATGCCAACGCTGCTTCTACCTCTCGTTGCACCAACACGGTCCGTTGTGACAGTGCCGATGCAGAGAGGTCCTGTCCAGCCAATGTGCTGGCGGAAATCATCTCTTGATTGCTTGTGGCGTACAGCTCACTTCCTGAAACATCCCCACGAGCGCCGATAGTGGTTAGTAACCCGGTCACGGTTGCTTGTTCGGCTGCGATGCGCTTGCTCTCAACAAATCCACGACGGTCAAGGGTCTTTCCAGGCGCTGGAACGATCGCCTCGGCGCCACTGCGAGCACTCCGTTGCCGCTCCAAGACTTGCTCATACACACCGCGAAGTTCTTCGCGACGTAGGTTCTCCGCGTCTTTCTCAGCGTCATTCTTAGCCTTCTGCGCGGAAGCAAGTGCCTCTTGAATGGAGTTGCGCGCCGCATCAAGCGACTCCCGCGCTGGTTCCACATCAGCCACTTCCTTGCGCAGAGACGTCGCCACGGCATCAAGTTGCTCCGCCCCACGAATGATCAATGTGGCGGCTCGACGCATTGGTTGCCCCGCGGCGGCCGCATTCTCGGCAATTCCTGAGGCATTCCGAGACAGTTGCAGCATGAGTTTGGCGAGACGAGAGACCTCCGCAACATCAGTAGCGGTCAACTTCTGCATAGTGAGTGTGTTGGTCTCTATCGTCCCCAAGAGTGATCGCAAAGCGTCAACCACATCAGTGATCCGCCGCTCAAGTTCTTCGGTGCGCCGCTTACTTTGATTCTTCATTGCCTGCTGCATGGCTTGAACTGCTTGTTGCGCCTGCTGCTGCGATTGTTGCGCGCTTTGCATCTGATTTTGCTCAGTTTGCTGTGCGGCTTGTTCAAGTTGCCGAGCCAAACCACGGTCATCCGCCTCACGTTGCGCCTCACGCATCGCTTCCGCTGCACCTTGATCAGGCTTCTCTTGTGTTTGAATCTCCTCAGCGCGTTTACCAAGATCTTCCGCGAGGGCTCGCGCCTCTGCTGCTGCTTCGCGCTGTGCCTGCGCGGACCGATCCATCAATGCCTTTGTCTCTTCTGAAAGTTGGTTGCGTTGCTTTCCAACAGACTTCTCGGCAGCAGCGCGGGTGTCCTTGCTTGCGGCGTCAATGCGCTCCGCAAGTTTGTCAATACGACGAGTCAGTTCTGCTGTCTCCCGATCGCGCTGCAGCGCTGTTTCAAGGTCTGCCAGTGCGCTTTCTGACTCACTTGCTCGCTCCGCCGCTTTGGTACCAAGTGAGGCGTCTGGCAACGCCGTGGCACCCTCTTGAGATCGTTGTGATGCCGTGCGCGCTAACTCACTGGCCTCTTGAATCGTTTCGGAAAGCCCCTCGCCGTCGGTCTTGTTGCGCTCAAGTTTGGAAGCAAGTTCCGCCAACGAGCGCTCGAACGAAGCGATTCGATCAGCCATTCGGCCCTCAGATCCAGCGATTTGTGCTCGCTCCGCCTCGGTTGCTGCAGCGCCGTTCGCCTTGGTTCGCTCGACAACATCCTTCATTGCGTCGGCAATACCAGCCTGCTCCTCGCGTAGTCGGCTGGCGGCCTCGCGCATCTGCCCAAGACGCGAACGCACCTGCGCGGAAAGTTCACTCGCGGAAATCACCCGAAACACGCGGGGCGAACTCACCACTGCTGGTCGTGGCGATCCATTGCTTTCAAATGCATCGGTGATGTTTCCAACACAGACCACCCGGTCACCAGGTTCTACAGAAAAATCTGAAAGCAGCAGTGTTGTTTCAACACGCGCGCTCGTTCCTTGCGTCCCTTCGACCGTTGCAACACGCCGTGACGGTGTGTCGTTGCGAGTCACCGACACATCAATCCACGATCGCTTCACGCCAAAGTCATCTCGACCCTCTGCAACAACCAGAGGAGTAGCTGCGGGTGTCACGGTTTCATCAGCGGTGGGTTCGACAATGGTGATTGTTGGGGGCGCGTCATCAATTGCTGGTATCTCAAATGCAATTCGCTCTGAGGGAAGAATGCCATCGGCGCCACGTGGTTTCAACTCAAGCACACCGCGGCCATTTGCAATCCAACTCATGCTCCAGTGGGTCTGATTGCTTCCATCGACCGTGAACTGCGGGGTGATCTGTGCACCATCCACTCCGACAATAGAGATGGTTTCTGCAAGCCACAACACACGCGCAGACGGATCTGTTGGTACAGCGCTTGTGCCACGCATATCAGCGTCGATAGTGATGGTTGATCCAGTAAGTACCGGCGGCGAAACTGTGGCGCGCCGATCAGTTCCAGTTCCAAGCTCAATGGTTCGAACATCTACCTTGCCGCTCAAGTAGGGCGGCGGTGTCACGGTAGCGCGTGCTACCTCCACCACTGGTGGCGGAACAAGCCGAATCACGATTGGCAGTGTCTCCATATCTTCTGTACGAAAGAGCACCTCTATCGATTCGCCATCAGTCTCTACCAAGCGCTCAAACGCACCATCTGGCTGCGCTGAGAGAAGCACTTTGCGCCACTCGCCACTGCCATCGCGCATCAGCCGGTACTCCGCCTCCACACGCATATTTGCAGCGTCTCCACGCACTGATTGCGCGCGCAAGGAAAGTGCAGCACCACGCGGATGAACCAACGAAGCCATGGCTGGCTCAACCATCGTGCGGGCTGGCCATTGAATATCGGAGAATGGCGTCAGTAAGCGCAGTAGCGCTGTCTTTGATGTCTCAGGCGCAAAGACCAACAACAACACCAGTGTGGCGATCGCCATACTTGCCGCAGTTGCAGCGCGCTTTGCAGGCTGTTGATTTACACGTTGATGCGTTGCCGTCTGAGAAATGGCCCGTGCGTCATCAATCACCATGGATGTCAATGGATTGGCGGTGGGCCCTTGTGCGGCCTGCGACTGTGCCAAATCCGCACCCGCCGCCAGTTTTCCGCGCGCTGCCGCACTCCCACGTTCAAGCCACAGTGCAACCTCAACCAGCGATGGTGAGAACTGAAACGCGGGCAATACCTTCAGTACAAACCAAGCGACTCCGCCGCCAACAAGCATTGCCAATTCAACAACACGAATGAACGGCGGTAACCGAAGCAGTCGATCAAGTACCACCGCCACAACAACAGCAAGCAGTCCAAACGCTATTGCTTGTGAAAGGCGCTCGATCACCAAGGCTCGGCGAACCGCTGATCGGGTGTTTCCAATCGCAACCAACACCCCATCGGTGGTGGTGGTCTCTGAAGTTGGGTGCGTATCGTTCATCGTCATTTAAATCAGCCGCGCGCTTCGCCGAACAATCCATTCAGAAGCCAATAGTGACATCAGTATTGCAAGTGCCAGTGGGCTATTCCAAATGGGATCACGGAGTGGGTTCTCTGTACGAATTGATCGATTTGGGAGTGAGTGGACCAGTGTTGCAACATCGGCTGGAACAACCACCCTGCCACCCGTCTCGCGAGCAAGTGACTCAAGCAGTGGTCGGTCTGCCTCAGCATCGCGCAACTCTCGGTCACTCCGGGTGACCTCCAGAATTGCACCGTCCCCAGCCCGTGCTGCAAGTGATGGATCGCGCGGGCGAACCTTCCAACGGCCCTCCCGCTCTGGAGACCACACTGCTACAAACAGTCCACCGGAACTGGGCGTTGCAACGATATCCACCGCCGAGCCACGAGAATCCTCAGGAATTGCTTCGAGCGCCACCGTGGTGGGTGGTGGACCAGCAGGAAGCTCAACCTCTACTCGCACTGTGTCGCCCACAACCGAGCGACCTGGCTCGATAGCAATACGTACTTCCTCACGCCCAACACCCAAGGATGGACGAGCCAATGAACGGAGTAACTGCACCCAAAATCGTTCTGGATAGGTTTCGCCGCGACCATTCCGCCAACGCCAAATCTCATCGGTCGCCACATACAACACATTTCCAGCTCCATAGCGCATCCCAACCACCAGTGGTGCATGGCCACCCTCAATCTCCTGTGCCGACTCAGCGAGGATTTCGCTTGCTGGTTTGAGTGATTGAATCGGAATGCGTTGCGCCCACTCCAATTGCGCCCAACCCTCGTCCGCTGAAAGTAGTTCCGCTGGAAATGCCGACTTTGGATCATCCGCCAACCGCAACACACCAAGGCGCGCGGCAAGTGGTGTGGGTGACAAATTGACTGGCACAGACAAGCGTTCCAGTTCATATGGCCCAGTAAACGGAAGCAACTCCTCCGCTGTTGTGCCGTGCCATGTTCGTGGAGTACTGCGTGATCCACCGATCCATGCCAACCCAGTACCACGTTCTGCTACCGCCCGCTTCAATTCCATCAATTGCTCGCCAGTGAAGAACGTGGCGGGAATGTCGCCTATCACAATGAGGTCGAATCGCTCAAACTCCTCGCGGGTCCGCGGCAGCCGCGCGATTGGCGTATTGCCCTCCTGCGCAAAGTCCCGGTCAGCAGAGAGCAACATGACAGAACTCTCAATAGTTTGTTCTCTCTGCAACAGATTCTTGAGATAGCGATACTCCCAGCGCGGATACCCATCGATGTACAGCACTCGCATTGGTCGATCCACCAATGTGATCGGCACTGCGCGCCGATTGTTTACAGGTAGTAAATCGCGTGCAATTTGTTGATCATTGGGCGTGTTTGCTACCAACGAATCAGAAACGCGGACCTCCCAGCGGGCGTCGCCAGTGGTTGAGGGGCTCGCTACTAACTGCACCGTGTCGCGTTGTGGTGCAACCTCGTCAGCAACATTGGTTCCTGCTGGAAGTTCAGCGAAGTCCAACACTGTGCCCGTAGCAGTATCAACCAACTCAACACGCGAAGCCCGGGTGCGCGCTGGTCCACGCCGTTCGATCGTTGCTTCAACAGGAACAATATCTTTGGAAAACGCACGCTTTGGCGCCTGAACAGCCGCGATCGCGGTGTCGCCCACCGCCACATCTGCCCCCAACATAACCGAGGAGACTGTCACGCCTTCCGCCTGCAGTCGACGAATCAAATTTCGATCGGGCGGATCCGTCGTGCGACCGTCGGTCAGCAACACCACGGCGCTGATTTGTCGCCCCGATGAGCGTGAAAGCGCCTGCTCAATGGCACGAGAAAGCAGTGATTGATCACCAGTCGCGTCACCAATACCGATACTTCCGTCATTCGCGCGGGTGAGTGGTGACAGTGCATCGGAAAATCCATACCACTCCACACGATGCTCATTACCAATGAGTGTGAACGGCGAGTCACTACCGACCAACTCCCGGAGTGCCGCGTCGCGCGACTTGGGCTCATTGAGTGAATTGCTCAGATCCGCCACTTCCATTGAACGGCTTCTGTCTGCCAACATGATTACCGAATCAGGCTCTACTGACTCTTGTGGAACCTCTAAAAGTGGCCCAAGAAACAGAGCGATAAGGAAGATGATTGTGAGTGTTCGCAATGAAACCAAACACCGACGCCGCACTGTTGATATGGCGATGTTTCTGTATGAGCCCCATGCAACAAGCAGCGCAACGACCCACACCAACAACCACGCAGATGTTGGAATAGCGCGTTCCCACGCAAACCGCACGCCTATTGCATCAACAGGGAGCGATTGAAGGCCAAGCATCCAGCGCACCAGTGCGTTGTTCATCATCGGGCGCCCTCACTGACTACCTGTTGACCATTTGCTTGTCGGGTGGTCGCTGGGCGAATGCCAGTGGCGTATGAGAATCGACGCGCAAGGAATGCTTCGAGCGCTGCCAACAACACGGCGATCACAAAGAGCGGCGGCGCAAGGCCGCTTGTTTGCCGCGGCGACATTGGTTGGGTGCCATTGCGTTGCACGCCATTATTTCCACCCCCAATCCAATTGACTTCACCGGACGCACTAAGCCATTTGTTCAGTTGCTCGTGTTCAACAGGTGCGACCGAAGCTGCCCGATCATCAACAACAGCAGCCATCACCCCTTGTACTCGCCCTGAACTATCAAGCATTTCAAACATGCCGCCGCGCTCGATTGGGCCAGTGGCGCGCCCACCAGCGCCTACAGCAATCGATCGGGCGCCTGGTAAAGCACGGCCATCTGGCGCAATTGGTCGAAGCTCAACAACACCAGCGCGATCAATGTCGGGCTGTGCCCCAACCACCACAACCTGTGCGGCCGATGCGTGCCGCCGGCCTTCGGCTATCAACTCTTGCCACAGTGGCACCATGAGTGGCTTCAATGGCAACGTGGTCCAGGACAAATCAATCGCACTTGTAAAGAGCACCACCATTCCGCGTGCATTTAATGGACGCCATGACAACAGAAATGGACTCCCATCTTGCAGTGCTAGTTGTGTGGCAGTCGGGTCCATTGAAACATCGACAGCGAGCGCGCGGAACACCTCAACCGCTGGTGACAACTGTGGTAGTTCCGCCCCAAGTGTCGCTAAGTACGAACTGTTTGGTTGTTCTGCTGCAAGTGCAACCGGAGTCGGAAAGTCCCGAGCTTCAAGCGCCAGTTTCCATGGTAAAGAAAATGTACTAGTGAATTGACTTGTCCAAGCCTGGACCAATTCGCCGGCTGCTGGAAGAACCACCACCACACCACCACGGGTCACAAACGACGTCAATAGGCCCCATTGCTGCGTATTGAGCAGTTGTGGTTGCGCAATGACGATCGTGTCGGTCGCAGCCAGGGTGCGTGAGTCAAGTGCAGCCGGATCGGTCATGGTCACATCGATGACAGCCGCGTCTCCAGGGGCGAGCGCTCGAGAAACCCATTCACCCGCGGGGAGCCGATCAATCGCGCCGCTGGTCTCAAATGTTCGTCGATCAACAACCACTACGCGCAACCGATCGGTGGGCGCCAAAATTGACGCGCGTGAGTCATCAACAGGCTGTGCATCGGCGGAGATAGACGCCACCACCGCCCGACGTAAGGCCAATGCCGGATCGCTAGCTCGCTCCGAAAGCATCACCGTGACCGCGTGCTCGCGCTCTCCAGCGCTCAGTTCAACTGGTCGCTCCACGGGCGAAGTCAAAGTCGGTCCGGTCACGCGAACAGTGGTGTGAAGAACTCCATCACCACGATCACGAGCCACCATCACCCGCAACACAACCGGTGCCCCTGGCCCAGTTCCAGCTACCCGATCAAGCTCAATGGAGGTAATGCGAAGATTAGTGCCATCAGGTGCAGGTTCTGTTGTTGCACGAATGGTCACCGGTGTGTCATCATTTCCAAGCGTTTGAAGTGGTGTCAACCCACCAACAAATCCAGCCCGAAAGGCGCTACAAACCAAGATTTCTCGCTGTGTTCCAGCGGACTCCTCGTGCGCAAGTATCGCAGTGGCGGCGGTAAGTGCTGCACTGAGGTCACTTGCTAACTCTGTTGCTGCAAGCCCAGTCAGGCGCTGCACAGCACCGCGATGGTCCAACGACGCTGCCTCCCGACTAGAGATGTTGGCACGCGAGGTAAGCACAACCGCCACACGATCACCCGGAAGCAGTTGCTCTATCTCTGATCGCGCCATTGCTATCGATCGATCAAAGGCCGTACCAGTACCAAGCCGCTCGTTGGCGGATGCTGAATCATCAATGATCACCACCAACGTTCGAACGACGCGCGTAGTCGCAATGGTTGATCCAATAAACGGAGCCGCAATCGCCAAACCAGCACAGATGACCAAGAGGCAGCGGACCGCAAGAAGTAGCCATCGCTCCACGCGTCGCTTGCGTTCGACACGACGAAGTGCCTCACGCAACAATTCCATGGCGGCCCATTCAACCGGCTTACGCCTTCGTCGCATCAACAAATGGATTGCCACAGGAACAGCCACGGCCACGCCCGCGGCGATAGCCAATCCTGGTGATGCAAAGGTCAACAGACTCATCGCCCACCCCCGCGCAGAAACGTTTCACGACGCGCCAACAACGCGGCGAGTGCTGGTCCAACCGATTCGTGTGTATCCAGGCGAATCATGTCAAATCCAAAGCCGCGCGCAAGCCTTTCCAGTTCGCGCTCGTCTTCCGCCAACACGTCCAAATACGCTTGGCGAATACTGCGCGTGTCCACTTCCAGCGTCGCCTCGCCCTCAAGACCTGCAAACGGGGCGTTCTCGTCTAGATCAAATCGCAACTCCGCTCTATCAAGAACACGAACCAAGATGACGTCGTGACCACGGTGTCGCAGCCGAGCAAGCGCGTCTTTGACCTGTTGCTTCGGCATGAGAAAGTCACTGACAATCACTACAAGTGATCGATGTGTTCCTCGTGAAAGCAATTCATCAACAGCGCGCGGCAGGTCAGCGCGCCCATCAACCGCATGGGTTGCTAAGCACTGAACAATGGCGCGCCAGTGCCCTTGTGAATTAGAGCAACGTGTGGCGGCGATGAGTGTTGGACCAAACATTTCCGTAGAAACGCGGTCGCGTTGCGCAAGTCCAAGAAATGCCATGGCCGCAGCCGCTGCTGTGGCATGATCAAATTTTGTCCAGTTTGATTGTCGTCCCGTCTGTGTGCCACCCCAGCCATCTTTGCTACCGAGTGTTCCAAATCGCATGCTTCCAGATGCATCCACCATGATGTGGATATCAAGGTTGGTCTCTTGTTGAAATCGCTTGAGATACAACTTATCGCTGCGGCCAAAGACCTTCCAGTCAATGTGACGCACGGGGTCGCCGGCAACGTATTGCCGATGCTCCGCAAACTCAACAGCAAGCCCCTGATATGGCGAACGGTGCATTCCGCTCATGACACCCTCCGCGATGCGCTTCGCGCGCAACTCGAATGGTCCCAATTGGGCGAGTGTCTCTGGTGCCAGGTACTGCTCTGCGCGCACAGAACTCCGTTCAGGCGCCCGCAGGCTTCACGAGGCGTTCTAGTTCCTTGGCGCCGGCTGCGCCGGTGTCTTCGACGCGAATCTCGCGCAGTAACTCATCGATCACCTGATCTGGACCAATACGATCGGCTTGTGCATTGAAATTCAGTTGCAACCGGTGCCGAAGAATTGGCTTCGCAACCGCACGAACGTCATCAGGTGTCGCGGTGGGTGCGCCAGCAAGCAGCGCGCGAGCCTTTGCGGCAAGCACCAAGAATTGACTTGCGCGGGGCCCGGCACCCCAACTCACATAGTCCATGATTCGTAATTTTGGACCACTCAGTGCCGTGTTGGGTGATGCTGCGTCTTGCGCTTGACGCGTGGCGCGAACCAATCGAAGCGCATACCGCACCACGTGATCTGCAACTGGAACTTCACGAACCAGTGCTTGAATAGCACGCACGTCTTCGCCACTCAGCACTCGCTCAGTTGGCTTTGGTGCAGCGCCAGTGGTGCGCCGAACGATTTCTGCCTCCTCGTCAGCAGTTGGGTATCCAATCAGAATCTGCAGCATGAATCGATCGAGCTGCGCTTCAGGCAGTGGATAAGTGCCTTCTTGTTCAATGGGATTCTGGGTCGCCAGTACAAAGAACGGGTCCGGCAGTGGGTGATTAACGCCACCAACCGTTACTTGTCGCTCTTGCATTGACTCCAAGAGCGCGCTCTGGGTCTTAGGGGGCGTGCGGTTGATTTCGTCCGCCAGAATGACGTTGGAAAAGATTGGTCCTGGAACAAATCGAAGGCGTCGCGTTCCGGTTGATCGATCCTCTTCAATCACCTCGGTGCCGGTCATATCGCTTGGCATTAAGTCTGGCGTGAATTGAATGCGCGAAAATCCAAGAGACATGCTCCGCGCCAGGGTTGAAACCAACAACGTCTTAGCTAGGCCGGGGACGCCCTCAATCAGCGCGTGCCCGCCGCAAGCGAGCGCGATCATGACTTCATCAATTACCCGGTCTTGTCCAACAATGACCGAGTGCACCGCGGTACGCAATCGCTCGGTGGCCGCCTTTGCATCGGCGGGGGTGTGAATGACCGTCGATGGGGCGGATTCTTGCATGACGGAAGTATAGTTGTGCACCTTGCCGGAACTCGCAGAAATCGAATCTTTGCGCCGCACGATCGCGCCTGCCTTGATTGGGCGTTCGCTCCGATTGGTCGCTATCGGTCCACATGACATGCGCGCGCGCGGTTGTGGCCGGGGTGAAGGCCACCGAACCAAGCGCACCTGGATGGCCCCCTCCGAATTGTTGGATGGGGCGACCGTCCACTCGATTGCCCGTCACGGGAAGCGTTTAGCAATCATTGCGGCTGATGGACGTTGTTTGGTCGTACAGCTTGGGATGAGTGGACAATTGATTGCTGGCGGTGATGCCAGCGATTCACATCAACACGTCACCTGGCTTGTAACGAACCAGGCTCGCGGAGGGAGCACCAATCCGCCCACGTCGATCCCGTTGATTTTTCGCGACCCGCGACGCTTCGGCGGATTGACGGCCTATGGAAACACCGCTTCACTCTATGAATCTTGGAATGCCGAACTTGGTCCAGATGCACTGACAATTCAGGCGCAACCTCTTCGTGCCGCAATGACCGGGGCACGTGCCGTGAAGGTCGCCCTGCTCGATCAAACGATTGTCGCTGGTGTCGGCAATATCTATGCCGATGAGTCGCTCCATGTCGCTGGCATTGATCCTCGCATGCGATGTGACCAGCTGTCATCCCAGCGTGTCACGGCTCTAGCGCTTGCCATCAGAACCATTCTGAACCGCGCCATCAAACATGGCGGAAGCACGTTGCGTGACTATCGATCAGGTCTTGGTGCGGCCGGCACCGCACAAGCCCTCCACGCCGTTTATGGGCGGGCGGGCGAACCGTGCCGGTCTTGTGGCCAATCACTTCACGAAACGCGTCTGGGTGGTCGTACGACCGTCTGGTGCCGATCGTGCCAACCCGGCGTGAAGAGCGTGGGCGCTGCTGATCGAAAGTGATGAGCGTCTTGGCGCGACAGGGTTCAGAAAGAGTGAACTCTTATATATTCCTCCTCCTAGTAAAGAGCCCTGACAGTTGGTGGACAACCCAGAAGCTAAAACCATAAACCCTTGTTACACATCGGCATATAGCAGAAGTGTCGTTGTGGTGGAGTTGTCAACTCTTCGTCACTAGCGTTCATTAGGCGTCTATTAGCAAAGCGTGTGTGTGGATGGGCAGCCAACACAGATCGTCACCCACAACGCCTACGCGAAACCAGGCGGTTATTGACCCGGGATGGTTTCGGACAGTCGTCACTAATCGTCAGGTACCACACCAACAACCCACGCGCGTGGACAACCGCTCAAACCGCGTTATTGTGCCGTTCAAGGGACTGCTCAATACGAGTGACATCGCCAGATAACGCCGTGTCGGTCTGGGTCTTAGCGCCAACGGTTCGTACAGCGTGCATCACCGTTGTGTGATCGCGACCACCAAAGTAACCACCAATTTCCTCAAGCGAGAAGCGGGTG
>Ga0247834_1006518_pt1 | contig 13017 bp, 9 predicted proteins | sample LaCruzMarch2015__8_FD_187118 | JGI IMG/M metagenome (GOLD analysis project Ga0247834, IMG submission 187118) | Freshwater microbial communities from meromictic Lake La Cruz, Castile-La Mancha, Spain - LaCruzMarch2015_12m | ecosystem: Environmental > Aquatic > Freshwater > Lake | place: Spain... | reverse complement strand
CCCCGACCCACACCGACCCGCACCGACCCGCACCGACCCACACCGACCCGCACCGACCCGCACCGACCCACACCGACATCGCCTTCCAGGCAAGCCAACCCGGGATTGCCAAGACGGCTGACTTCCAGGTTGACGACGACGGACAGGTCGAGGCTGTGGCCACTGTGACCTCCCACCCCGAGATGGCGATGAAGAACCGTTTTGCTTTCGGAACCACCGTGACCCTTGGCTACGCCGACGCGGTGGCCCGGGTGACCGACGCCCTGCAGAAAGAAGGCTTCGGCGTCATCACCGAAATCAACATGCAGGCCACCCTCAAGAAGAAGCTCGACAAGGACATCCCGCCCTACCTGATTCTGGGGGCCTGCAATCCCGGCCTCGCCCACCAGGCCCTGCAGGCCGACCCTTCGGTCGGGCTGCTCCTGCCCTGCAATGTGGTGGTCCGCGAAGACGCTGGCGGCGTGGTCCATGTCGAGTTTCTCGACCCCGGCGAAATGTTCAAGCTCGTCGACCAGACGGGCATCGGCGCCGTTGCCGACGAGGTGCGGGCCCGCCTGCAGCGGGTGATGGCGGCTCTGTCGGCCCCCAGGCCCTGAAGGATCCTGGCTCGGTCGTTTGACGGAGGCCCGGGCGGCGGCGTGATCGGTCATACTGCGCCCACGAGGTGGCGAATGCAGCGCCGATGGATGCAGGTCTCGCGCGTGTTGTTGGCCACCCTGGCGGTCACAGCCGGTGTGTCGGGCGCCGTTGGTTGCCCCCAGGTCCTCGTCATCGACGTCGAGAGAGCCGCCCCGCTGCCGGTCCCCGGGCCCGCCGATGAGCGGCCGGCGCCGTCGACGCGCACCGCCCGCCTCACCCTCGTGCAGTGGGAAAACGTGGTGCAGGACCTGCTGCGCCTCGACGCGCCCACGGGGTTTTCGTCGGAGCTGCCCCAGGACGCCTATCCGGCGGGCTTCCTCTTCGACAACCCCGTCGAGGTCCTCTCCGTCGATCCCAGCCAATGGGCGGGCTTCCAGCGGGCGGCAGCCCGGGTGGCCGAGCTCGTCACCACCGACGCGACCTTGCTGGGCCGCATCGCGCCCCCTGAAAGCGCCGACCTCGACGCCCGGGCCCGCACTTTCATCGGCGACCTCGGCCGCCGGGCCCAACGGCGTCCCCTCAACGACGACGACCGCGCGGCCTATCTGGCGGTCTTCAACGCGGGCACCGAGGCCTTTCCCGAACAGGAGCCCTTCGCCGCCGGGGCGCGCCTCGTGATTGAAGCGTTGCTGCAATCTCCCGAGTTCCTCTACCGCATCGAGCTGTCGACGGCGGCCGAGGGGGAACTCATTCCCCTCGACACCTTCGAGGTCGCCAGCCGACTGTCGTTTTCGTTGTGGAACACCATGCCCGACGACGCCCTCCTCGACGCGGCCGAGGCGGGGGCCCTCGCCGACATCGGCGACATCGAAGGCCAGGTGCGGCGCTTGCTCGACGACGAGCGGGCCACCGCCACCATGCTGCACGTGATGGGGCAGCTGCTGGAGACCGGCAAACTCGACAACGTCAATCCATCGCCGGACTTCTACCCCGACGCTCCCGTCGACCTTGGCAACCTGGCCCGCATCGAGGATCAGCGCTTTCTCGCCGCCCTGTTCGAGGACAACGAGGGCATCACCGAGTTGCTGACCTCCACGCGCACCTTCGTGAATGAAGACACCGCCGCCATCTACGGCGTCGACGGCGTGGTCGGCGACGAATTCGTCGAGGTGGACCTCGATCCCGCCACCCGCCGCGGACTCTTCACCCACCTCGCCTTCCTGTCGCAAAACGCCACCTCGGTGGATCCAGACCCCATCCACCGTGGCGTCTATCTGGCCCGCCACGTCACCTGTTTTCCGCTGTCGGCGCCCCCCGCCAACATTCCGCCCCTGCCGGCCCCTGGCGACAACGAGACCAACCGCCAGGTCGTCACCCGCCACACCGAGCAGGAGGGCACCACCTGCTCGGGCTGCCACGCGGGAATCATCAATCCCTTCGGCTGGCCCTACGAGATGTACGACTCGGTTGGTCGGGTGCGCACCACAGATCGCGGGCAGCCCATCGACACCGCGTCGTCGGTGCTGCTTGGTTCAGACACCGTCGCTGTCCGTGACGCCGTCGAGCTTGGCGAGGCGCTGGCCGAGAGCCCCGACGTCCACCGCTGCTTCGCCCAGCACTTCATCGAGAGTTCCCTCGGTCGGGCGGTGGTGCCCGAGGATGCGCCGTGGATGGCCCGCCTCGGCGTCGACTCCAGCAGCGGCGATGGTCTGAAGGACCTCATCACCACCCTGGTGTTGAGCCGCGGTTTCCTGTTGCGCAGCCCCGACTCTGGCCCTGACGCCAACGACACCACCGGAGGTGGACCATGAGCACGCCCAACCGCATCAACCGTCGCCTGGTTCTCAAGGGTCTCGGCGGCGCTGCCCTCACCCTGCCGTTGCTCGAAGCCTTTCAGCCCCGCCAGGCCCGCGCCCAAAGCGCCCCCCCTGTGGACGACAGCTTTGCCATCTTCTTTCGCCAGGCCAACGGCTGCGCCCAGCAAAGCGGCGACGAGCCCGAGCGCTTTTTCCCCCGCACCCTGGGGACCCTCGACGCCGCCAACGTCGCCGACCGCGCCACCGGCGAACTCTCGGGCTACCTCGACAAGCTGTTGATTCTGAAGAACGTCAACTACGGCAGCTTCGATTGGGGCGACGGCCACGCCGCTGGCGTGTTGCACAGTCTGACGGGCCGTGGCCCCGTCGTCGCCGGTGCCGGTGGCGACGCCGAGGCGGCCGGTGAGAGCCTCGACCACCGCATCGGTCGCGAGCTCAACGCGGGCGGCCGGGAATCCCTGGTGATGTTCGCGGGCCAAAACGGTGGCTGGCTCAATGGTGCCTGCCTCACCTACCGCAGCGCCGGGGTGCGGCGCTCGGCGCTGACCAATCCCTTCAACGCCTACCAGACGGTCATTGGCGGCGGCGGTGGTCTCTCTCCCGAGGCCCTCGAGCGTTTGCAGCGGCGCAACCAGAGCGTGAACGACCTCGTGCGTTCGCAATTGCAGCGTTTGTTGTCGCGGCCGCAGTTGTCGGCGGCGGACCGCACCCGGCTGGACCTCCACTTGTCGTCGGTGCGCGACCTCGAGGTGCAGCTGGGCTGCCGCATGAGCGAAGACGACGAGCGCGCCCTCGAAGGCGCCGCGCCCGGCTTCGACTCCAGCGACGGCGACCAGACCCTGGAAACGGCCCGTCTGCACATGGACGTCGCCGCCCTGGCGGTGGCCTGTGGTCAGACCCGGGCTGTCTCCATCCAGGTGGGCGTCGGCAACGACGGCTTCACCCGCTATCGCAACCTCGACAGCGGCGCGTTGATGGAGAACTACCACTTCATTTCCCATCGCCGCACGAGCCACGGCAACGACGGCAACGTCATCCCCGACGCCGCCCGCCTCCACCATTTCGTCGACGTGCAATTCGCCCGAACCTTCAAGCACCTGCTCGACAAGCTCTCGTCGTTCCCCGGCGCGGGCGGCGGCACCTTGCTCGATCGGGGCATCGCCTGCTGGATGAACGACAACGCCAATGGTCCGCCCCACAGCATCAACAACGTGCCGTGGATCATCGCTGGTTCGGCGGGTGGCTTCTTGAAGCAGGGCCAGTACCTCGAGATTGGCGCCGGCGATCGAAGCCCCAACCACGCCCGCCTGCTCAACACCCTCGGCAGCGCCGTGGGTCTGCGTAAAGCCGACGGCAGCTTCATCGACGACCATGGCGACCCCGGCCTCGCCAAGGCATTCCTCACCGAACTGCGCTCGTAGGGTTCGGCCGTCAGGGCAGGGAAGCCCGGTCAGCGACGCCAGGTGGCGGCGTTATCGGCGGCGTAGTCCGTGAGGGAACGGGCCTTGCCAAGGATGTCGGTGACGGCCGGGTCGACGGTGGCGGCGAAGCCGTGCCGCACGGTCTCAAAGAGATGCACCATTGGCGCCTGCAGCACGGGCCTCATGGCGACATGGAGCACGTCACGCTCAGGGACGACGGAGCTCGATGAGGGCACCAACGCAGCGGTCGCTCACCCACAGGGTGAGGTCATCCACCACCGTCACGCCGCTCAGACAGCGGGTGACCTCGGCGAGGTCGCCCAGCACGTCATCCCCCACCGCGGCACTGAAGACGACGTCGCTCTGGCCGGTGCCATCGATGACGCCGGCGTCGTCGGCGTAGACGACGCGCACACTGCGGCCAGCGGCGACGTAGAGATTGCCCTGGCGATCCAGCGCGAGCTGGCCGGGTCGCCCCAGGGGCACCTCTGATGACGGCGCGCCGGCGGCGATGCCGCTGCCAGCGTCGGCGTCACCCAGGATGCGCCGGATCCGTCCGTCCGGGCTGCGGCGCATCACGCGGTTGTTGTCCACATCGGCGATGTAGAGGTCGCCGCTCGGGGCCATCACCAGGGAACCCGGCGACGACAACAGGACCCGGGTGCCATCGAGGTCGTCGCTGACGCCGCGGCCAGCGATGCCGTCGATGCCGACGATGACCTCGGCGCTGGCGTCATCGATGGTGATCAGGCTGACGACATGGCGGGCGCTGTCGCTGACCGCGATGGTGCGGTCGTCGATGACGGCGACGCCCGACGGTGCCGTGAGCAACGGCGTCTGGATGGCCAGCGACGATGAGGGGGTCCCGTCGGCGTCGAGGCCAAAGCCAAGCAGCGCGCCGTGCCGGGGTGGGGGATCAAAAGCAAAGCGATCCACTGGCTGGCCAAGGCGGTCGGCCACAAAGAGGCGGTCACCCGCGATGGTCAGGGCCGCCGCGTCCCCCAGCAGGGGCTGCAGTCGTGGCGCCAGGCCCGCCACGCCGTCGGGGACCCCAATGACCACATCCACAAACCCCGCCGCGGGCCGAAGACGCAAGACCCGTCCGATGTCACCGACGGCACCCAAAACCACGTCGCCCGCCGCGCGCACCATGGTTCCAAGACCGGACAAACGCGAGCGGGGCAAGGGGCCGAGGTCGGGAGGATCGATGGGGCCCAGGACGCCTTCGACGAGGCCACCGGGGACAAAGCAGCGGACCGTCGTGTTGGCGACGCACAGTCTGGTGCCGTCGCTGGCCAGGCCGCTGATGGGCGACATTGACACCGACGTCGCCGGCTGCCCCAGGCCCAGGGCATCGTCCCCAAAGGGCCCGGTGACGGGCTCAACACCTCCACCGCCGGGCAACACCCGAAACACCCGCTCGATGGTGGCGAAGTAGACGGTGCCATCGTCGGTGACGGCCGTTTGCCGGGCCTCGCTGTTGGCCGCCAGGAGACGCACGATACCGTCGAGGTCGATGTGCAGGATGCCCAGACCACCCTCGACAAACACCAGCGTGTCGTCGGGCATCATGCTGAATCCCACGGGCCCCCGGAACAACGACGTGATGGCCGGACCGTCGATGGTGGGGGCGCCGAAGCCGGCCCCCGCAATGCGGGTGACGCTGCCGTCGAGGTTCAGGCGGTTGATGGTGCGGGGGGGCTGACCAAAGAAGTCGGGAAAGATGACCTGCCCCAGCCGATCCTGCGCCAGGGCCCTGGGGCCCTCCGAGACTGAGCAGCCCGCGGGCGTCTGGGAGCCGTCGTCGTTGACGAACACACAGCCGGAGAAGGCGCCGTCGGCGGCCACCGTGCGGCCGGCCCGCGAGGAGATCGAGTTTGGCCGCAAGAGGGTCGATACCTCGCGCCGCGAGGCCGTGCCGTCGGCCTCCACGCGCATGAGCGAGCGGGCCTCATCCACCGACAGCAGGCGTCCCTCATCGTCAAACGCGATGTGCACCCCCGTGCTCAGCGGTGTGCCCGTCGCCAGACTGTCCTGGGGAAACCCTCCCTCGGGTGGCGAGAACCGCTCCAGGTGTCCGGCAATGATGGGGGTCGATCCGGGGCGCAGCCGACGAATGTACGTCAGCTCGGCAATCACGATGTCGTCGCCGTCGGTGGTCATGCTGGTGACCCGCACGGCGCCACCAAGGGCCGGTCCACCTTCGATGATGGGATCAATGCTCCCATTGCCAAAGAGTGCGCGGGGAAGGGAATCCGTGAGCTCAAAGATGCGGTTGTCCGCAAACACCAGGCGGCGGTCGTCGACGGTGACGGCCACGGCGCGCACGGGAGACGAGAACGTCGGACCAGCGACGACGACGCCGTCAGCGCGGATGATTCGCAGGCGGTTGACGAATTGGTCCCCCACGAGCAGCGACCCATCGGGCGTCACGGCCAGGGCGTTTGGTCGGCCAAAGAGCGCCGTGAGAGCGGGCCCGCCGTCGCCGCCGCTGCCCGACGTCTGCACGGAGCCCGCGATCCGGGTGACGACGTCGTCGACCCCCTTCTCAAAGATGGCTGAGCCCTCCACCCACCACACCCGCCCGCGCTCGTCGGCGGTCATCCCCGAGACGTGCTCGCCCTCCATGCCGCGCACCGTGGCGAGCCGCCCATCCAGCCCGATGCGACGCACAAGGGGGACGCCGTCTTCGATGAAGTAGATGTTCTGTTGGACATCGGTCACCACCGACGCGATCGAGCGGAAGCGAGCGCCGGCGGCGACGTCTCCGTCGGCAGCGATGGGCTCCTCAAAGGTCCGGCAGGTTGGCGAGCCCGCGATGGGAACCATCGCTTTCAGGCTCGGATTCTCGCCGGCGCGGCTCGACGGAAATTGCAGGAGGCGACAGCCGCTGGCGATCACCATGCGGCCCGTGGTGGGCTGCACAAAGACCGACCTGGGCGACAGTGTGGTCCGGGTGGGTTCAGGCCCATCGGGCGTGAGCCGGTTCTGCAGTGCACCGACCCACCGCGATGTGCGGCACTGGTCGCAGCCGTCGAAGTCGTTGCTGTTGCCGTCGTCGCAGTCCTCGCCCACATCGGTGATGCCGTCACCGCAATCGCTGACCTTCCGGCAGTCGAGACTGCAGTCGGGGCCGCCGTCGCAGACCTCGTCGCTGTCCACGACGTCGTCGCCGCAGCGGGCGCGCAGGCAGGTGCTCCGGCAGGCGTTGGCTGCCACATCGCTGTTGCCGGCGCCGTCATCGCAGCCCTCGCCGACATCGCGGGTGCCGTCGCCGCAGCGGGCGGCCACGCACGTGCGTCGACAGGCGTCGGGCTGCACGTCGCTGTTGCGCACGCCCTCGTCGCAGAGCTCGGCATCGTCGATGACGCCGTCGCCACACAAGGCGCGCACACAGGTGGTGCGACAGGCGTTTGGCAGGGTGTCGCTGTTGCTGTCGCCGTCGTCGCAGGCTTCGCCATCGTCGACGACGCCATCGCCACACGATGGGCGGGCGCAGTCGAGCCGGCAGCCATTCGGGTCGGCATCGCTGTTGCCGTCGCCGTCGTCGCAGCCCTCCCCGGGGTCTTTCACGCCGTCGCCGCAGGAGGCCAGCACGCACCCGCCGCGGCAGGAGCCGGCGCCCTCGTCGCTGTTGTCAGGTCCGTCATCGCAGGCTTCACCGGGGTCGATGACGTCGTCGCCGCAGCGGGTGCAGTCCGCGCGGCAATCGGGCTCGCCATCACACCCTTCGTCGCCAGAGACCACCCCGTCGCCACACCGAGGGGTGCTGCACACGCCCGCGACGCAGACCCCCTCGGGGCATGGGCTGCCATCGGCGATGGTCGTGAAGGCGGTGCCGTCGTCTTCGAGACAGGGACCCGCGGGGACGCAGCGGTTCTCGAAACAGCCGAGGTCCGTGGGGCAGTCGACGCTCTGAAAGCAGGCCAGGGGGGCGTCGATGGCGCCGTTGAAACAGGCGACGGTGAACAAGGGCGAGCTGACGGCCACGGTCAGGCAGAGGGCCAGGCGAAAGTGCGACATCGCCCATCTTGGATGCCTGGCTGGTGGAAAGCGCACATTCTTCCACCTGTCGCAGAATGACACGGTCCCCGTGTCGCCGGGCATCACCCCCACAGCCGGCTCAGCCGCCGAGGAAGAAGCAGACGCCGTTGAGGCACGCCTGGGGGAAGCAGCAGTCGAGGGCGCTGCCGCAGGGGGCGCAGGTGCCGTTGCCGGTGCCGGTGTCGCCGATGCAGGCGTCGGTGCCGCATTGGTCGGCGACGTCGCAGGCGCTGCAGCCGGGTTCGCCTTCGCCTTCGCCTTCGCCTTCGCCCTCGCCTTCGCCCTCGCCTTCGCCTTCGCCTTCGCCTTCGCCTTCGCCTTCGCCCTCGCCTTCGCCCTCGCCTTCGCCAGGTTCGACGCAGGCGTCACCAGCGGCGCGAACGGCGGAGTCGAAGTGGATTTGGGTGTTGCCGGAGAACTCGGCGCTGTTGACGAACAGGGCGCCAAAGACGGTGGCGGCGGCGCCGAAGACGACGTCGGCATTGGGGGCGTAGATGAGGCCACCCGCCGTGAAGCGGGCGCCGACGGTGAGCTGGCCGTTGATGTACATGCGCACACCCGACGGGATGGCGGTGTTGCCAGTCTCTGTGGCCGAGTTGAAGGCGGCGTCGCCACTGACAAAGACGTCGACTTCGGCGCCTTCGTCGAGGGTGATGGTGAGGGCATTGGGAATCAGGTTGCCGTTGATGAACAGCACCGTGCGGTCCGTCGCGTGGATGGTCAGGGCTTGATCTTGTTCGACGCCGTCCAGATAGAAGCGGCCACACGGCAGCGTGATGGAGCCTGGCCCGGTGTTGCCTGCCGACCAGGTGGCGGGGTCGAGGGCTTCGCTGGCGGGCGTCGCTGGATCATCGAGGACGCTGTTGTCGTTGGTGACTGCGGCGAAGGCCACCAGGCCCGCGATGTCGAGCTTCTGGTCCTCTTCGCAGGGGCAGGGGGCCACCTGGGGAATCGTGAGCTGGACGGTCTGGCCCGCGATGGACTGGGCGTTGTTGTTGGCGGGGTCGGTGATGAACAGGTCATTGGCGATGCTGAACCCCGAGATGTCCCCCGAGATGTAGGCGTCGTTGCCAATGGGGAAGCCGCCGGGGCCTGATGCGTCGCCAAAGACGTAGAAGTCGCCGCTGATGCTCTGGTTGCCGCCGTTGGGGAAGGCGACGCTGCCGCCGCCGACGACGACGGAGCCCCTGGCCGTCAGGTTGACGTCGAAGGTGCCGGCGCCATTGACGCCGATATGGCCGTCCTGGCCGGGCGTCTGGCCCGCATAGGCGCCCAGGCGGGAGTCGAAGGAGTCCACCAACAGGTTGCTGCCGCTGGCGTTCAGGTCGCTGCAGGCGCAGAAGCCAAACTGGAACGTGTCCTGGGCGATGTCGCCAGCGCAGAGGGTGCTGGCGCCGACGCCGCCGACGACGCTCCCGCCGCCGGTACAAAACGCGATGTAGGGGTCGGCGATGGGGCTTGAGCCGCATTGTCCGTTCGCGAAGCACACCTGGGGCACGGTGCAGTCGGCGTCGAGGACGCAGGGGGCGCCTTCGCAGGTGCCGGCGGCGGTGTCGCAGACCTGGTCGATGCCGCAGTCGGCGTCGATGCTGCAGGCGAGGGGATCACAGCTGCCGCTGGCATTGCAGCTGAAGCCGGCGCCGCAGTCGGCGTCGGTCCCGCAGGGGGCGGGGCTGCAGACCCGGTCAAGGCAGCGCTCACCGGCGTCGCAGTCGGTGTCGGCGGCGCACGCCTCTCCTTCGCCTTCGCCCTCGCCTTCGCCTTCACCTTCACCTTCGCCTTCGCCCTCGCCTTCACCTTCAGCGGCGGCCGGGGGGGCGCACTCGCAGGCGAAGGCCGTGGCGCTCAACAGGATGAGAGTCAGCAGGGAGCGAAACATGGAGCCTCCAGAACAGCGGGGTGCAGCCGAGCAGTGTCGCGGCAGACGCAGCGGCAGGCAAAACCGGACAGCGGCGACATGTGGTTGGCGGTCCGACATGTGGGGTGGCGACCCCGGCACCATCCAGTCAGCGGCCCAGAAAGGCCTGCAGCACGAGGGGAAAGCGCGCGCCCCAGCTCTGTTCGTCGTGGCCGCCCTGGCTGTCGCTGCGGCTCCACAAGGTGGCGTCGGGGCGGGGGGCGTCGCCGTCGCCGACCTCGTGGTGGTCGTAGCCCTCGGCGGCCAACAGCGCCGCCATCTCCCGGCCTCGCTTGGTGGCGAGGTGTTCGACGACGCTGTTGTGCTCGCCGGCGTCCCGACGCAGGCCCCAACACATCCACAGCCGGGGACGCAGGGCGCCGGACGTCAGCACGGGCCACACGTCGTCGACGATGCTGGCGTCGCGCAAGGCGCTTTCGCCGGGGCCCCATGGGGCGGGCTCGATGCCCGAGAAGAAGCTTGGCGACATGCAGCCCGCAAAGCCAAACACCGTCGGGTGCCGCGTCGCCGCGAAGAACGACGCCAGCCCACCGTGGGAGGAGCCGACGACGGCGCGGTGGCTGGCCTCGGCGATGGTCGGGTAGTGGGCGTCGATGAAGCCCACGAGGTCGTCGGCGAGATAGCGGGCGTAGATTGGCAGGCGGCCCCAGGGTCTGCGGCCCCCGGACCAGTCCACGTGGGTGTATTCGGCGTTGCGGTCCAGGGGATGGATGGCGACGACGATGACGGGTTCGGGGAGGCGACCGTCGGCGCCCCGGCGGGACAGGGCGGTGGCGACGTCCCAGGTGCTGTGGGACACGCCGCCCCGCCAGAAGCTCGTGTTGCCGTCGTGGAGATACACCGTGGGGTAGCGACGACCGCTGGTGAGGGCGCCCCGGGGCAGAAACACATGGACCTTGCGCGGCGGCAAGGGGCCCACGGCGAGGGCGTCGAAGGTGTGGAAGGTGCCAGCGGCGAAGCCGTCGTCGTGGCTCCAGCCCGCTTGTCCAGCGACGGTGATGGGCGTTGCTCGCATCGATGCTCCCGAAGGGTTGAAGCGGTCGCACTACATCGGCAAAAAGCCCTTGAGGGCAAACGAGAGCAGGCGCTCGTCGAGCTTTTGGGGGTCGACGTTCTGCTGGTAGGCGACGTCGAGGCCGAAGTAGGGGACGATGACCCCCATGCCGACGGAGACCCGGTGGTCGTCGGTGGCTTCGTTCCACAGATAGCCGGCGCGCACGGGCACCAGCTCGGCGATGAGCCATTCGGCGCCCGTGCTCAGCCGACTCTTGGTGCCCTGCAGGGTCTCGAAGTTGAGCAACCAGTCAAACGACAGGGTGAGCCCATCGAGGGGCCCGCGCATGGAGCCGTAGCCGCCTTCGCTGGGGATGCCGGCGGCGGTCTGCACGGGGCCAAAGCCGGGGCTGCCGCCGAAGATCAAGCCCGACAGGGGGCCGAGGTCGAGGGCGGCGGCGAAGGCGGCAGACACCGGGACATGGGATGACGGCCCCGTGCGAATGGGCACGAGGTTGTAGCCGACGGCGGCGAGGCTGATGCCGCCGGGGATCTGCGACAGCACGCCGACGTCGGCGGTGACGGCGTTCAGATAATTCTGGGCGATGGCGTCGCTGACGCTTTTGTATTTGAGGCCGACGCCGACGGAGAACAGCTTGTCGAAGATCGGATAGGCCAGGCCCAGGGTCGCTGTATGGCCGATGGTTTGCCGTTTGGTGAGCTCGGCGCCGAGGAAGGTGTAGGCGAGGCCCACCGCCAGGGGGTTGGTCTTGCTGTCGACGATGGAGAAGTCCCCCACATGCCGTTCGTCGGCGAGGGACAGGATGTACTGCCCCTCGATGCTGTAGCGCTTGAGCAGGGGCAGGCCGGCGGGGTTGAAGTAGAGGGCGTCGTTGCCGGTGGCGATGGCGCGGTAGCTCTCACCGAGGGAGAGGGCCCGGGCCCCCACAAAGTCCTGGGCCGCCGCCGTGCGCGACAGCAGCCCGAACACCAGCACCAAGACGACACGTACCCACACATGCACCGCTGCAGCCTACCTGCGCCACCATCGGGCGCCAGTTTCCGGCAGCCGGCCCCACCAGGCGCCACTGCGGCATGGACACATGAACAACGGCCACGGTGTCGGCTTGCTTCCGCTGGATCCCGGGGCACACTGCGGCCTCACCCGCCGGTTTCCAACGAATCCGGCCATCCGAGGTTCACACCATGATGCAAGCGCTTCTGCAGCAATTCGCGGGTTCCGCCGGCGCCGCCGATGTCATCAGCTCCCTCACGGGCCAGGGGCTCAGCAAGGACGAGGCGGAGAAGGCCGTCACCGCCACTGCCGAGGGGGCTGCGGCCCAGCTTGGTGGCGAGGGCGGCGGCGTGGCCGGCATGCTCGGCGGCCTCATGGGCGGCGGCGGCGGCGGCGCCATGGGCATGCTCGGTGGCCTGATGGGTGGCGGCGGCGGCGGCGGTGGCGCCATGGGCATGCTCGGTGGTCTGATGGGCGGCGGCGCCGCCGCCAGCAGCGGCCTGCCTCCCGAGATGATGGCCACCATCGCGCGCTTCGTCGCCGACAAGACCGGCCTGTCCCAGGACAAGGCCCAACTCGCGGTGTCAGTGGTGGTGCCGAAGGTCATGGCCTTCATCAAAGAGAAGACCTGAGTCTTCGCTTCGTTCGCGCGCGTCGCGCCGTTTCGCTTTGGATCGTCTCGTTTCGTTTCGTTTCGCGCTGTGACGACGTCGTCGCGCCCGCCGTGTTCATCGCGTCGGGCGCGTTGTCGTTTTCGTGCTCGTCAGCCGCAGGCGCGGGCGAGGACGACACCAATGGCGCTGCCCAGGGCCAACAACACCGCCAACTGCCACACGTGCCATCGGGCGGGCGGTGGCGTGTGGCTCTCGAAGAACGCGGCTTCGTCGCCGAGCCAGGCATTCAGCTCGGCCCGGGGCTTTGGGGGCGGGCGGGGCAGGGCGTCGTCGTTGGCGGTGCGCACGCGGCGCTGCTCGAGGACCACGGGGGCTGGCTCCGTCGTCGTCATGACAGCCCGGGGCCCGGGCATCGTTTCAGCAGGCGCCGTGGTCGTTGTCGAGACTGGCCGTGATGCTGCCGGGGCCGGTGTCGCCGTCGGTGTTGTCACTGGTGGTGTCGCTGGTGGTGTCGCTGGTGGTGTCGTCGGTGTCGTCGCTGGTGGTGTCGTCGGCGTGGCGGCGACGGCGTTGACCGGGGTGGGCAGTGTCGGCGGCGATGGCGTTGTCGTCGTCG
>Ga0247834_1006514_pt1 | contig 13026 bp, 9 predicted proteins | sample LaCruzMarch2015__8_FD_187118 | JGI IMG/M metagenome (GOLD analysis project Ga0247834, IMG submission 187118) | Freshwater microbial communities from meromictic Lake La Cruz, Castile-La Mancha, Spain - LaCruzMarch2015_12m | ecosystem: Environmental > Aquatic > Freshwater > Lake | place: Spain... | reverse complement strand
CCGGCCGGAACCGGCGGCGGGGCAGATGGCACGGCCGTCGGGATGGGCTGTCCAGCCAGCAGGCCGCGGACCTCGTCGATGACTGCCGCCAACGGCAGTCCGATCTGACGGCCAACGCCGACACCCTCGATCTGGGAGGCCATCTCGCCGATAAATCGCTTGAAAATGTCGGCCCCGGCGAGGATCGCGTCGATCGCGCGACGATCGAGCTGATGGGTGCCGTGGCGGGCGGCGTCGAGCAGCGACTCCAGTTCGTGGGCGAGCCGCTGGATGACGGCCAGCTTCATCACGCTGGCATTCCCCTTGAACGTGTGGAACGCGCGAAATACCGTCGCGAGCGTGTCGTGGTCCTGCGGGTTCACCTCGAGGACGAGCACGCCCTGCTCGATGTCCTGCAGCAGATCCTGGGATTCCGAGCAGAACAGACGCACGAGTTCAGCGTCGGCGTCTGCCGGCATGACGGAGAAGAGCTGCGTGGCCGCGGCGTCATGACGAGCTTGACCGGCCTCACGAGCTGGGGCAGGGGGCTCCGCGGCCGGCGAATCACTCACGGCGTGTGTCGAAGAGGCACGGCCCCAGGCGATCACCGCCTCCTCCATCCGCGGCTGCCAGTCATGGAACTGCAGGAGCGAGTCCGATGTCAGCGTCGCAGCCACTCCAGGCAGAGACTCGACCTGCCCAAGAGCTTCCGCCGCCAGTCGCCGGATCGCCTCGGGGGCATGCGGGGCCACCGTCTGTTCGAGATCGACGACGAGCCGCCGCAGTTCCACCGCCGGCTTCTGGCCGTAGGGATCCACGAAGGCCAGTTCCATACTGATCAGCCGAAGCAGTTTTTGAGCATGCTCGATGGTGGCAGATCGATCGGGCGTCATGATTCGCTTGGAAAATCCGTCTGGCCGCCCGGGGCAACCCGACACCAGAAATAACCTGCGGCCCGTCCGGGGGAAGGGTTTTGAAAGCCGCGAGGCCAGGCAATCCTACCCTGTTTTTCCGGCACCGGTTCGCCAATCCGCAGGGTCGACCGCATTTCTCTAGCCTGCACCAGATCGCATAGACGGACCAGACAGTATGGCCGGGCCAGACGGCACAGGCGTCACACGCAGCGCGGGTATTCAAGCCGGCAGATCGGTCACCCCCGCACGGCGGCATCCGCCGCCCGAGTTTCAGCAGTGCCGACCATCGTCTCGAGGTCGGCCACAACGCCCCGCAGCGCGACGGCCTGCGCGGTCATCTCCTCCGCGGCCACCGAGCCCTGCTCGGCGCCGGCGGCGGCGCGATGGGTGACCTGTTCGATCTGTCCGATCGCTGCGCCGATCCGCGTCACCGCTTCGTGCTGCGCCCGGCTGCCATCTCGAACATGGTCCATCAGCCCGCGGACCTCCGCGGCCAGGGCCGCCAGCAGGCGGATCGAATCCGACACCTGCCCCATCTTCTCGTGCCCCAGGCGGGTGCGGTCGATCGACTCCTCGATCAGGGCGTTCGATTCGCCGGCCGCTCCGGCGCACCGCTGCGCCAGGCGACGGACCTCATCGGCAACCACGGCGAATCCCTGCCCGGCCTCACCCGCACGGGCGGCCTCCACGGCGGCATTGAGCGCGAGGATATTGGTCTGAAACGCGATCTCGTCGACGAGCTTGTTGATCTTGGAGATTCGACCGGCGGCGGCAGCGATCTCTTCGATGGCCGCCACCATCTCTCCCAGGAGCGTCGTGGCACTGGCAAACTCCAGTTGCTCGCGATCAACCAGTTCGCTGGCCGACTTTGTCCGCCGCGTGTTGTCGGTGGCCCCGGCAGCCAAATCCCTCGCCGAGGCCGAGATCTCTTCGAGAGCCGCAACCTGTTCGGTGGCCCCCTGGGCCAGATGGCGGCTCGACGAGGCAACCTCCGTGGCACCGATCGCAACGTATTCGGAACTTGCGGCGAGGGCGTGGATCGCCTCGCGCAGGGCATCTGCATGCCGACGGACGCCCAGCCAGGCCGACACAAGCGCGAACGCCGTCAGCGCCAATCCCGCCAGATGCAGAAAGTCACCCCATCGCTTGGAGCCAACCATCGCCGCGTTGGTGCGACGATCCAGGAGCGACTCGAATTTGGCGATCGGCCCCATGATGACCTCCTTGTCGGCATGGTACTTCTGGTCGTGCATGATCCGGCGGGCAAGTTCCACATCCGGCGGCCCCTTCCGCGTGTAGCCGCCGCGGCCATCGTCAAACTCTCCCTTGATCGCATGCATGGCGATCGTCTCGGTGGTCACGAGTGCGTTGGAATTGTCTTCGGCCTCCTGAAGCTTGGCGAATTCCTCGGCCGAGAAGCCCTGCTGCTGCATGAGCGTGCGGAGCGGCACCGTGCGTCCATCCGGCCTCGGCTGCCGGCCATTCCGGATGTCGAGCACGTCCCAATACTGCCGCTCGTAGCTCGCGTCGCCCGTCACGACATACGTGCGGGCCAGACGGGTCAGTTCGTCGGAGCTCGCACGCAGTTCGCGGGCCAACACCAGCGACTCGTGGCGATTGCTCTGACTCTCGTTGAGATTCCGCTGGTTCAGGAATGTCAGGACCGACAGGATCATGAGCCCGAGGATGGGACCAAGCGAGGTGAGTAGGAGGCGTTGGGTGGTGTTCATGCTGTCTAAAGCTTTTCGTACTGTGCGCGCTTTTCGGCCCGTGCTTGCTGCCGGGTAAGTCTAATTCGATTTTTCAGCCGACCGTTGCCAGCGTGAAAAAGGCCCTCTCCTGCCGCGGCGGCGGCTCCGCTATCATGCGGCCGCCGGCCTTCTCATACCGTCCCAAACCTGCCCCGATCATGGAGTCCGTTCCGTGCCAGCAGCCACCCCGCGTCGTCTTGTCGTTCATGGTGCCGCCGGCCGCATGGGGCAGCGGATTGTCGCCTGTGCAGCCGCCGAGACCGCCGGTGCATCGTTCCCGGGCTGGCACCTCGTTGCTGCCGTGGAACGGGCGGGGCACCCTCGGCAGGGCGACGACGCCGGATTACTCGCTGGCATCGCCGCCGCGGGAGTGTCGGTCAGCGAGACATGGAACTGCCCGGCCGACGTGGCGATCGATTTCTCGCTGCCCGGGGCCGTTGCCGGCATCGCTGCGGCATGCGTGCAGAAGGGCGTGCCGCTGGTGGTGGCCACGACGGGACTCGAGATTGCCGACCGTCGCGCGATCGACGAAGCGGCGCAGAGGATCGCCGTCCTCCAGTCGCCCAGCATGAGCCTTGCCGTGAACATCGCGATGGACCTGGTCGGCCGGGCCTCCAGCCTGCTCCGACGGGTGGGCAGCCGGAGTGATGTCGAGATCATCGAATGCCACCATCGCCACAAAGAAGATTCCCCGAGTGGCACGGCGCTCAAGTTCGGGCAGATCGTCCAGGACGCCTTCGGATTCACCCGGGTGGCGCACGGCCGCGAGGGCAGGCCCGGCGCGAGGCCGGCCGACGAGATCGGCTACCATGCTGTGCGGGCGGGCGACAATCCGGGCGAGCACACGATCCTCTTCGGGCTTGAGGGGGAGGCGCTCTCTGTGAATATCCGGGCCACCAGCCGCGACTGCTACGCACGCGGGGCACTGGCGGCGGCCGAGTTTCTGATCGGTAAGCCCGCGGGCCTGTATTCGATGCGGGACGTGCTAGGGCTCTCCTGAAGACCGATGCCTCGCGGGCCCCCGACGACATGCGACTCGATACACACGCTTCCGAACCGAATCCGTTGACGCCACCGTTGACGCCACCGTTGACCCGACCCTGGCGCGGCCCCTATGGCGGCGTTCCGCCGTTCGACGCGGCCCGCGTGGACGACCTCGGCCCCGCGCTCGAATCTGGCATGGCGGAGCAACTCGCGGCGATCGACCGGATCGCGGACGACACCAGCCCGCCGACCTTCGAAAACACGATCGCCGCGTTTGAACGCTCTGGCCGGATGCTCAGCCGCGTCGAGGCGATCTACGGCGTCTTTGCGGGGGCACTCAGTAGCGACGCTGTGCAGGAGGTCGAACGCATCATGGCCCCCCGGCTTGCCGCCTGCAGCGACCGGATCGCTCAGAACGAGCGGCTTTTCGCCAGGATTGCCGCGGTGTACGAGGCACGGGACCAGTCACAGCTGTCGGCGGAGCAGCGGCGGGTTGCCTGGCTGACATACACCTATTTCGTCCGCCACGGCGCACGGCTCGACCCCACGGCCAAGGCCGAACTCTCCGCGATCAACGAGCAGCTGGCGACGCTCGCCACGACCTTCAGCCAGAATCTCCTTCGCGACGAGAACGAGGGGGCGGTCTTTCTCGATGCCGCCGACGATCTGGCCGGCCTGCCGGTGGCGGTGCGTGACGCCGCGGCGGAGGCGGCGGCGACACGCGGCCAGCAGGGTCGCTGGGCGATCCCCAACACGCGTTCGAGCGTTGAGCCATTTCTCACCTATGCACTCAGGCGCGACCTCCGCGAGCGGGTCTGGCGGATGTTCACCGACCGCGGGGCGGGCGGAGGGGCGACCGACAACCACGAGACCGTCGCCACGATCCTGCGGCTGCGGGCCCGTCGCGCATGCCTGCTTGGCCACCCGACCCACGCACACTGGCGACTCGAAGACTCGATGGCGAAGACGCCCGAGCGGGCTCTGGAACTGATGGAGTCAGTGTGGCGGCCGGCAGTGGCGAGGGTCCGCGAGGAGGTGGCCGACATGCAGGCCCTCGCCGACAGGGAAGGGGCCCAATTCAGGATCGCTGCCTGGGATTACCGGTTTTACGCCGAGCGTGTCCGCAGGGCGAAGCACGCCCTCGACGAGAACGAGATCACGCCCTATCTGCAACTGGAGAACCTGCGTGAGGGGATGTTCTTCACGGCCCAGAAACTCTTCGGGCTGACGTTCCGGGCTGTCGATCCACGGGACGTGCCCGTCTACCATCCGGACGTGCGGGTGTGGGGAGTTTACGACGCCGCTGGGTCGGTGCTGGGACTGTGGTACTTCGATCCCTTTGCACGGCAGGGCAAGCAGTCGGGCGCCTGGATGAGCGGCTACCGGTCACAGGAGCGTTTCGACGGTGGCGTCCCGGCGATCGTCTCCAACACCTGCAACTTCGCGAAGCCCCCGGCCGGGGAACCGGTGCTTATCAGCTGGGATGACGCCACCACGCTGTTTCACGAGTTTGGCCACGCCTTGCACGGCCTCTGCTCCCGCGTGGACTACCCCTCGGTCTCCGGCACGAACGTGGCCCGCGACTACGTCGAATTTCCCTCGCAGTTGTTGGAGCACTGGCTTTCGACGCCCGAGGTGCTCAACCGCTTCAGCCTGCACCACGAGACCGGCCGCCCGATTCCAGAGGAACTCGTCGCCAAGATCGCGAGCACCGCCACCTTCAATGCGGGCTTCAAGACGGTCGAGTTTCTCGCCAGTGCATTGATCGACATGAAGCTTCATCTGGCGGACGCCGAACAGATCGACGCGGCAGGTTTCGAACGCGACACGCTGCGCAGCCTCGGCATGCCGGATGAGATCGTGATGCGTCATCGCACGCCACAGTTCGGCCATATTTTTTCCGGCGACGGCTACTCGGCCGGCTACTACAGCTACCTCTGGGCCGACACGTTGACGGCCGACGCCTGGGAGGCGTTCATGGAGGCGGGCGGCCCATGGGACGAGGCGGTGGCCCGGCGGCTCCACGACCATGTGTTCAGTGTCGGCAACACGGTCGATCCGGCCGACGGCTACCGGGCCTTTCGGGGCTGCGATGCCGGCATCGGGCCGCTCATGCGAAAACGCGGCTTCCCCGTCTGAGCTCTTGGAATGGTGCCGGGGGAAGGCCGGCCGCATTCGGCTTGGACGAGCCGGGATCGGCTGAAGCTCGAAAAAGCGTTGGAATTTCGCCCTGACAGGGACTGCACCGCCAACACGCCCCACGGCGAAAGTCCCCGCGAAGGAGACTTCTGCCGGCCCGGCGGCGGGATTAGGATTTCGCCCCGCCCAATCCTGCCTCGCGATCGTGAGAAATTGATGAGCAATCAGACTAGTGGTCGCTGCCCATCGAAAGGCGGCATCCGCGCCGGGCAGCGAGAACGTTACCATCCAAGGGCCGCCGAGATCACACAGGCCTCAGGGGAAACCGAGCATGACAGAATCCCAGCCCAAGCTCTTCGTCCTCGACACCAACGTCATTCTCCACGACTGCGGCTGCATCCGCAATTTCGAGGAGAACGACATCGCGATTCCGATCACGGTGCTTGAGGAACTCGACCAGTTCAAACGCGGCAACGAGGATATTCACTTCCAGGCCCGCGAGTTTCTCCGCCGCCTCGACGCGCTCACCGGCGACGTGCTCTCGGCCGCCGGCAGCCCGCTGGGGCAGGGGCTGGGGTCGATCCGCGTGGTGCTGGGCGGGGGCAATGACAGCCGGCTGCATGAGTCTTTCCTACAAGACACTCCGGACCACCGGATTCTGCTGGCGACCCTCAGTCTCCAGCAGCAGTCGCTGCCGCGCCCCGTGATCCTTGTGTCGAAAGACACGAATCTGCGGATGAAGGCGAAGTCGCTCGGTTTGCGTGCCCAGGATTACACCTCCGACAAGGTCCAGGGATTCGACACGCTGTATACCGGTAAGCGGGTCATCGAGGGCGTTTCCTCCGAGGCCATCACCCGGCTCTATGCCCAGGGCGGCCGGCTGCCTGCCGCCGAACTGCCGATCGACGAGCCGCCACGGGCCAACGAAAACTTCGTGCTGCGCAACGGCAGCAAGTCGGCGCTCGCGACCTACCGACGGGCCGATGCGACGTTCGTTCGCATCGAGAAGCAGACCTGCTACGGCATCAGCCCCCGCAACGCCGAGCAGTCGTTCGCCCTGCAGGCGCTGATGGACGACGACATCAAGCTCGTCACGCTCTCCGGAACCGCCGGCACCGGGAAGACGCTCTTGGCACTGGCCGCCGCCCTCGAATGCCGGCAGCGATACCGGCAGATCATGCTGGCCCGTCCGGTCGTGCCGCTCTCCAATCGGGATCTCGGTTTCCTGCCGGGGGACATCGGCGACAAACTCGATCCCTACATGCAGCCGCTCTACGATAATCTCACCGTCATCCGCCACCAGTGCGGCGAGGATACTCAGGCCGCTCACCGAATTCTCGAGATGCGGGAGTCGGAGAAGCTGATGATCACACCGCTGGCCTACATCCGCGGCCGCTCACTGCAGCGGATGTTCTTCATCATCGACGAGGCACAGAATCTCACGCCCCACGAGGTGAAGACGATCATCACCCGCGCCGGCGAGGGGACGAAGATCGTCTTCACGGGAGACGTGGCCCAGATCGACCAGCCCTATCTCGACGCCCTCTCCAACGGCTTGAGTTACCTGATCCACCGCATGATGGGCCAACCGCTCTACGCCCATGTGACGCTGGAAAAAGGGGAGCGGTCGGCGCTGGCCGATCTGGCGAGCGAACTCCTGTAGCCAGTGATGACCTCAGCGACTGCGGGCCAGCAGCCACCAGCCGACGGCGATCTGGATCAGCAGGGTGGCAAGGCCGGCCCGCGGCAGCCCCGAGGCAGCGAGCATCACGCCGAACAGCAGGCTGGCGACGAATCCTGAGAGCTTCGTGCCGACCTGCATCAGGCCGAACGTTGACCCAAACCGGCCCTGGGGCGCCAGGCCTGCAACCGTTGCGCGGATCACGCTCTGCACCCCGCCGAGCACCAGCGCCAGGAGCACTGCCAGCCAGTGGAGATGAGTGGGGGTCTGCACCAGACAGGCCAGCGCCAAGACCGCGATCCAGCCAGCAAGACACACGACAAGCGCCCCGTGCCGACTCCATCGCGATGACAGCCAGCCGATGAGAAGTGCACCGGGCAGCGCGACCGCCTGCACGAGCAGCACCAGCCGCACGAGCGCCGGGCCGTCGAGATGAAATTCCTCGAGGGCCACACTCGAAAACTGCGCGATCGCCGTCTGCACCGCTCCCAGCACGAGCACGCACCCCAGCAGCACGCGGCCCAGCGAGCGGCCAGTATCATCCGGCGCACCGCCGGTGGTCTCGACGCTGCCAGTCGCTCCCGCCAACGACCGCGCGAAGGCGACCAGTTCGCCGACCGAAGAAGCGGCGTGCACCTCCGGTTCGTCGCCCACGGCCTGCCCGTCACCCCCAAACCGTGCCCAGACACTCGGCAGCGAGAACAACAGCCACCAGCAGCCCGTGAAGACAAACGCCGCCCGCAGGGCTTCAGCCGTGGTCAGCCCCAATCGATCGTGGGCCGCCACGATCGTCGTGACGATCAACAGCGCGGCTGCGCCCCCCGCGTAGCCCGCGGCAAAGCCGCCGGCAGAGAGCCGATCAGCTGACCTGCCCGAAGCGATCCGGGGCAGGAGGCTGCCGGTGAAGATCGCCGCCATGTCGAAGCCGACGGCGGCAACCACAATGCTGGCCGCCACCGCGAGCCGTGCCGTGGGCGGCGCGGCGCCGAGCAGGACGAGCGCCAGGCTGCCTGCAACTACGCTCGCCAGCAGGGCCGTTTTGTGCCTGCGGGTGCGGTCGGCCCAGGCCGATAGAAATGGAGCCGCCATCGCGGAGAAGAGCATCGCCACCGCCAGCGTCCACGCCCAGACGACTCCCCCCGATAGGCCCCACGCCCTGTCGGCAAACACGACCCGCTCGACATAGGCCACGATGAGCGTGATCTGCACCGTCGAGAATGCGCTGGCTGCCCAGTCGAGCATCACCCAGGCCAGGGCGGCGTATCGCGACGGGGCCGCGGAGTGTGGGGCGTGATCGCGGGGGTTGCCGTCCATTGAAAAGACCAGAATTGAAAAGACCCAGACAAAAACCCGGGACGGAGTCACGCTGTCTGTGGGACAAGCCACTCGTGGCAGTCGCGTTCGGCAGGCTTATGACGGAGCCAACATTTGGGCAAGTTAAAAACTCGTCCCCACAAGGAAGCCTGGGCACGTTCAGAACTCGCCCCCCACAATCATTCTCGGCACGGTGAACACTCGCCGGCGTGGGCGAATCTGAACCGTATACGTTACCCGTAGAGGTCGATCGCCTGAACGATCTCGTCGAGACGGTTGCTGACGCTCACGGCTCGGTTGGCAAAGCTCGCCCGGCTCACGCCCCGGCTGCCGAGCACGTCGTTGAAGAGGTTCTGGTCGGTGGTGTGATAGGCCACGGTCGCCGTCGGGTCTTTCAGTTGGTGGCCCGTGAGGATGCAGACCACGCGTTCATCCCGGCCGATCACCCCTTCAGCCACGAGTTGACGGGCTCCGGCGACGCTGGCGGCGCTTGCCGGCTCACAGCCCAAGCCGCCGGCGCCCACCTGCGCCTTGGCATCGAGAATCTCCTGCTCCGACACCTCGCGGACCACGCCGTCGCAGACCTCAAGCGCCCGCAGGCACTTGTTGAGGTTCACGGGACGGTTGATCTCGATGGCACTGGCGATCGTGTCGGCCCGCTTGTTGTCACGGTCGAGTTCGTCGTAGTAATGACAGGCCGGCGAGAGATCGGCCCGGCCGCCCTCCCAGCGGAGGCCGCGATTGTGGTAGAGCTCGTAGAGCGTGTTGGCGCCGGCCGCGTTGATCACGGCGAGTCGCGGCACGCGGTCGATCAGCCCGAGCTTGCGAAGTTCCGCGAAGGCCTTGCCGAAGGCGCTCGAGTTGCCGAGGTTGCCGCCGGGCACGACGATCCAGTCGGGCACCTCCCAGCCCATCGACTCGAGAACCCGGTACATGATCGTCTTTTGTCCCTCGAGCCGGAACGGGTTGACGCTGTTGACCAGGTAGATGCCGAGTTTGCCCGCCACTTCCTTCACCCGGGCCATGGCGTCGTCGAAGTCTCCGGCGATCTGGATCGTCAGTGCACCGTAGTCGAGTGCCTGCGAGAGCTTGCCGTAAGAAATCTTGCCCGAGCCGATGAAGATGATGCCTCGCATCAGGCGGGTGACAGCGCAATAGACGGCCAGCGACGCGCTCGTGTTGCCCGTCGAGGCACAGGCGGCACGACGGGCTCCGATCATGCGGGCGTGCGTGAAGGCCGCCGACATGCCGTTGTCTTTGAATGAGCCGGAGGGATTCAGGCCTTCGTATTCAAGGAACAGCCGGCCCGGATTCATGCCGATGTAGCTGCCCACGCCATCGGAGGCGGCCAGCAGCGTCTGCCCCTCGCCGATCGTCACGACCGATTCCCGCGGCGCAAAGGGGAGCAGTTCGTGGAACCGCCAGACACCGCTGTAGGCGAGCGGATCGCTGCGACGCATCCACTTCCGCTCGAACACCTCGAACGACGTGGGCGGACGGATCCGCTCCCAGTCATATTCAACGTCGAGCAAGTTGCCGCAGGATGGGCAGGCAGTCAGTACCTCATCGACCGAAAACGTGGCGGCACAGGCAGGCGAAATGCACTGCTGAAACGCGAGATCGGTGCGGGCGGCGACGGTCACTGCGTGAAACTTTCTGCACAGGACAGGACGGGATCAGGACGGGAGCGGTGCGAGCATCGAACGTAAGCCTAGGCAATTTGTCGGCTTGGGCATGCCGGCGGCTGTGGAAAGAGTTTCTTCGACCGTTCGGAAGGGACGGCGGAGACAGAACCCCCAGAGCCTAGGTCAAGGTTTTCCGGCCAGCAAGAGTTTTCGGGTGAACGGGAGTTTTTCAGGGGCAATTGGACTGCGAGACGCAGCAGACCAGGGCGTCGCAGACAGGAGCGTGCGGCCGGGGAGCCCTCTCCGGCCTGCCAGTTTGACAGCCCCCCCGCACGTTGGTAGTGTACAGGGCTGAAAAGTTCGGAACTCCGGGCCCATCCCGGAGTCAACGCTGTAGGCGGCGACGGACGGTTCGACTGAACAGACAGCGGGGAATACCCTCATGAAAGCGGCTGAAACCAAGGCGTTCAAGGCAGCTCTCCAGGCCATGCGGGCCAGGTTGCGTGGGGATGTCACGACAATGGCCGACGCGGCCCTGCGAAAAACGCGTTCGGAGTCGAGCGGCGATCTCTCCAGCATGCCGATTCACATGGCCGACATCGGCTCCGATGCCTACGAGCAGGAATTCACGCTCGCACTCATGGCTACCGAGGAAGACACGCTCGGCCTCGTTGAGCAGGCTCTCGAGCGGATTCGCGGCCGACGCTACGGCATCTGCGAGGAGTGCGACGGTGTGATTGCCAAGAAACGTCTTGAGGCAATTCCGTTTGCTCCCACCTGCATCCGCTGCGCCGAGAAGCTGGAGAATGGCGGCATCAGCAGTGGCTCGGCTGGACGGCCGCGTCAGCCACGCTGACCATCACGTTTGCCTCCATACATCCACCGACTGGCCCCTACCGACCGGCCTTCACCGAACGGGCCCAACGACCGGCTGCCATGACCTATAACCGCGGCTGGTTCACGTTTGTCGCTCTCGCGGCCCTGTCTGCGGTGGTTGATCTGGCGACGAAGTCCTACATCTTCAACAGGCTCGGCATGCCCGGTGAGCAACGCGGCATCGTGCTGGTGCCGGGGATGCTGTCGCTTGAGACGAATCTCAATGAGGGTGCGCTCTTCGGCATGGGGCAGGGGCTGGGGGCGGTCTTTGCCGCGGTCTCGCTCTGTGCCATCGCTGGCATTGTGGCCATGGTGTGGCGTCCGGAAACGCGGGCCGATCTTTGGCTCCTCGTCTCGCTCTCCCTGATCACCGGCGGCATTATCGGCAACCTCTACGACCGACTCGGACTGCCTGGCCTCGACTGGCACGCCCCGCTGGAGCGGCGAGGCGAGGCGGTGCTGGCGGTCCGCGACTGGATTCACTTCAAGCTCGACGGGATCATCGACTGGCCGATCTTCAACCTGGCTGATTCCTGGCTGGTCATCGGAGCCGGCCTCCTCTTGCTTCTGTCGATGCGTCCACAGCAGAAGGTGGTGGAGGCCCCTCCCACATGACCACCGCGACGCTCCATCCGCTGCTTGCCGAGAGTGTCTTCCAGCGGCTCACGACGGCCCTCGCCGCGGTGAGGCAGGCGGCGCCGGCAACACTCCGTTGGTTCAATGCCGCCGATCTCGCCGTTATCGAAAAGGATGACCGCTCGCCCGTCACCGAGGCGGACCGCACCGCCGAAGCAATGCTCCGCAGCCAACTGTTGGCTGCCTTTCCGCAGGACGCATTCCTCGGCGAGGAGACCGGCATGGCGGCTGGCACGTCGGGCTTTGAGTGGGTGGTCGATCCGATCGACGGCACCAAGTCGTTCATCCGCGGCGTGCCGCTCTACGCGACGCTCGTGGGCTGTCGGCATGAGGGGCGGGGGGTGCTCGGCGTGATTGCGATCCCCGCGCTCGATGAACTGGTCTACGCCAGCCTTGGGGGAGGTGCCTGGCACGTCGTCGGTGGGGCCGAACCGGTGCCGGCCCGCGTGTCTACCCGGAGCCGGCTGTCGGAGGCGCTGCTCTGCACGAGCGACTTCACGTCGTTTCACCGCCGGAACGATGGCCTGACGCGGGGCCGGGAGGCCCGCCGTCAGCTCGAGGAGGCCTGCCTCCTGACGCGAACCTGGGGCGACGGCTATGGCTATCTTCTTGTCGCCACCGGCCGAGCGGAGGTGATGATCGACCCGATCATGAATCCCTGGGACGCCGCGGCGGTTGAGACCGTTGTCAACGAGGCGGGCGGCAGGTTCACTGACTGGGAGGGCCGAGCCCGGATCGATTCCGGCGACGGAGTGGCCACCAACGGCCTCGTGCATGAGGAATTGCTGGGGCTTATTTCCGGCTTTGTCAATTCCCGGACACGTTAAAAACTTGCCGTCACGAGGAGTGTGGGGCCGAGTTGGTGCGAGGGGCAGCGTCAACTCCCGGACAAGTTAAAAACTTGCCGCCACGAAGAGGGTGGGGACGAGCCGGGATCGGCTGAAGCTCGAAAAAGCGTTGGAATTTCGCCCTCACGGGCACCGCACTGCCAACACGCCTCACGGCGAAAGTCCCCGCGAAGGAGACTTCTGCCGGCCCGGCGGCGGGATGGGCGGCGGGGCAATGGGAGCCGGTGCGAGGGGCAGCGTCAACTTCCGGACAAGTTACAAACTTGCCGCCACGAAGAG
>Ga0247834_1006512_pt1 | contig 13041 bp, 15 predicted proteins | sample LaCruzMarch2015__8_FD_187118 | JGI IMG/M metagenome (GOLD analysis project Ga0247834, IMG submission 187118) | Freshwater microbial communities from meromictic Lake La Cruz, Castile-La Mancha, Spain - LaCruzMarch2015_12m | ecosystem: Environmental > Aquatic > Freshwater > Lake | place: Spain... | reverse complement strand
AACGTGATCCAACGCGCAGCGCGCCTGACCCGCCCACAAGGCAAATGGACGCTGACCCTGCCGGAAATCCCCTCACTCCGCGACGCCATCCTGCGATACACGGCCTGATTTTTGAAACGTTGGGGTTTATTCAGTTCTGTAGTACCTTGCCGCAAGGGCAACTCACGAATGCCACAGATGAGTAGCTGGATGAGGCTCAATATCAGGCCTTGGTGGAAGACTCCCTGCCTTTGATGCCCTGTTGCACTCTGTCGGCGAAATGCCATAAAGAAGACAAAGCCTCTCCCATGCCCCACGCCCTGCTCATCAAATTCCCCGGCACGAACTGTGATGTAGAAACTTCGCGTGCGCTTGAGACCGCCGGTTTCACCGCTGAAGTGCTGCCTATCGCCCTGCTGGAGCCGACCGCGCTGGAACGCGCGCAGCTCATCGTCTTCTCCGGCGGCTTCAGCTATGGGGATTACGTCATGAGCGGCCGCATCGCCCAGCTCATTACGAAGCACAAACTCGGCGAGCGGTTGAAGCAGTTTGTTGCTGCCGGCGGCTATGTGCTCGGCATCTGCAATGGCTTCCAGATACTCACCCAGCTTGATCTGCTGCCCCGTGGCAGCCTCATCCACAACGCCAGCGGTCGCTTCATCTGCCGCTGGACACCGCTGAAGAAGAATGGCAACACAAGCCCCTACCTCAAGGCGCTGCCTGACAGCTTCGAGCTGCCCGTGGCCCACGCTGAGGGTCGCTTCATGAGTGAGGCGGGCGATGCGGAGAAGTATGTCAAAGACGGTCACGCCGCCCTGCTCTATGGCAAGGACGTTAATGGCTCCAGCGCCCAGATCGCCGGCCTGCAGGACGACACAGGCCGCGTCTTTGGTCTGATGCCGCATCCCGAGCGCTTCATGTCCAGAAACACCCACTATGACCCCGACTGGAGCGGTGCCGAGCACGGCTGGGGCTACTACCTTTTCAAAGGTGTAGCCGAGGCATTGGCGGCGTAAGTATTGCAAGTGCTGGCAGGTGAGTTCCGCATTAGCCAAACACCCCGCACACAAGCCGACGGTCCATGAAACGCTACCATGTCCATCGTTCAGCTACTGTCATCTTGGATTGGCAGGTGTCGGAGCTTTTGAACGGCTTCACATTTCCCTGGGAACAGCGCGCGGCACCGAAGACGGAGTTTCGCGCCTTGTGGGATGATGAACGGCTGCATTTCCGCTTCGACTGTGTGGATGACGACCTTGTGCTTGGCTCTGGCAAGACTTTGAAAGAGCGCGTCCTCGGTTCTGATCGTGTGGAGATATTCCTCGCGCCTAATCTCTCCCTCGATCCCTATTTTTGCTTTGAGATGGAGCCACGCGGGGAAGTGCTCGCCTATAGCGGACGCTTCCACCGCCAGTTCGACTGGGGCTGGTCATGTAGCGACCTCAATATCACAGCAAATGTTGCCGAGCGATTTTACTCTATCCAAGGTAGCCTAGCGCTGGGCACTCTACGCACGTTCCAGGTACTCAAGCCCGATAACCGGGAGTTTTTGATCGGCGTTTACCGCGCGGAGTTCTCTCAAGAGCCCGATGGCAGCATCCTCCCTGGCTGGATGTCTTGGGTGCATCCACGCACGGAGCGCCCCGATTTCCATGTGCCGACGGCATTTGGCTTGTTCGAACTAATGGCGTGATCGGCGAAAATCATGAAAAGATTTTTTTGTGCTAGCCAAATACCTTGGAGTTAACCTAAACTAGTGTGAATTCAAACCCATATCCCTCATGAAAAACATCATCACTGCCCTAATCCTGTTCGGCCTTTCATCCCCATTGATCGCTGCTGAATCGAGCACCAAAAAGAAAGCCTCGGCGAAGGAGGAAGCCAAAGAGGAGACTCCTAGCGGTAAGGCGCTGGCAGCCGCCAAAAGTCTGACTCCTGCCCAGAGAACCAAGTTGCTGGACCTCATCAACACGGGCGATGACAAGGCATTGCTATCCCTGCCAGGTATAGGCGAGACCCGCGCTGCCGCCATCAAAAAAGCCCGCCCTTTCACAGATCCCGTGGATCTGGTGAAGGTTGAGGGTATCGGTGATGTCACCCTCCAAGAGATAGTCACCCATGCCAAATCCGGCTTCCCAGATTCTGATAAGAAGGAGGCTCCCGCCAAGGCCACGACTGAGTCAGCCGCGAAAAAGAAAGCCCCGGCCAAGTCGAAGACAACGACGACCAAAAAGAAGACCGACGAAGCTGAGGAGACCGAGGAGAAGGCCAAAAAGAAGTAACCGCCAGCCCGTATTGTAATCCCAGCTTTAGCCGACCTAAAATTAGGCTTCACTGGCGTGTAATGCCTGCCATGCACTCCGCCAGCTTCATATAGGCGCTGGCCTTTATGGTTTCGGTCTGCCGGGCACTGTGCAGTGCGTTGGTAAAGCGCACAGTCGTGCGTTTATCAGTGACAGGCTCCGCCGTATAACTGTGCCAGGCACCGGTAGCTGTGTCCATGACCATGCCTTTCAATGTCAGGCGCGTCACCGTATGCCGATCCGGGATGAACTCACCCACCACGGGCAGCCAACTCACGGACTCCAGCACGGTAGGATCACTGGCCGACTCCAGCATGCCCCACACGCAGACGATCTTGTTAGCCCCGGCCTGTGCGGCGGCATAGCGGAGGGCTTTCGGATCAGAACGTGGCACAGGTGCGGTCTCGCGCACGGTGTGGCCACCGCGTTGCTCCTGAGGCAGGCCGGAGCACGGACTCACGCGCACATGCCTTTGAAAAGCGGCGCTCATCGCGGCATCAGGCTGCAAGGCACCAGATTGGATGAGCAGGATGTGATCCGACGCGCGCAGGCGGACCGGACCGTCGGAGGAGCGTGCCAGCGCGGCGCGGATGCTCTCATCGCTGATCGTGCGGCCTGATGGAATGCCGAGAAAGTCCGTCTCGGCCAGCTCGCCCCGGTAGAAGGGGTTGCGTCCGACGTTGCTGATGGAGGTAGTCTCGCAACTGCTGAAAAGGAGCATGGAGGGGATCAAAATGAAGATCGGAAGGGTGTGTTTCATGGCGCGCCATCCCTCGGACGCCGTGCAGCGGGCGGCGAATTGATAAACTCAATCCGTGGATTGAGGAAACCGATGTCAGGCGCAACGCCGCCTTGTCCAAAATTCAATCACCGCCTAAACTCTGCCAGAAAATCCGCATTAACCTAAATGGCACGTCGCGCACAATCTGGTCTTAAACCCTCGCATCTCCTGGGCCTGCTGGCCCTTCTCGCCGCCGTAATTGGCGGTGGCTACTCCATGCTCCATCGCGGCACGGACCCACTGACTGGCGTGACCGCCCTGAGCACGGAGGAATACTTGGAAAGCTCGACCGCCCTGAGCGGCAACACCTACAAAGTGGAGGGCACCGTAGATGACCGGCTGGATAACTGGAAGGCTGCGGAGGGTCGGCTTTTCAGCGTGCAGGTCACTGAGGGTGGCACCTTTGTCCCCATCTGGGTTCCCGCCGACCTCGAGACGAATATCCAGCGCGGCCAGCGGTATATTTTCAAAGTGCGCGTCCAAGAGTCCGGTGTGCTAGAGGTGCTAGAACTGCTCAAAGCCTGATCCCTTTAAATTATGAACAAGCTCGCATTCATTCTCGGCAGTCTCATTCCAGCCGTCCTCTCAGCACAGGTATTGCCCAGTCCTAACGCGGCCCCAGGTGCCCAGCCTGCGCCATCGGGCACTCCTGCATCATCAGGTTCATCCGGCAGCCAGTCGCAGCAGGGTTCCATGTTCGGCGGTATCATGCCGCACATGGATACTGGCAGCGAGACTGTCACCTGGGATGGCAAAATGTGGAACCTGAACAACAACCGCATCGCTCGCGCAAAGTTCGAGATTTATCTGGCCACGCCAGAGGCGAACAGTGCGGATGATCAGGCCTACCGCGATCTCATCGCGCAGATCATCCAGTTGCTCGCCACCACGCGCGCCGGTGGGCCGGATGTGTCGAAAGCCTTTGCCTTGCTGCCGGAGGCGGGTGCCTTCCCGATTGATGGCGGCATTTGCAACACCATCGCCAACTCCGTCTATGACGTGTGGCTGGCGCAGAAGAAGGTAAACAATCTCCGGCAGGTCAACGAAGCCATGCTCAGCCGCCGGAAAGACCTGGAATGGAATACCGAAATGGACCTCAAGAACCAGCAGCTCTCTCCAGGCAACTCGGGCGGTTCGGCAAAGGGCGGTGCCAACAACCGCCAGCAGGCCGCGCAGCAGCAGCAGACCAATAGCATGACGGTGGGCCGCGCCTCCGGCTACATTAAGCGCATCGCCGAGATCGAAGCGCGCATGAAGATGAACGAGACGGCAATCGGCCTCTCGGAGGTGACTAGCAAGACGCAGTTCCAGGCGCTGATGGTACAAATGTTCATGCAGCGGCGGTTTGAGCACGCCATCATCGCCTGTCGCCTTTACCCGCACATGTTCCGCGATGGCGACAGCGTGCTACAGCTTGATGACAACTCGGACCTGAAAAAAATGTTCTCCGCCGGCATGGGTGTGCCGCCGACTGTGAGCCTGATTGACGGCTTTGCCGCCGAGGCCATCCGCGGTGTGGATGAGGCGGTGGTGGCCTTTGACCAGCTCGTGCTGCGCCAGGACTACCACAGCGCCAGCAACCGGCTCATGGAGGCCTATGCTGTCGGCGAATACCTGCCGCGCATCCGCCGCCTGCCCATGACGCAGAAGCTAAAGGTGCTCGACTACGTGCGGGATGGGAACCAACTCATCAACGCCCTGGAGATGCGGGATTTCGGCCTGGCTGAGGAGCTGGTCAAGAAACTGCGCCTAACCTCCAAGGATTTCGACTTTTCCAAACCCCAGGCCGCCATCGAAACAGCGCGTGCGCTTGCCGACATGCGCCTGACCGCCGCCAAAGCTGCGATGCTCAAAGGCGATCAGGTCACTTACGCCTCGGAGATGAAAGGCGCGGCCGAACTGTGGCCCACGAACCCAAAGCTGCGTGAACAGTATGAAATGGCTGGGAAAAACAACGACTTCCAGGCCAATACCCTGATGGATTTAGACCGTCTGCTGAGCCAGCGGAACTACCGCCAGATTTTCAATGAGCAGGGGCGCTATTTCGCCGCCGCCTTCAATGACCCTGTGCGCCAGGAGCAGATTAGCAAGGTCATCGCCGACGTCACTGGCGTCACCGTGGCATTGACCACGGCGGCAGAGCAGGCACGTCTCGGCAGTGTCTTTGGTGCCTGGGAGGCGATCGAGCACGCCTACGAAAAGTTTCCCGATGACCCTGAGGTAACCAAAATGCGCTCTGAAATGAGCGTGAAAGCCAGCGAGTTCGTCAGCGCCATAGAGAAAGCCAGACAGCACGAACAAAGAAAGCAGACCGGCTCGGCCCTCGCCTGGTATCTCAAGGCACGCCGCATGTATCAGCCCAGTGAGATCGCCCGCGACGGTATCCAGCGTATGGTTGCCTCTTTGCAAACACCGCAGGATGGTGTGTCCAACCCATGAGGATCATCAGCGAAGCGCCGCCGTGCCACACGTTAAGTGACAAGCTCGGGCCGTGCCAACCTGCAGATCCGCTGATTCGCAAACCACGCTCCGGCAAAGGGGAGTCACGGGTTGACACGGATGGGCCGCGCAGCCTAGATGCGCGGGCTGCGGACGCGGCATGAAAGCTGCGTTGGTTGCCCTTTATCCATACCCCCGCCATGCCTCTGATGACTCCACGTTTGTCCCTGATATCCCAGTTAGCCGCGCTCGGTCTGGCGCTATTGCTTTCCGCATGTTCCAGCCAGCAACCCGCCGTACGCATGCATGGTGACGTGGCAGCGAACAGCTACATGCAGACAGCTTACCCGGTGGCAGCGCCCGCAGTCTATGCACCGGAGTGGGACATGGACGCGGGACCGATGTTCACCGCTACCAGCACGCCGTCCATCCGCGCCGCATCGTATCTCTTGATTGACGCGCATTCTGGCAGGCACCTGGCTTCCCGCAATGCCACGATACCGCGCGCCGTGGCCAGCACACAAAAGCTCGTCACCGCGCTGGTGGTACTGGACGCGGGGAATCTCGACAAGCCCGTCAGAGTCTTGGCCTCCGATGTGAAGGTGGAACCCACCTGCCTGGGCCTGCGCCCGGGGGAGACCTACACGCGCCGTCATCTGCTCTATGCCTTTTTGGTGAAGAGCTGCAATGACGTTGCGAACGTGTTGGCACGGGATAACGCGGGCAGCATCAGCGCCTTTGCCGCGAAGATGAACGCCAAGGCGCGCGCGCTCGGCTGTTCCAACAGCAGCTTCAAAAATCCTCACGGTCTCACCGCCCCCGGCCAGTATTCTACCGCGCGCGATATGGCGCGTATTGCCATGGCCGCCTACCGCAACGGCATCATCCGCGACGCGGTACGCCGACAGTACTACACCTTCCGCCGGGGCAACGGCCAGACGGTGACGCTCAAAAGCACGAACGAATTGCTCGGCCACATGCCGGAGTGCAATGGCATGAAAACCGGCTACACGGTGGCCAGCGGGCGCTGCCTCATCTCCACCGCCAGCAGCAGGGGACGCGATGTGATCCTGGTGCAATTGGGTACGAAGACGAAGTACATCTGGGAAGATGGTCGGCTGCTGATGAGCTGGGGGCTACAGCGCTCGTCGAAAAGCGGCAGTCTGGCACTACGATAAATGTGACCCCGCCTGGATGAATGCAGACACGGCTGGCGTACCATGCCTCCAACCATGCGTCTGCTTTCCGCCCTCCTCCTCTGCTTCAGTGTCTCACTTGCCCATGCCGCCCTGCCGGGAGCTAAGCGCATCCTTTTTCTCGGCGACAGCATCACCTACAGCGGCATTTACATTCAGATCGTCGAGGCCGCACTCATCGCCCAGCATCCAGAGAGCAGCTACGAGGTCATCCCCATCGGTCTCTCCAGTGAGACGGTCTCCGGGCTATCTGAGGAGGGCCACGCAGGCGGCCAATTTCCCCGACCCGATCTGAACGAGCGCTTGGACCGCATCTTGGCCAAGGTGCAGCCCGATCTCGTCCTCGCCTGCTACGGCATGAATGACGGCATCTACCACCCGCTCAGCCCGCTGCGGATGAAGGCCTATCAAGACGGTATAATTAAGCTGCGCGCCAAGGTCGTGGCCATCGGCGCACAGATCATCCATCTCACCCCGCCCGTCTTTGATCCTGTGCCGATCCAGGATCGCCTCCTACCCTCTGGGCTGGAAACTTACCCAAAGCCCTACAGCGGCTACAATGAAGTCTTGAGCGCCTACGCTGCCTGGTTACTCGCCCAGCGGCAGGAAGGTTGGCAGGTGCTGGATGTCCACGGCACTATGACCACCGCCCTGGCCGAAGCGCGCAAGAGCGACCCCATGTTCACCTTTGCCCGCGACGGCGTGCATCCAAACGCAGCCGGTCACCTCGTTATGGCCCGTCCCATCCTTGCGGCATGGGGGATAAGGATCGCCGCCGATGGTATGCCCGATCACCCCAAGGGCCAGGCAATCTTTGGAGCCATCGTCCAAAAGCAAACCCTACTGCGCGATGCCTGGCTAACAGAGACTGGTCACAAGCGCCCCGGTGTCAAAGCCGGACTCCCACTCGCCGAAGCACAGACCAAGGCCGCTGAGTTTGACGCGACGGCTCGCACTCTTGCCAGGCACTGAACGCAGGCCAGGTTCAGCGGCCAAGGCCCACCTCAGGCACGAATGGGCAGGCGCTGACGCAATTCGTCCGCCAGCTTCTGGAGTTGCTCATTGGTCAGTGCTGCAATGGTTGTCTCATTTCGAGTGGTCTCTCCGTGCAAATCTTGGAGTGTAAGCACGCGACCAATGAGTGTGCCTCTAGCTTCGCCTTTGGCTTCACCTTGTTTCATCAAATATTCTGCGTAGCTCATGGCATCAGATTGGAGTTCGTTGTGCTTCAATTTTGATACAGACAGAAGGAGCGTCGAGGCATTATCTCGGCCACCCGCGCTGAAGATATACATGAACAAAGAGGCTGCGAGAGTTTTGCTGTCTCCCCCATGCCCTCCAGGATACGCCGGACAGAATCCGTAAAGAAGCCGTCTGCCGCCTTCGTTCCAAGCGGCCCATGAAACTCACCCGCCTCCTCATCGGCCTGCTGGCGCTTCTTTCCCTCTCACCTCTGCGTGCGGCGGACAGGCCAGACGTGCTTTTCATCGCCGTGGATGATCTCAATGACTGGACGGGCTACCTGGGCGGTCATCCGCAGGCGAAGACGCCGAACATTGACCGCCTCGTCGCACGCGGCACCGCCTTCACCAACTCCCACTGCGCCGCCCCGGCCTGCAACCCCTCCCGCTCCGCGCTGATGAGCGGCCTGCGACCCTGGACCACGGGCATCTACACCAACGGCGACCCCGCTCAGGGCGTGCTGAAGGACGTGAATACGATCAACCGTCACTTCCTGGCCCAGGGCTACAACACGCGCGGTGCTGGCAAGATTTACCACGGCTTCGGCAGCGAGGGGCGTGACGATACCTGGACGGAGTGGGCGGGCCTCTTTCCCACCGTGGTGAAACATGAAGAGAACATGAACGGCCTCGGGCGCGGTCACTTCGACTGGGGTGCGCTGGAGTCCGCCAAGCCCGCCGACATGGGCGACTACAAATCCACCGACTGGGCCATCAACCACCTGAAGACCGCCCCGACCGACAGGCCGCTCTTTCTTGCACTCGGCTATGTCAAGCCGCACCTGCCCTGGTATGTGCCGCGCGAGTACTTCGACCGCTTCCCGCTCGACTCCATCAAGCTACCTGTGACCAAGGAAGGTGACCTCTCCGACATCCCAGCCCCAGGCATCAAAATGGCTGGCGCGCAGGGCGACCACGCCTCCGTGCAGAAGGGCGACCAGTGGAAAAAAGGCGTGCAGGGCTATCTCGCCGCCATCTCCTTTCTCGATGATCAGGTAGGCCGCCTGCTCGAAGGACTCGATGCCAGCCCGCGCAAGGACAAGACCGTCGTCGTCTGGTGGACCGACCACGGCTGGGCACTCGGGGAAAAGGAGCACTGGCGGAAGTTCGCCCTGTGGGAAGAGACCACCCGCACCAGCTTTGCCATCGTCGCGCCCGGCATTGGCAAGCCCGGCTCCATCTGCAAAGCGCCCGTGGACTACACCCACATCTATCCCACGCTCTGCGAAGTGGCGGGCCTGCCAGTGCCAGAACATGTGAAAGGCCCCAGCCTCATGCCCCTGCTCAAAGACCCGCAGGCAAAGTGGGAGCACATCGCTGTCTGCTCGCATGGCCGTGGCAACCACGCCGCGCGGGATGCCCAGTGGCGCTACATCCGCTACGCCGACGGCACCGAAGAACTCTACGACCACAGCAAAGATCCTTATGAATGGACCAATCTCGCTGGCGATGCCGGTTTGAGTGAAATCAAAGCCCGGCTCGGTGCAGTGTTCCCCGCCGCAGACAGCGAGGCCAAGCCCACCGGCAATGGTGGCAAAGGCAAGAATAGCGAGGGCAAGCCGAACAAAAAGAAGGCCAAGAAAAAGACGGCGGAGTGAGGAGCGCTGAATCAGACAGGCCCAGGTGCTTGCCGCCGGTATGCCGCCGACTAGGATGATGCCGCCATGCGCATCCTCATCGCCAGTGACAAGTACAAAGGCTCCCTGACCGCAACCCAGGTCGCCCAGACCATCCAGCGGGCGCTAAACGAGTGCTTCCCCGGCGTGGAGTGCGACCTGTGCCCCATCGCCGACGGCGGCGAAGGCACCACGGAGGCGATGGTCACCGCGCTGGGCGGCGAGTGGATCAGCGTGGATACCGTGGACGCGCAAAACCGCGCACGGCAGGCACGCTATGGCTGGATTTCCCGGCAAAACGAAGCCGTTATGGAAATGAGCGCCGCCAGCGGCCTAGCCCTGGTCCATGACCTGCCCCTGGCCCCTGAGACCGCCAGCACCTACGGCACTGGTTTGATGCTGCTGCACGTGGTGAAACGTGGAGCGCTAAGCGTAGTCATCGGCATTGGCGGCAGCGCCACCAATGACGGCGGGCTGGGCATGGCAGCTGCGCTTGGCCACCGCTTTCTCGATGCAGGCGGGAACGAAGTAGAGCCGGTGATGCACGAGGCTCATCGGATCATTCGCATTGCAAAAGCAGAGGCTACCCTGCCCCCGATCCTTGTGGCCTGCGACGTGGACAATCCCCTCCTTGGCCAGCGCGGGGCCAGCGCGGTCTATGGCCCGCAGAAGGGCGTGCGGGACGTGGCGTGGTTTGAGGAAAGGCTGACGCGGCTGGCCGACATCGTGGCGCGCGACCTGGGCACAGACCCGCGTGCAATCCCAGGCGCTGGCGCGGCGGGCGGCCTGGGCTGGGGCTTAATGGCCTTCTGCGGCGCACGTCTCACCAGCGGCTTTGACTTGGTGGCGGAGCATACAGGTCTGGCGGCGCGGATGCGGCAGGCGGACCTCGTCATCACCGGGGAGGGGCGGCTGGATGCCCAGACGCTCTGTGGCAAAGGGCCGGTGGGCGTGGCGCAGATGGCGCGCCGCCTGGGGAGACCGGTGGCGGCCTTCGCAGGCATGATCGAGGAGTCCGCAGCGCTGCGGGCCTGCTTTGACCTGGCCGTGACCGTAAAACCCCCAGAGATGCCTTTGCCGAAGGCAATCGCCCGCGCGGAGGAGCTGCTGGAGGCGGCAGTGATGCGCAGCGTGTCAGAGCTGCGGACCCTGCTCGGCCTTGCATAAAGAAGCGCCCGATGCTCTGTGAACGCCGCCTCCACCCACCAACACCCACAGCCATGCCATCTCCAGTCGTCCTCCTCTTCGCCGGTCAAGGTGCCCAGAAAGTGGGCATGGGCAAAGACCTCGCCGAAGCCTATCCCACCGTGCAATCACTGTTTGCCCAGGCCGATGCCGCGCTGGGCTACTCGCTGACGCAGTTGATGTTCGAGGGGCCGATGGAGGAGCTGACGAAGACCAGCCGCTGCCAGCCAGCGCTCTACGCCCACGGCCTGGCCTGCCTGGAGGTGCTAAAGACGCGGGTGCCATCTCTCGAGATCGCTGCCACCGCCGGACTGTCATTGGGGGAGTTCACCGCGCATGCGGCAGCCGGGACGTTCGACTTCGCCACCGGGCTGAACCTTGTCTTCCAGCGCGGCAGCTTCATGGAGGCGGCCTGCGAAAGCACTCGCGGAGCCATGCTGGCGATGCTGGGCGGCGAGGAGAGCGCCATCCGCGCGCTGGCCGCTGAATGCGACGTAGATGTGGCGAACCTGAACGCGCCAGGGCAGATCGTGCTCAGCGGCAGCGTGGAGGGCATTGAGGCCGCTGCGGCCAAGGCGAAGGACCACGGCATCAAGCGTGCCATCACCCTGCCTGTCGCCGGTGCCTATCACAGCCGCCTAATGAAATCCGCCCAGGACAGGCTGGCCGCCGTGCTGGCCAGTGCCAGCATCGCTGAGCCACGCGTGCCGGTGGTGTGCAACTTCGCTGCCCGCCCGGTGAAAACCGCAGCCGAGATACGCGAAACCCTGACCGCCCAGGTGACAGGCAGCGTCCGCTGGGTGGAGTCCATGCAGCACCTCGTAGCCCAGGGGCACACGCTGTTCGTGGAGCTAGGCCCCGATGCCACGCTGGCCGGGCTGATGGGAAAGATAGACAAAAACGTGAAGGTCATCTCCATCAAGGACATGGCCACGCTGGACGCGGCGGTGGCGGAGCTTGGCGCGTAGATGGCCGGTTGCACAGACGGCATGAGAGCGTAGCTTTACCATCATGATTCTCGAAGACATAGATGATCTCGTGGAGGCAAAGCCCTTTGTACCCTTCACCATCAATACTGCGGACGGCCTAGCGGTCGAAGTGCAGCATCCCAAATGGATTCTGGTCTCCCCCACCGAACGCTCGATGCATGTAGTCAATCAAACCGGGAAGTTCAAAATCATCGCCACCAATCTCATCACCAGCATTGAAGCAGGCCATCCCTCTGAATTGCCGGAGCAGTGCCAACGTAACTGACCCCTCTAACGACCAACCCCCATGTTCGAAAACATCTTCACCCCCATCAACACCTTCGGCATGGGCTTTGTGCTCGGCTGCGTCTTCCTCGTCATGGCGATCTTCAGCCACTGGAAAACCAAGGGCGAGTTCAAGCGCTACAGATCCCACCTCAGCGACAAGCTAGAACTAGACGCCCGCCAGCTCCAGGAGACGAACAAGGAGCGCGCGCGTCTGGCACAGGAAAACGAGCACCTGCGCATCCAAGTGAACCGCCTGAACGAAAAGCCGGACAACAAGCTGCAGCGCGAGCTGGAGATCATGGCCCGCGCGGAGAAGCACATGCTCATCAACGCCCCCGGCTTTGCCCCCGCCTGGGAAATGGCAAAGTCACAGGCCATGTCACAAATAGAGACCGAAGAGAAAGGCATGTCCTTCCCGCAAAAAATCTTCCGCAAGCTGCTAGGTCCAGGAGCCAGTAATGGCAACACCCCACATACGGAGAGCACCAAGACCAGCGAGCCAGCAAGCAACGCGGCCTGACCGGCAGCAGCAGGCAGAAACAGCCCCCTGCGACCACCGGCAAACTCAAAAGTGCCTCATTACCTCAGCAGCCTGCCACCAGCAGATGTCGCCGCCATATCCGCAGTCAGATCGCCGCTCCTGTTTTCAATAAACCCCATGAGTGAGCCCTGATGCCGCGAGTGCGCATTCCCCGAAAGGCTGCCCTGTATTTGACATCGTGTCTCTGGCTTCCTCCAGAAGTTGGGCTACGGCGACACTCATGCTGAGAGACTATTGTGGCTTTGAGTGTCCGCAGACAGCTTCGTAGCGGTCTCGATCAGGAAGTCAGGCTCAGTTTCTTAACCGACCGTCCCGGATCAAGCGACGGCAGGCGGGAAGCGTCGATGACACGACAGATAGCCTTCGAGCCGTTGCCTGCATCCGTTTTGTGTGTGCCCAGCATGGGCACAGTCCTGATGGGGTTAAAGTCCCCTGTAGAAAAACCTGACATGACGAAAACATACTCATGAAACTACCAGCCGAAGTCAAGGCTCGTCGAGTGAT
>Ga0247834_1006509_pt1 | contig 13049 bp, 2 predicted proteins | sample LaCruzMarch2015__8_FD_187118 | JGI IMG/M metagenome (GOLD analysis project Ga0247834, IMG submission 187118) | Freshwater microbial communities from meromictic Lake La Cruz, Castile-La Mancha, Spain - LaCruzMarch2015_12m | ecosystem: Environmental > Aquatic > Freshwater > Lake | place: Spain... | reverse complement strand
CAAGACCTCTCACTGTGGAGGCCAGTTGAGTATCGAGGTAGGAGGTAGAGACTAAATTGGTGAGATTGGCTGTCGAGACTAAATTGGTGAGATTGGCTGTCGAGACTAAATTAGTGAGATTGGCTGTCGAGACTAAATTGGTCAGATTGGCTGTCGAGACTAAATTGGCTAAATTTGGAGTGGAGACAACTCCAGAGATACTCGACACATAGCCTGAGGTTCCAAGACCTCTCACTGTGGAGGCCAGTTGAGTATCGAGGTAGGAGGTAGAGACTAAATTGGTGAGATTGGCTGTCGAGACTAAATTGGTGAGATTGGCTGTCGAGACTAAATTAGTGAGATTGGCTGTGGAAACCAAGTTGGTTAAGTTAGCTGTCGAGACTAAATTGGTGAGATTGGCTGTGGAAACCAAGTTGCTCAGATTGGCAGTAGAGACTAAGTTTATCAAGTTGGCTGTCGAGACGTGATTCACTAAATTCGCAGTGGAGACCAAATTTATTAAGTTGGCTGTAGAGACCAAATTGTTCAGATTTGGAACGGAAATGAAGGGAAGAATAGATGAGGCGAGTTCCGCAGGGTCAATAAAAGTGCTAATGTATCGTTCAAGTCCAGCAGTTGTAGAGATGAGATTTGGAGACGAAAGTAAGTTGAGAAGATTCTGAGTGGACACTAAATTGGTCAAATTCGCTGTTGAGACCAAGTTGAGAAGATTGGGTGTTGAGACAACTCCAGAGACACTTGAGATATACCCTGAGGTTCCAAGGCCTCTCACTGTGGAGGCCAGTTGTGTATCCAAATAAGATGTAGAGACCAAGTTGGCAAGATTGGCTGTCGAGACTAAATTGGTGAGATTGGCTGTCGAGACTAAATTGGCTAAATTTGGAGTGGAGACTAGGTTTATCAAGTTGGCTGTTGACACCAAGTTTAGTAAGTTGGGTGTAGAGACAACTCCAGCGACACTTGAGATATACCCTGAGGTTCCAAGACCTCTCACTGTGGAGGCCAGTTGGGTATCCAGATAAGTTGTAGAGACCAAGTTGGCAAGATTGGCTGTGGAGACATGGTTGGCCAAGTTCGCAGTAGAGACCAAGTTGGTTAGATTCGCAGTGGACACCAAGTTTAACAAGTTGGGTGTGGAGACCAAGTTGAGAAGATTGGGTGTTGAGACAACTCCAGCCACACTTGAGATATACCCTGAGGTTCCAAGACCTCTCACTGTGGAGGCCAGTTGGGTATCCAGGTAGGTTGTAGAGACCAAGTTAGCAAGATTGGCAGTAGACACCAAGTTGGTTAGATTCGCAGTGGAGACTAGGTTGGTTAAGTTTGCTGTGGAAACCAAATTGAGAAGATTGGGTGTTGAGACAACTCCAGAAATGCTAGAAACATAGCCTGAGGTTCCTAGACCTCTGACTGTGGAAGCCAATTGAGTATTCAGAAAAGTTGTTGAGACCAAGTTAAGCAAATTACCAGTGGAGACAACCCCAGAGACACTTGAGATATATCCAAGAGTTCCCAAGCCAACTGTTGTAGACGTTAGCTGGCTCCCTGATACGCTAGCCGCTGCTGCTTGTATCTGATTAAAGAGACCAAGGGAGGTTGATAAGAGCTGACTTGTGGAGACATAGCCAATGGACCCCAAACCAGTCACTGTAGAGAGCAAATTGGTTCTTACTAACGGAATATCGCCGTTAAAAGAAGACGCAAAGAGTTGTTGGGAGCTTACTACAAAGGCTCTAGCTGTGCCAGCAACATCTAGAGCTGTGCCTGGACTAGCTGTCTGAATACCCACATTGCTGCTCGTATTAATAATGAAAGCAGGTGTAGCATTTGCGAGCGTAGGGATTGTAGTCGTGCTAAAAAGTCTTGCGCTAACACCCGTTTCCACCACAAAGTTCCCTGTCGTTTGAACACGCACGCGATCAGAAACAGATGAACCTTTAAAGATAAGAAGCTCCTGTGTGCCCGCGCCTGTTGAGATTTCTGCGAGAACAGTATTGTTGTAGTTTCCAAAGAGGCCGTAGAATTGGATATCATTCACTGTGGATTGATTTCCAACAAAGAGATTATTAATATAGCCATCATTCGTATTCAGTTGAATGCTGCTCACAACAGACGCTTGAAGAGGACCGAACTGAACCCAGCCTGCCCCAGTTCCAAAGGTGAGTTGATTCACTGTCAAGGATGAAATCGTCTGAGAGATGGTCTGTGTGCCACCCATGACCATCCATTTGGAAGACAACGAATACAGATTCATAAAGGAAAAGGCATTTGAAAAAGTTTTTGTAGTGGTTCCATCATCAAAGCTCTCACCCAACTGTGTAGACAATGTGAGTGTGGAGTTGGAGAAAGTGCCGTATTGATCTTTAAAGTTAACAACACGATATGGGATAGAATTTGTAAGAGGTAACGTGATAGTCCCTGAACGTGTACGACTGTCTATCACGACAACCTCTGCTGGAGAACTTATAAACACAGAAGACATCGCTTCTCTCTATTGGGAGTGATGCTTTCTGGGATGAATTCCGAACCTGGAATTTTACGGTGAGGGTGGCCACTTTTTATAGGGATGATTATTTGGTAGATTTGAGACAAGACCCCATTTCCAAGCGAGGTAGCCCTCGGTTTGTTGTCGCTCTGCTAAAGATAATACTCGTTGAAAATAGACAATTTCATATATATAACTATTGATGGCTTCACTTGAGTCAGAACGACCAACCCAAATAGGAGCAGTATTTGTGTTAATTGTTACAGCACCATTCGTGATTGTTACAGAATTTGTTCCACTTGTATTTGTTTGCTGCATAAACATTATATTCCCATTAGTCATAGTGCATGAATATAGAACCATGGAGTTGAGTGTATAGGAAAGTTGAGAAGTGCTGTTATTATTGTTTGTATGCCAATTAATAACAGTTTGACCCGATGTATTTCGGAGTTGAATCGCATTGAAATCGTGATCACCGTTTGGAAAATGTCCCCAAAATGTTCCCCATGCTCCTATAGTGCTCCTCACCATTCCAACCAAAAGCAACGTGACATTTAATGATTTCGCAAACGATGTTGCTGAAAGTAAGCCTCCTCCTCCTGTAAAATCAAGTCCTGGAAGCCCATTGGTTGCTAAACTCTGACGAAAGACAGGAACAGCCAAAGAAGCATTTTGAGAAACGTTATATGTATTTCCTGATTTATCTACCCATATTTTCAGAGAAGCCCCATTGGAAGGAAGGACTCCTGTTCCATTTGGATCAGCAGCATCTAGCCATAAGCTTAATCCTGATATCTGATTTGGTTGCCATGTAGCAAACCTCACAATAGAAAGAAAGGGAAATTGAGCGGATGGAGAGGGATTATAGGGATTATTGGCGGGCAACAATCCTTGTAAGCCCCATTTCCAGGCCAAATAGCCTTCTACTAGTTGTATCTGTGGTGTAGTCAAATTAGTATTATACCATAGAATTTCACAATAATCTCCACCATATTGATAGTGAGGATACGAGGGGTGTGCCCCCCCTATATATAAGATTTGATTCGCATCAAAACTTGATGAAATTGTTCCATTTGTAGCCAATTGGGTACCATCTCTACGATAAAAACGACTTCCTCCAGAAACAGTATATGTCTCTAACTTAAGAGCTCCATTCAGATAGGCTGCTTGGCTCGGATAGGAATACGCTAGACGACCTCCAACATCATACATAATACTTGAACCTTCTGGAGTATGGACACTGATTCGCTTATTAAAAGTACCAATAGAATCTAAAAATCCAAAGGGGGTTGAATTATCGGCATTAGGATTATGAACAAGAAAAATAGTATGATTTGTGTTCGTTTGAACCACTGAATTCGCAACAGACGCATTGGAAAGGGATTGATTGATTGCAAAGGTAAACCGTAACGTTCCAAGTTTGTTATACGCATTCGTTACATAGGTTGGATAATTTGCTGAATTTGTCACCGCAATAGCGTTGGATCCTTTGCTCGTCCAATTTGTTACAGAAGAGCCTGACAACGTTAGTCTTGATAAATCCGCCGCATCGTACCACAAACTACAGCCAGACACTTGGGTTGGAGTAAACGTTGGATTCTGAAGCACAACAGGAAGTGTTGTTGGCGGATTTAAGAGAGGGGGGATGGGTGAATTCTTGTAGGGATGGGTCGCTGGCAGACTTGCTTGTAAGCCCCATTTCCACGCCAAATAGCCTTCAATTTGTTGTCGTTGACTGCTCGTCACACCTCCAGGATAATACAAAAACTCTGCAATGTTTCCAATAAAAAAACGACTCATAAATGCACTTGAAAGTGTTAAAAATGAAGTTCCACCTGCTTGAGGAGCAACTGTACCAATAATTGAATATACATTCAAGTATGTACTGCTTCCAAACGAAGGATTGAATGTTCCATTCACATAATATGTTCCATTAGCAAAATCATTACCATTACCATCACCACTAGTTCCACCAAGTATTTTATTTCCATAATACCGAATACTAAAATCTCCACCAGCTATATTTGTGAATCCCAATATCATACCAACATCAGCAACAGTAATAGAATTTAAAAGAGAAACAATAAAAAATGCTGATGAAGTTGTAAACGTAATCTGATTCGCGGATGTCATGATTGCACCTGAAGTAAAGTTTACAACGTTTCTTCCATTGTCTAAAATTGATGTAGGAGTTCCTGAAGTTGGAGTGAAATTATTTGAAGACCCAGACTTATCTCTCCATTGAGTCACACTAGAACCCGAAAGCGTCATTGAACCTGTATCCGCTCCATCTAACCACAGTTGACACCCAGAAATCTGTCTAGGTGTAAAAAAAGGATTTGCACTCACCTGTGTAGACATCCTACCCTACACTAGTTCAGTATAGTTTTTTCAAAAACGTATCTGAATTAGAAGGTCACAAACATGGGAGTTGCCTGTCTTGTCGCCGTAAAGAACGACGAGACATAGAGACTCTGAGAACTGAGTGCTTGGAACTGTGATGTGTTTCCAAATATAGAGGATGTGAAGAGTTGTTGTGTGCTGAGAGTTATACTTATGAGGGAAGAAACTCTGATAGAGCTGGTCAGAAACACTGTTGTTGAGAGGATAGAAGGGAGAGACGAGAGATAAATCTGTCCCAATCCTGCTGTCGTTGATACAAGACTTTGAGATGAGACGAGATTCAAAAGGTTCGCAGTGGATACCAAGTTAATCAAGTTGGCTGTAGAGACCAAGTTGAGAAGATTGGGTGTAGAGACAACTCCAGAGACAGAGGAGATATATCCTAGAGTTCCCAATCCAATTGTTGTAGAGGTTAATTGACTTCCTGAGACACTGGCCGCTGCTGCTTGAATCTGATTGTAGAGACCAAGGGAGGTTGATAAGAGCTGGCTTGTAGAGACATACCCAGACGTTCCAAGACCTCTCACTGTCGAAGCCAGTTGTGTATCCAAATAAGATGTAGAGACCAAGTTGAGAAGATTCGGTGTTGAAATAAACCCACTCAACGAAGATACATAGGCCAACTGAGACCCATTGTAGAAAAGATTCTTGTAATCAAGCCCTGACTCTAAACTTCCAAATTGTAAGCCATTGGAATCTCCTAGATACAACGAACTCACATATAACGCTGCTGGACTATTCAAAGAATCTATTACAATAAGACTACTTACAGTTCCAGTATAAGATGCACCAGCGGTAATAACATAGTTATAGTTAAAATTCCCTGGATTTAGGGGATCAATTTGGTCTGTAATTGAAATACTTCCTCCAATAAATTGTCTGGTTGGGAAAACACCATTGCCTGTGTTACTTGTTGTTGCCAAGACTCCAATCTCATTTACGAGTTGGAAAAACGTAAATCCAGGAGAGACAATTTCATTTCGTGTTAAAGTTGTATCATTCGCAAAGACAATACTACTGACAGCAGGATACGTAGCCCAGCTTTCTGTTGAAGAAATAAGTTGGGCTGTAGTAATTCCATCACCCCCACCACCTGGTCCCAAAGCTGTTGAGAACGAAGAGATAGATTTGTCCAACGTCAGTGTTGAGACATAAGAAGCTGTTCCTAGTCCACCAACCGTGCTTTGTAAAGCGTCGAGGGTAACGCCAGAACCTGCTTGACTATTAAGTTTAGATCCTTTCCAGAATAAATCGGTAGCTGTGGCGTCGGTTGTAATCTGACCCACCAGTGATCCTCCAACATTTCCAAGGAAGACAGAGCTGAGAAACAAAGAGCCCATGGAAGAGACTAGAGCACCATCAAATGAGAACCTGCCTAGAGCAAGAGAACTCACGGACCCTTTGAAAAAAGATTGATTTCCCAGGAAATAACTTTCATTGACAGTTGAATTGAGAAAAGATACAGTTCCTAACTCCAACTGCCCTGGAGCACTGTTAGAATCATAGATAGCTGCGACTGCCGTCTGAAGAAGCAGTGAATAATATGCTTCAGTCACAGGATCATACGGAGTTGGATTGATAATCATAGCATTTGTGGAGGCCAAAATAATAGCAGAGGTTGCCTGGTAATCTGCCCACCGAGCAACAGTGGAATAAAGACTTTGCGTGCTGACATATTCTGATGTTCCAAGACCACTCACTGTGGAAGCCAGTTGGGTATCCAAGTAGCTTGTAGAAACCAAGTTCAGAAGATTAGGAGTGGAGATAAACCGCAAAATAGTAGAAGCTAACTCCTGGGGGTCCACAAAGCTGCTAATGTATCGCTCTAGACCCGCGGTAGTAGAGATGAGATTGGGCGATGAGATGAGATTGCTAAGATTGGCTGTAGAAACCAAGTTGATGAGATTCTGTGTAGAAACCAAATTTATCAAGTTGGCTGTGGAAACATGATTGGCCAAATTCGCTGTAGAGACCAAATTTGTCAAGTTGGCTGTGGAGACCAAGTTGAGAAGATTGGGTGTTGAGACAACTCCAGGAACAGAGGAGAGATACCCAGATGTTCCAAGACCTCTCACTGTAGAAGCCACTTGTGTATCAAGATAGGTTGTAGACACCAAGTTGGCAAGATTGGCTGTGGAGACTAAGTTTGTAAGATTCGCTGTAGAGACCAAATTTATCAAGTTGGCTGTGGAGACTAAGTTCGTAAGATTTGCTGTTGACACTAGGTTGATTAAATTGGCGGTGGAGACCAAGTTCGTAAGATTTGCTGTTGAAACTAGGTTGATTAAATTGGCGGTGGAGACCAAATTGGTTAAATTGGGAACGGAGATAAAGGGACGGATAGAGGAGGCGAGTTCTGCAGGATCAATGAAACTGCTAATGTATCGTTCGAGACCCGCAGTCGTCGAGATGAGATTTGGAGACGAAAGTAAATTCAGAAGATTCTGAGTAGACACTAAGTTGTTCAAATTGGCAGTAGAGACCAAGTTGAGAAGATTGGGTGTGGAGACAACTCCAGGGACAGAAGAGAGGTAACCAGCTGTTCCAAGACCTCTCACTGTAGAAGCCACTTGGGTATCCAGGTAGGTTGTAGAAACCAAGTTAGTTAGATTTGCGGTGGAGACCAAGTTCGTAAGATTGGCTGTAGAGACCAAGTTGGCCAAATTCGCTGTAGAGACCAAGTTTGTCAGATTCGCAGTAGAGACTAAGTTGATCAAGTTCGCTGTGGAGACCAAGTTGGTGAGATTTGGAACAGAGATGAAAGGGAGAATAGAGGAAGCCAACTCACGAGGGTCAATAAAGCTACTGATATATCTCTCGAGTCCAGCAGTTGTAGAGATTAAATTGGGTGACGAAATTAAATTGAGGAGGTTCTGAGTCGAGACCAAATTTATCAAGTTGGCTGTTGAGACCAAGTTGATTAAATTCGGTGTGGAGACAACTCCAGGAACAGAGGAAAGGTAACCAGCTGTTCCAAGACCTCTCACTGTAGAAGCCACTTGGGTATCCAAGTAGGTTGTAGAAACCAAGTTAGATAGATTTGCGGTGGAGACCAAGTTTGTAAGATTAGCTGTAGAAACCAAGTTGGTCAGATTGGCTGTAGACACTACATTAGTCAAATTAGCTGTAGAAACCAAGTTCGTCAAATTGGCTGTGGAGACTAAGTTTATCAAGTTAGCTGTGGAGACCAAGTTAGTAAGATTAGGTGTTGAGATAAAAGGACGGATAGAGGAGGCGAGTTCCGCAGGATCCACAAAACTGCTAATATATCTCTCGAGTCCAGCAGTTGTGGAGATGAGATTAGGTGACGAAATTAAATTGAGGAGGTTCTGAGTAGACACTAAGTTGTTCAAATTGGCAGTAGAGACCAAGTTAATTAAATTCGGTGTGGAGACAACTCCTGGGACAGAGGAGAGGTAGCCAGCTGTTCCAAGACCTCTCACTGTAGAAGCCACTTGGGTATCCAGATAGGTTGTAGAGACCAAGTTGTTCAGATTTGCGGTGGAGACCAAGTTGGTCAAATTCGCTGTAGAAACCAAGTTTGTCAGATTGGCTGTAGAGACCAGATTTATCAAGTTAGCTGTAGAGACCAAATTGGTGAGATTTGGAACAGAGATGAAAGGAAGGATAGACGAAGCCAACTCACGAGGGTCAATAAAGCTACTGATATATCTCTCGAGTCCAGCAGTTGTGGAGATAAGATTTGGAGACGAAATTAAATTGAGGAGGTTCTGAGTAGACACCAAATTTATCAAGTTGGCTGTTGAGACCAGGTTGAGAAGATTGGGTGTGGAGACAACTCCAGGAACAGAGGAAAGGTAACCAGCTGTTCCAAGACCCCTCACTGTAGAAGCCACTTGGGTATCCAGATAGGTTGTAGAGACCAAATTAGCCAAATTCGCTGTCGAGACCAAGTTGGTCAGATTGGCTGTAGAAACCAAGTTCGTCAAATTGGCTGTGGAGACCAAGTTGATCAAGTTGGCTGTAGAGACCAAGTTAGTGAGATTCGGTGTTGAGATGAAAGGACGGATAGAGGAGGCGAGTTCCGCAGGGTCGATAAAACTGCTAATATATCGCTCTAGACCCGCGGTGGTAGAGATGAGATTTGGAGACGAGAGTAAATTGAGGAGATTCTGGGTAGAGACTAAATTGTTCAAGTTGGCGGTTGAGACCAAGTTGATTAAATTCGGTGTGGAGACAACTCCAGGAACAGAGGAAAGGTAACCAGCTGTTCCAAGACCTCTCACTGTAGAAGCCACTTGGGTATCCAGATAGGTTGTAGAGACCAAGTTCGTCAAATTGGCGGTTGACACTAGGTTTGTAAGGTTCGCTGTAGAAACCAAGTTTGTAAGATTTGCTGTTGAAACTAGGTTGATTAAATTAGCTGTGGAGACCAAGTTAGTAAGATTCGGTGTGGAGACAACTCCAGGAACAGAAGAGAGGTAACCAGCTGTTCCAAGGCCCCTCACTGTAGAAGCGAGTTGGGTATCCAGGTAGGTTGTAGAGACCAAGTTGGCCAAATTCGCTGTAGAGACCAAGTTTGTCAGATTCGCAGTCGAGACTAAGTTGGTTAAATTCGCTGTAGAAACCAAGTTTGTCAGATTGGCTGTAGAAACCAAGTTTGTCAGATTGGCTGTAGAAACCAAGTTGATTAAGTTGGCAGTGGAGACCAAATTAGCAAGATTAGGTGTAGAGATAAAAGGACGGATAGAAGAGGCAAGTTCTTGAGGGTCAATAAAGCTACTGATATATCTCTCGAGTCCAGCAGTTGTGGAAATAAGGTTTGGTGATGAGAGTAAATTGGTCAAATTGGCAGTGGAGACCAAGTTTATCAAGTTGGCTGTTGAGACCAAGTTGAGAAGATTGGGTGTTGAGACGACTCCAGAGACACTGGAGATATATCCTAGAGTTCCCAATCCAACTGTTGTAGAGGTTAATTGACTTCCTGAGACACTAGCTGCTGCTGCTTGAATCTGAGTAAAGAGACCAAAGGAGGTTGACAAAAGCTGGCTTGTAGAGACATACCCCGCAGTTCCAAGACCAGTCACTGTAGAGGCCAATTGGCTACTCAAATAGGAAGTAGAGACCAAATTGGCAAGATTGGGAACGGAGATAAACGGAAGAATGGACGAGGCTAACTCTTGAGGATCCACAAAACTGCTAATATATCTCTCGAGTCCAGCAGTTGTAGAGATAAGATTTGGAGAGGAGAGTAAATTGAGGAGGTTCTGAGTTGACACTAAGTTGTTCAAATTAGCAGTGGAGACCAAATTCAGAAGATTAGGTGTTGAGACAACTCCAGGAACAGAAGAGAGATACCCAGTTGTTCCAAGACCTCTCACAGTGGAAGCCACTTGAGTATCCAGATAGGTTGTAGAGACTAAGTTGGTCAAATTGGCTGTAGAGACTAGATTGGTCAAATTGGCAGTCGAGACTAGATTGGTCAAATTGGCAGTAGACACCAAATTAATGAGGTTGGCTGTAGAGACCAAGTTAGTGAGATTAGGAACAGAGATGAAAGGACGGATAGAAGAGGCCAACTCCTGAGGATCCACAAAGCTACTAATGTATCTCTCGAGCCCAGCAGTTGTAGAGATGAGATTTGGAGACGAGAGCAAATTGAGGAGGTTCTGAGTTGACACTAAGTTGTTCAAATTAGCAGTGGAGACCAAATTCAGAAGATTAGGTGTTGAGACAACTCCAGGAACAGAAGAGAGGTAACCAGCTGTTCCAAGACCTCTCACAGTAGAAGCCACTTGTGTATCGAGATAGGTTGTAGAGACCAAGTTGGTCAGATTGGCTGTGGAGACCAAGTTGGTCAGATTGGCTGTGGAGACCAAGTTGGTCAGATTGGCAGTAGAGACCAAATTTGTCAGATTCGCAGTTGAGACTAGGTTGCTCAAATTAGCAGTCGAGACCAAGTTGATTAAGTTCGCTGTCGAGACCAAATTGGTAAGATTGGGTGTGGAGATGAAAGGACGGATAGACGAGGCTAACTCTTGAGGGTCAATAAAACTACTAATGTATCTCTCGAGTCCAGCAGTTGTGGAAATGAGATTTGGAGACGAAATTAAATTCAGAAGATTCTGAGTAGAAACCAAGTTGTTCAAATTGGCAGTCGAGACCAAATTCAGAAGATTGGGTGTTGAGACGACTCCAGGCACAGAGGAGAGGTAACCAGCTGTTCCAAGGCCTCTCACTGTAGACGCCACTTGGGTATCCAGATAGGTTGTAGAGACCAAGTTAGTCAAATTGGCTGTAGAGACCAAGTTGAGGAGGTTCTGAGTAGAAACTAAGTTGTTCAAATTGGCAGTAGAGACCAAATTCAGAAGATTGGGTGTTGAGACAACTCCAGGAACAGAAGAGAGGTAACCAGCTGTTCCAAGACCTCTTACTGTAGATGCCACTTGGGTGTCCAGATAGGTTGTAGAAACCAAATTTGTAAGATTGGCTGTAGAGACCAAGTTTGCTAGATTGGCAGTGGACACCAAGTTGATTAAGTTAGCTGTCGAGACCAAATTGGTGAGGTTGGGTGTGGAGATGAAAGGACGGATAGACGAGGCGAGTTCCGCAGGATCCACAAAGCTGCTAATGTATCTCTCGAGTCCAGCAGTTGTAGAAATGAGATTGGGTGAGGAAATTAAATTCATCAAATTGGCAGTAGACACCAAGTTAATCAAGTTGGGTGTAGAGACAACTCCAGAGATACTGGAGATATATCCTAGAGTTCCCAATCCAACTGTTGTAGAGGTGAGTTGGCTTCCTGAGACACTGGCTGCTGCTGCTTGTATCTGAGTATAGAGACCATAGGATGTTGACAAAAGCTGACTTGTAGAGACATATCCAGCAGTTCCAAGGCCCGCAACAGAAGAAAGAAGGTTCGGAAGAACAATAGGCTGGTGCCCATTGACAGTTGAAACAACCAAACTGCTAATTGTTTGCTGATTCTGAGCAGACCCGCCTAGAAAAAACCATGTTCCATTGTATCCATACAAAGTTTGAAATCCAAACGAATCTTTAAAGACACGTGTTGTCCTTCCATCCTCAAAGAATTCACCTGCTTGTGTAGAAAGTGTAAGAGTTCTATTGGATAAGTTGCCGTAAGCATCTTTAAAAATAATTTGTCTGTAAGGAACCTGTGACGTCGGTGGCAACGTGATTGTGCCAGCATTTATCGCCGTATTTACAAGACCAACATCTGTAAATGTTGATACGAAGGCTGCCATGGGCTCCTTGCTCTACAAAGAAAGACCAAAATGAATCTTATAAAATACCTAGATGTCAAGGGGAGGGAGGAAAGAGTTTGAACGGATGATTGGCTGGTAAATTACTTTGTAAGCCCCATTTCCACGCCAAATAGCCTTCCACTTGTTGTCGTTGCGAGGTTGTGAGAGCAGTATTATGAATAATGAGTTCGCAAATATGGCCAGGCCACGATTCATTTAAGGTGTACCGATTTCCTACTGTAATCCCTCCCATCGTAAAGGTGAGTGAAGTTCCTGTAAATTGTTGTGTTCCATTTTGAAAGGCAGCAGAACTAGTACCAAACACAAAATTATTGAGAAGAGGAGATGTTGAACTAAGGCCGCCACCTGACGGATTAAATGGAGTTTGAAACGTGTTTCCTCCTATGCCCCCATCAATTATATAAGGGCGTCCTGAAGCACTTGCTGAATCAAGAATGTATCCATAATTTGCTGCTCCAACGTGCTGACAGACAAAACTCACTGTTAAGGGTGTTGCGAGAGCAAATACACTATTGACTCCCAATCTCTGAGTGCCAGCGTTTGTATTCCCTCCACCTGTTACAAAAAAAGATGGTCTTCGTCCATTAAAGGTGTTGTTTGGATACGTGAAGCCTGACGCATTGGACAGTGTGATATTGGAGGAAGACTTATCACGTACAGCAGTAACACTGCTGCCCGTTAGTGCTACAGTTGATGAATCCGCAGCGTCTAACCATAAAGAGCAGCCTGTTATTGAATTTGGATTAAAATATTGATTCGTCATATAAGGAATTCTCGGAACAAGAGGGAATGGTGCTTGCGCATAGACAGGGGTATTTTTATACGGATGGGTGGAAGGAAGGGATCCCTGAAGGCCCCATTTCCAGGCGAGATATCCTTCAATCTGCTGACGTTGCGTTACAGAAAGAGCTGTA
>Ga0247834_1006504_pt1 | contig 13057 bp, 9 predicted proteins | sample LaCruzMarch2015__8_FD_187118 | JGI IMG/M metagenome (GOLD analysis project Ga0247834, IMG submission 187118) | Freshwater microbial communities from meromictic Lake La Cruz, Castile-La Mancha, Spain - LaCruzMarch2015_12m | ecosystem: Environmental > Aquatic > Freshwater > Lake | place: Spain... | reverse complement strand
ATCTTATGATGCGCGTCGTCACCCAGAAGTATTAGCAGGCAAAAAATCAGAAAAATAGGCTTTCAATTAATTTATTTGGAGTTGGGACAACATAAAGCCAGACTATACGATAGAACTCGAATAATTTGCAGCTTATTTTGAGGACATATCCTGTATGATTCCAAGAGATGACCACTTTGAATATCTTCTTCTAAGTGTCTTCCACCTATGATTCAATCTAACCTTTGTGGTGATTTAAACTAATCATTTCTATACAAATGCAATGCAAATTCGAGAAACGATCAAACTCTCTTGATTCTGCTGTTGAATTCAGTTTCAGAGATGGGCTGGCTGAGTACGACGTTCTCGTAGGTTCTGACAGAGACATATCTGGCGGGGTTAAAATCAGTAGGGCGTTGGGTATAAACCTTTCCTGCACGTCTTTGTTGCTCATAGTTGGAAATCTGCATGAAAATACACTTACCCATTGTTGTGCCTCAGGCTGGTTGACGTCAACCACTCGGTTAGGTAGGTAATCAGAGTGGGGAACGTAGGTAGGTACGAACTCAGTCAGTCTGTGTACTCCTTGCTGTCCTTGTTGTTGATATGACATCCCTCGATGATAAATAAAATTGTGATACTAATACCTTTCTTTGAAACTCAAATCTTAAATTTCTCTCTTAATCAAACAGATATCAAACATATCGAAATATGATTCCTTTATTTAGATATTTTTATCCTTACTTAAAGTTTCAATGTAAAGATCGAGAGACCTTATCAAAATCGATCCATTAAGGATAACCTTCTAGTTTGAATTTGTCAAAGGTGTTGGTAGAAGATCTTCAATTACATGAATAAATATAAAGATTAATGTGCTCATACAATCACCTATTCATCGTTGGAACATCAACATTAATATTAAAAAGAAAGTTTTCTGATAAGGATCGCCAGCCAATATGAAAGCTAGCAATATTTTTTTCAATTTGGGATGATTTTTAACCCCATTGAGAATATTTTCCGATATTTTTTATATCTCAGCAATAAATATCAAAAATAAAGGTCTTTTTGCCATCATAGAAACAGTATAGTAACGTTTTAGAGAGGATTAGTGATTATTTTTTGTCATAGGTGTTTTTTAAAAGAGTTATCTTTTATCGTTCAAACTGAATATTGTGAAAAAATGATTAACATAATGTCAGATAGTCACTAAAATCAGTATCTTCAAGGATAAAATTGTTACTGTATCGAAACATTTATCATCTTAATATGTTTCTTATCCCAGATAATGAGAATATTCTTAACAAAATAAAGGTTTTTACGATATTTCCTAGTTTTTTGAGCATAAGGAAGCCAGAATAAGCCTATTCACTTAGTATGGCGATAGTATTTCTAATAAAATTATCTAACTATCAAGTATGAACTTGATTTGAAATAATCCTTAAGAAAAAGAATTTCGACTGAATAAAATAGCGGGTAGAAAATAGTGTATTTTTAGTGGTTCATCTTCTCACTGAAGCATATTGTACTGTAACAAGCTTATAAATCTATTCAATAAAGCCCAAATATTTGAAATATATAGATTTTGGATTATAATAATTTATTTATCAGCAAAGATGCAAGGGTTTACTTGTGATCAATCACTCTTTTCTTTTATAATTGTTCCTCCTTCACTTCATTACTTCACATTTCTTCCAATGACCCCTACAACTCCAGAAACCTTTCCTCCACCTTCATTTTAACACTCCCAATCTCATTTCTACACTTCATCTTTTCTCGATTCGGGTTGGCAAAATGATAACACAAACTTAGTATCTACGCCTCCTGTTCAAAATAATACAATCATATCAGACAAATGTGATTCAACTAATTCTTTAGGAATTAACTTTTCCAATCAGCCTCAGCCACAAACAACATCTCTAACAGCTCTACCAATTGAAGATCATTATCTTTTACAAGAGAGAGTGATACAACCAAACCATATCTCTAAATCTAAACTACCAACAGTAAAAAATAACTCTGATGATGTATAATACAATCCATCAGGGTAAAGAAGACTCAAAAAAAATATGAAATATCAAGAAAATTAAAACAGAAATATTATTCCCAATGAAATTAACCAGATCTTTAGTTTTATCCAAAAGCAAACTAAGTCAGGGCGACTTGTTGAAAGAGTGATGGGAAGTATCTCACATCCCCCTGAATATACACCCAAAAGATTCTATCTATACCAATCTCTTCTAAAGGGGAGACTTGGACATTACACTAATTAAAAGAGTCTCAGAGTAGTGGGAGAACTTTATGAGCCAAAGTGTGAGAGCTGGAACGAACAAGAGCAGCGGTTTTATAATAAAATTTGCCGCATACTCATTCGCCATTTTCTCCATTAAGACTCAGTGTTCATTATACTCACTTCTCGTAGAATGAGACAGGACAAAAAATATGACCACCTTAGAGCTAGACATCAACTGAAATAAGCAGTACTGAATGCTCTCAAGGGCTGAGCCAAACGCGCATTGTATATAATATACTTGGCAATGCGCGTTGGGCAGCCTTATAGTAGTCCTACATTAACATGATATATTATATACAATATATTTTTCTGCATTTTGCATGCATGATAAATTGGCAATATCACTCCTTCTGGTCTGAGTAAAATAACTTTTACTAGGGCAAGCCTTCGCAATATGACCGGTTTCGTGACAATTATGACACTCAATAGGTCTTCTACGCTCACCTCCGGTGCCGGTGCTAGATCCTGTGGGGCAAGCACGAGCCATATGGCCGGTTTTATGGCAGTTATGGCATTCAATTTCCTTGTTGCGAGGTTCTTCTTGTTGAGGACATTCACGAGCAATATGTCCCTCCTTCTTGCAGTTATAGCACTCAACTCTCTTTCCTGGATAAATTTATGTCTTACCTGCAGTGCAGTTCTTGGCAAGGTGACCGGTCTTTTGGCAATTGTAGCAAGTCATATCTCCACCACGACCTCCTCTTCTGTCGCGGTCTTATTCGCGATAAGGACGTCTGGTTCTTTCTTTAGCAGGTGCTTCGCAATCTCTTGCGAGATGACCGCTTTCTCCGCAGTTGTAGCAGGCACCTCCTCTGTTATCTCTTTCCCTATTTTCTCTTGGTTCTCTAGTCTATCTGGTCTTTCTGGCTGTATGAAGCAATTATTACTCTCTGTGCACTCTCTGGCGAAGTGGCCTTCATTGCCGCAATTGAAGCACTTGTTCACTCTATCTGTCATTTTTCAACAATCAAATTTCTTTATTAAATAATACCCCATATGCATAAAGGCCCACTTTTAAACTTTAATCTCATCGATCAATAACATAAAAGGGAAATAATAAAATATAATCCAATCACTTATTAAGATACTCAATTACTGATTAGTTCAAAGGATTATTAGTTGAAAAATTTACCAAATAATAACCTGAAATTCCTTGTAAACTCATTATTGAAATAGTCTATAATTATGATAACTTCAATGTAAAGGGATCAATTTAAATAAAACTGATCTTTAATTTACAAATACATTCCGAAATTCGCTCCATCAAAATTTTTGGAGACTCTGAGAAAAGGCATTGAGAGTTAAAAGGACCTATATGAATTTTAGGAAACCGGGTATTTGTTTACTTTAATTGTGTTAGTCTTGAAGTATTGTTCAAGTCTCTCACATCTTTGGATGAAGTTAAAATATCTCGTGAATTTGTTGTAGAAGAAGGAGTGATTATTGGTCCTTCTTGCGTTTTATTACGAAGAGTAGGATTATAACTGGTTTGTGAAGTATTTGGACCAAAAGATTATCTTTTTCTAACAGAATCAGTTAAATTTGATCCTATATTGTTTTGCTTTCGAAGTTAAATGATTTATTTATCAATTTTTTGAGAAATTTGTCGAAGCTGATCTGAAAGCTATTGCCTCTTTTTGTTAATACTTCCCTATTCATCTTTATGAACACTCTGTTGAAGTGTATTCTGTTGAATATTTGGTGGTTTTTCAGAATTAGCAATACTTTGCCTTTCTTGCCCAGGCTTTATGCTGAATTCGGAAAATTTTTAATCAGCCTCACTTCTACTCGTCATCGCTGATTTGGAATTAGATGAAGTTGCCTGATCATATATACTTGAATTTTTTTTTTTCGGAAATAGTTTGAACTATTACAATTTTGCAAAATTGAGAGGATCCTTCTTTATTAACTTATTAGGAAGTGTTCCTTGATTGACAACATACTTGTTTTTGTTGGCTTATATTAAAGAAGTGACTATATTGCTTGCATTAAATGAATCATCTCTACGAGAGTTATCTTTATTATCAGTTACGCTTATCTTCTTTTGAGGAATATAATACTATTTTTTTTGTTCAGGTCGAAAGACTAAAGGGCTATCATTACGCTTGTCAGCAGCTTTTTAAAGATTTTGTGTTATTATTTCGTCTTATAGTATTTGTGGATCTTTTTATGCCTTTTTCTCGAGAAGATAATAATATGCTGTGATATGGTTATGCCGATTATTGATAACATAATTTTTGATTTGGTTTGGCTAAAGATTATTTTTTTGCATCTTTCTGATAATCTTATCACTGATTTATATAGGATCTTTCCCTACAATGATACCATTTGCGATGTAATTTTTACCGCTACCCTTATACCATTTAGTTGATCTTATCTTTTATATTGTAAATCTCGTTTAGGGATTCACATCAAGTATTGCCTTTAACATTTCTTTTGACTCTTGAGAAAGTATCTTTGGAAGTTAAAAATCTCCAGCCATAATCTTCTTATAGAGCTTATTGGTGTTAGGATCTTCGAATGGAAGAAAACCACATAACATTGCATAGAGTATGATTCCACATGACCAAATATCTACATTTATACATTCGTATCTCTTTCCTGCAATCATTTCTGGGGCTGCATAGCATGGCGAACCACAGGCTGTTTTTAATTTTTACCCAGGTTTATACTGATTGCTCAAGCCAAAATCGACAATCTTTATATTTTTGTTGCGATCGAGAAGCAAGTTCTAAGGCTTAAGATCCCGATGAACAATGCCATTTTTATGAATGTACTCGACTCCGGCTAAAATTTGCTGAAGGAAACCTACAGCTTCATGTTATGAGAGTCGCTTATTTTTGACGATGTGATCAAACAACTCTCCTCCTTCAGCATATTACATGATGAGATGGATATCTGTCTTCGTTTAGATGATCTTAATGGCTAAGATATTACCTCATAAAGTTGTATGATATTAGGGTGGCGAAGTATCTTCAAGATACAGATCTCACGGGTTACTCTCTCGATGTCTGCTTGTTATACGATTTTTTCCTTTTGTAGAGTTTTGATTGCGACTCTTTACCCAGTGAGCAGATGAGTGCCTAGTCTCACCTTGCCGAAAGTCCCCTCTCCTATGCTATCCCCTAACTCGCTTGTGAGATACCGATACGATATTGACCGATGGTCTGGTCGGGACTGCCACTATGGCTCATCCGCCTTTAGAAACAATGAATATAATGGTAAAGGGATAATAGCAAACAATCAAAAGTTCCCAATCATCCTTACTTATTTAATTCTATTTATTTGAATTAAACAGGTTGCTCTATCAAGGAACACTCGAAAATTTCTTTTGTAGTTGTTAAGGCAGCATTTAGAGAATCACCAAAAAATTAGTCGTTTATGTTTAAGTAAAATATCATTTGAATCGTTAAAATAATTTTAAAAACGGTATAATAATATATCTATTATAGACGAGCTGAAAATAAATGTGTCTTTCTTTGAAAATACCTGCTCATTAATAGACCTTATTAACTTCAAAAGGTGTAATATGATAATTCCAGACAATCATAAATCCATAATCATCTATTCTTCACAAACTTCGTATACTTCTATACTTTTGATCCAAAAAGATGTCTATTCTCCTGTGAGCCAACGAGAAGTACGCTTTTACCCGTTATTATCATATGCATATGGCCATACACACTCACTTTGAGATTTTACGCAATCAATGTTTACCATCAAATCATTTGAAAATCCGATGAGATAATCACTGGAGATGAAAATCGCTTCATTTATATTAGATTTCTTGATGTTAAACTTCTAGTTTTTCGTTAGACTGAAGATAAAGGCGTTTTCATCAGATAAATATTCAGAAGAATTTTTAGTTATACGAATAGAAGTGAATCCTCCAATAACTTGGTTGAGCCTTGTACATATAATAACGAGCAAGGAATCTCTATTTCGAATATCCGTCGATTGCCCACATTGATCTTGATTGTTAGAGCTACGACGAAAGAGTAGATTCAATTTTTTCTTTTGAAAGCCATCAGTAGTTAGGAAATTAGCCAGCTTCGGAAGATGCTTCTTTGGGCATCCATTTGGCTATTTATCAAAGGATAAACGCGAAGAATACATCTACTATAATTCCTATTAGTCAAGCTCCTACTAAATTTTAGCCTAAGCCACTACGACTGTTGGTGCTGGGGCTGGTTTAGCCTTTTTAAATCCTCCAGCATTTGTGGGAGGATTAAGAGCTTCAGCTGCAGGCTTCGCGATTTACTTAAGCAGATGACCAGGAACTATTTGACTTTGAATAGTCTTTGACTCGTCTTCCTATTCTTCATCGTATTTAATAAATTTATTGTTTGACAACCTTTTTTAAGGCTGTTTTTACAGTTTAGATATTCTATCTTCTAATTTTTTTATAAGTTCTCCTCTACTTGTTACCTAAGTCTTTAAATCTTGACAAGTTTTTTCAAGCCGTTTAATAATATTGCTTTGTTCTTTATCAACACGATCCTTTTCTTCTAGTCTTGAACGTAGCTGTCCAACTAATTCTTTTAGAGATTCAAGAGCTGAAGAATGGTCTGCTGATTTAGCCTTCAATTCATTAAGTTAAGTTGTCAAATAGATGTTTTTAGCATGTAACTCTTCATTTTTCTTCTTTTCATAGGTATTTTCGAGCTCAAGGGTAAGTTATTAATTGATTTTTTTTATAGGTTAGATCACTGACTCTGTCAATTTACTTGCAGAGAGCAAAGTATTTCCAAAACCACTGCTTCCTAAGTTGGAGGATTGTATTTTTATCATTGATCTATACTACCCACCGTCTTTTTTCTTCTTCATTTCATCCAAAAATATTTGTTTATATTACTCAGAACTTAAAGAATTTTTGTCTATTAGTTCAAATTTTAGTTCTTGAAGCTGAGCTTCTCCAAGTTTCTTCTACTCACCGAATTCTTTTATCAATTGATCGATTTCCAAAAATTGGATTCCCTTTCCTTTATCAGCCTTTGCCCTATTATGAGTCTTTACCACCATTTTAAATAGCTACGTTGAACATCTCAGTAATTAGTGCTTTGCATACCTCAATTGTTAATAATTTTCGCGATCAAGTTGGGCTAGACTGGCTTAGAAAAGATCCTGCTAGTTGAATCTATGTGCAAGCTGAAGTAACACAAATACATCGTAGTTCTCAGCTCTCGTTGTCATGTCTTCCCTTAGCAGTTTAAGCAAAGATTCAACTTCTAGAAATTTGATGATGGGATAATACTCGACAATCTCATTTCTTGGAATTTCGATAGTGAAGCCATAGAAACATTTGAGTACATTTGTGAAATAGCCTTCCTTAATAAAGCAATAATTACCCTGAAATCCTGCTTTATTTACAATTGATCATTAGATTGACTGAAAGCTCGCTTGAAAAAACCCGACTATAGGCGAAGGAATGCTTTTTGCAATTTGAATATCTTCTTCCCAAAGATTATCTTTATATCGCCTCGATTGTCTTATGGAAATAGAGGTTGGAGCTTCTCCCGAGCGTTTGGGAGGCGTATTTTAATCTTCTCTTCTGTCATATAAAATATTATTGATAAATCAAAGAAAATTATAGTCTAATCAAAGTGGACAAAAGAGAATCACATAGTGAGTTTCTCATTTATTAAAGTTTATTGTTTCTTGCAAAAAGTAAAATGCTTTACATTAATAATGTTAACTTTATTAGAAATCTTTTCTATCCCAAATCTGATATAATCAACATTAATAACAATCACATTAATTTTTGATTAAGACCAGAAAATAATACAATGCTATCAAGACTCTTCTCCCACTCACTCAAAACATTCTCTGCCACTCTAAGACTCCAACAAAATCGTATCACTTTGAATACACCAACTAGATTCTATTTCACTTCTTCGTCAAACTCATCTCAAGTAGCACTCCTTGAGGAAGTAGAAGCAAAAATATTCCAAGTTCTCAAAACAGCAGCCAAATGTAATACTGCTAAACTCAATAAAAATGCAACATTTGAGGAGTTAGGTTTCGATTCTTTAGATACTGTTTAATTAGTCGTAGCTATGGAAGAGTACTTCGGCTTTGATGTTCCTAATGAAGAAGCTGAAAAAATCGCAACAGTTTAAGCAGCAATCAACACTTTCTATAGACATATGAATGCAAAAGTTGCTAATAAAATTGTAGAAAACAATAATAGTAACGATGTAGCACCTAAATGAGTGATTGTTCATTAAATATTCAACAGTATTTTGGTAATATATCCCATTTTTTCAGGAATATACTCAAGACTTTTATTTTGATTAGCCTGGATTTTCGCGGCTTTAAATGACTGTTAATTTGACTGATTAAAGCCTGAAAAGATTCGAAGTGATAACTAATTATAAAAGATCATCTGAACTTGAAATTAAGCAGCTTGAATGTATCGTAGTTAATCATATAGCTATGAGGATTTTTCCTGATTGAACGAGCACTCTCTGCATCCAACTCCAATTCATCGATCACAAAATTGACCATCTTCTCTACCCATTTTCCTCTATACTCTTCAAAGCTTTTCATCAGTGCATCTTTCCCGTATCTTTGGCATCGTCTTTGGCACTCTTAGCTGCTGAGGAAATCTCTAATGATTTCCAAATTCATCTCAGAACCATCATCATACTGTTCCACTAGTAACTGCCTCTGTTGAGAGCAAGAAATAGCCAATAAGATGAGGGCGAATGCGACAAAGAAGGCACCTGAGAGTCTCATTATCTTTGATCGTTAGATTATATTATAATTAGCCTTTAGTAAGCTTATTTATAATATTAGTTCAATACAATAACTGCAAGAATTGTTATATAATACACATTTTTTATTTAGTATGGATAATCCTCCGATAGACAACAGCTAAGCAGAAAAAAAAATTAATCCTCTTGATCAAACCCATGAAAATATGCTTAATCTAAGGACTGAAGATATCTATAATGAATCGTCAGGAAGGAAGCCCTAAGATTCAGAAAGGATCCCATAAAATAATATTCAGGTAAGCTAGAGACCTAAATTCTTCAAAAAAATATTTATTGTTATTGGAGGGTTACTAACTATCGGATTGATTACGGCTGCTGTTGTATTGATTACGCAAAACCTCAATAATAAAAACCTGTAAACAATACCTCTGTATGATTGCTCAAAGAGTAGTGATTGTGTAGGTGTACGTGCAGAAGTAAGAGATATGATTATTAGCAAATATTCAGATCCACTATAAGTAAAAGGATTACTTCAGGTGGCAAGAAAGATGAATTTACCACCTGATATCAAAACTAAAACATAATCATCTATAAATGATATATTCAAAGACATTTTTCGATCTTCAGAGTGTGCAAAGAGTATATTGGGAAGTTCATTTCAAACTGCTGTGACAGAAATTTAAAAATTACAATATCAAACTCAAGATTAGCTTCTTGCTTATCTTCATCTAATAGAACATACACAAAATTTTGTTTTAAAGCTTGAATCATCAAATTCAATTACTTGTGAATTTGATATTCCTCCAACAAGAAGACTTCAATCTTAATTAAGTAATACTTGTCAAGTACAAAATACTTCTTGGGTCCTCTATTTCTTTAATGGAGTTGGATATACCCCTTAAATTGCTCGAAGCAACCTTGAATATTTATAGAGATTTACTTTAGCATACCCATAAACTCTTTTTGGTGAGACTATGTGGGCGGGAAAGGGTACTAGAAAGGCAAATGGCATTCTCTTTGATGCTTGGCTTGCATACAATCAAAAGACATAGTAAGCTGGCGCCGGACTAGCACCTCTTGAGGCTCTAAAATTTATTGTTGGTTTCATAGGAACAGCATAATTGAGTATCGCCACTTTTAGTGATGTTGAAGAAAATTTAATTCGCTTTGTTACTTAGTATACAACTGGCTAACAAGAGGCAAATATGGTTGTGACTGGCGAAAAGGCACGTATTGCCCAAAAAATTGGTTAAGGTAAGAAAGTTGTGCTTGTAGCCCATTCTCAGGGTTCCCTTTATGCCAATAAACTCTACAATAGCTTTTCAGCTGCCTAAAAAAAATATATCAAGCTTGTTTATGTTGGGGCTGCAGCAAGTAATATGGCAGACGGAACATTAAATTATGTAACAAATCCAAAAGACAAAATTATCAATTTTGTTCGTACTGTTTCTCCTGTTCTTTCTTTTAATCAACCTCTTGTAGGAAACGTTCCATAGAAAAGCTACTCTTTTATTAATCACTAATTTACTTTATATCTCGATAATTATCCCCAAATTATGAATTTGATAAAAAAGGTGAAGCTATAGGCTGAGCAACCAGTTGCAAGTATCGGCTCGGGACCTATTACTATCCAACTAACTTGGGATAATCAACCAGACGTTGATTTACACATTTTTTAACCTGATAATATTCATGTATACTATAGTAACAAAACGGGAAACGTTGGGTATCTTGATTTAGATGATATGAGTGCAAATGGACCAGAACATTATTATACTAGCTGCTAGAAAATGAAAGTAGGAGAATATACAGTCGCGTTAAACTTTTACAGTAGTTCTTCCCCAACAGCCACTTCTGTAGCAACAGTAGAAGTATCTGCAGGCAATTAGTACAAAAGTACAACTTTGACATTGAGTAATCCTATGGGCTCCAGGGGAGATCAAAATCCTCCATATAAAGTATTTAGTATACTTGTCTAACAATCAACTGATGGATTGAAATATACCATAACATAATTGTGATGTTTTCTAAAGATCATAGATCTAATAAGACCTATATATTTATCCCGAACAAATCATCGTAAAGCCTTTCTTTGAGATTAAAAAATATCAGTTTTTTGCTAGTTATATTTGATAAACATTTTGAAACTGTATACTTGTTACAGCTGATCACAAAGTAAAATATTTTTATCTAAATTTAACTCTTTATGGATAGTATGAAGCAAATATTTGAATAATAATTCTTGAATCATGACGCTTGATTCAATATAATTAGATAAACTTAAATGAGCAGATAGGAGCATTAGATGCAAAATGTCTTCCACGATGACGTCAATCGCATCAAATATCCTGCACTCAATGTCTTCTTTTCCCCTCGAGTCTATCAGCAGAAAATCGACCATAAAAGCATACCTATGTGTGCTTACACTCGTCCGATAGAAGCGACCAACATTGCCAAAATCTTCGATCAACAGTGTCCGGATCAAAATGATCTTAGAGAACTCACTATGCGAGATGGTCTCATCTATCAGCTCAAACAGATGAACAAAAAGCGCCCAAACTAGCCAGCACTAAAAATTAAAGTTCTCATGTGCGTCTGTATGTATAATGAAAACAAAAATGCCATTCAGCTTACACTTAGTGGAATCTACGATAACCTAAAGAACTTAGAAGAACAAGGTATTTCTGCTCAGGAAGTTGCAGTTGTGCTCATGCAAGATGGTATATTAAAACTGGTGAATAATAGAAGCAAACGCACATTCGCAAGTGGTAAGAATTCTATGGTTGAATTCTACCGAAGGCTAGATTAACTTGATGGAAAGCCTAAATGTGATTTGGAAGAGCGTGTTAATACAATAATTGATGAAATCGATAATTTCAATAGAAAAGGAATGTCCTCTTATGTGGCTAATAATAGAGATTTCCCACCCTCAATTTAGAAAAACATTTCCCTTCTTTATCAAAATCTTTGGCATCCGGGAATGACTGATCCTGAAAAAGCTAACTAAAATTTTGGTAATAGATATCTGAAGATTTTTTCTTGCTTTAAGCATCTTAACGGAACTAAACTTTCTTCTCATCTTTGGTTTTTCGAAGGTTTTTGCCGTTACTTAGATCCTTAATTCATTGTGCTACTGGATGTGGGAACTAAACCTGATAAATAAGGAGTCGTCAATCTCATTAGAGGTTTTGTGGATAAAGATGTTGGTGGTGTTACAGGATTGATGAGTGTGGATTCTCAGTTTCCCTCTTTAGAAGGAGGAGGAGAAGATGGGGAAGAATAAGATCAAGGATGCTGTACGAAAAATTTCTTCTCTATTGAAAGAGCACAGTAATATGAATATATTATTGCCCATTTCTTAGATAAGAATGCCTAAGGGGCTTTAGGCTTTCTGCATGTGTTACCTGGTGCTTGGTCAGCTTATCGATATAAAGCTCTTATAAAATCCTAAGATTATGAGCCGAATCTTCTTGAGCATAGTTATTTTAAGATGATTTTAAACCCCTAGCTCGAAGAAAAAGATTACAGAGAAGCAAACATGTACTTAGCAGAGGATAGAATTCTCAGTCTTGGAATCTACTGTCAAACAAAATAACAATATTATCTTAGATATATTCCTGATGCGATTGCATATACAGATCCGATGAAAGATCATGAAAATTTAATGAAACAACGCCGCAGATGGATTAACAGCAGTCTCTTTGCTTTTCTATATGTCTGGAAAAATTATTACTTTAATGTCATGTAGTCCAAGCACGGATTTTTCGATAAATATTTAAAACTAAATCTTTCTATGATTCTTGCCTTACTATCTTTCGCAACCAGTTACATGACCCCTTCAATATATTTTTATGTCCTTTTTGCTACAATTTATCAACTCGATCCAGCAAATATTCTTGTGCAAATAGCTGCAAAGGTTGTTTCAATCATCTATATCATGGTCTATCTTGTTGGGGTGGCCGGGGGTTTAACAGGGGCCATATGGTCAAAACATGCTCATGTAGTTTCTTATGTCTTATCGTTTTTCACTTTTGCAATGTGGGCATTAGTCACATACAATATTATATTTATT
>Ga0247834_1006503_pt1 | contig 13058 bp, 9 predicted proteins | sample LaCruzMarch2015__8_FD_187118 | JGI IMG/M metagenome (GOLD analysis project Ga0247834, IMG submission 187118) | Freshwater microbial communities from meromictic Lake La Cruz, Castile-La Mancha, Spain - LaCruzMarch2015_12m | ecosystem: Environmental > Aquatic > Freshwater > Lake | place: Spain... | reverse complement strand
AGACGAGCTCCCTAAACTGAAGGAAGCAACAACCATACTTGAGCTTGCAATGTGGAAAGTGAGGATGCATGAAAATGACCTTCAAGACGGAACGACCCATCAACTAAAGAAATTGAAGACTGATAAATCAAGCATTCGAAGGCAATGCAGGGTTACCTGTGGAGCTGATGTTGTCATCAGACTTGTGCTGCCTTACATAATGACTGTCGCAGATGAAGAATCTGACCCCTACGTAGAATCAGACTCCTATGCCACTTCTGATGACGAGAGCAGCGACAGTATGTAATGTGAAAGATATATCCAGTGAGCTGCCTACTTTTTATTATGTGGTGATGAAAGTCTAGTGTTTGTCTAGTTAATGTTGTTGATTGGAGCGGAATCAATTAATTTACACATTCACCCATCACTATGTTCCTCCCAATGATACCAATGTTTCAATTATACTGACCCCAATGATTACGATTCTCCAAAACATCAAGAGTGACAATAATGATAAGCTGTGCCACGGCTTATTCCATTATTCCCAATAAAATATACTCCTACTACTGATAATCACCTCTTCTTATCCTCGTCATCCCGAACATCTGCATAAATTATGGGATCACTTCTTGTCAATTGTTCGGCATATGTCTCTGCAATCTCCTTTGGGAATTTAGCAATAAATGCCTCACCGGTCTGATATGCACTCTTATAAATCCTCGCGGCCTCATCCTCGGATATATTCTCAATAATTTCATGTACCCGTGTCACGACATGTTCCTGCTCATAGCTCTCATCCCCTAGTAGGAATAGTCGATACATGGGTGCATCCTCAAAGTCACCAAGTTGATCAGGTTCACTTGGCTTTGCCTTTGACTTTTGATCATTCTTTTGTTTTTGCTTTTGAACTGTGGTAGTCACCGTCTTCGTCTTGGGTGTGGCGATGGCAGCTCCACCACCCTTGTCGGGACCTGATTGATAAAGGGGTTCGGAGGAGGAAAGTGTTCGTCGCTGATGATGGATGGTGGTGAAAGGAGGAGCTGATGTGAAGGCAATGACGGTGCCGCCAGCAGCGATGGCGATTATAACGCCGAAGAGGAAGAAGCTTTGGAGAAGAGCCATGATAATGACAGTAGTCGCTTCCTTCGTTACGTTATTGATCAACGCTGTACACGAACAAGTGTCAACGTGTAACTATTTGAAGGACAGACGAGTTCGACCCTTCCCGCCCGGAGCTTGGTCAGATTCGAACAATGATGCTAGCGATACAAACAACGATTCATCAACGCCGGGGTCTTTGTCAGGCGGCGACCTCGGTGGTGACGGCAGGTGGACGGTGCTGGTCTAATGAGGCATCGGCCGTGAAGCAAAATAATCGGTCCACCTCCGGCATCCTCCTTCATACGTCTCTCCGTCGTCTCTTCTCGAATCTTTCATCCGATGAGGTAGCTGCAACGGAACCCTCCTCCTCTTCTGTACCCACCTCCCCCCCTTCATTAAACAAATGCGATGATGATAGCAAAGAGTATGATCTGTATACCTCAGCTACTCCTAGCACCTCCTCACGACGGCAGCGTCCTCCGCAATCATCGCGACTAGCGGCATCGACGTCAACGCGAAGGTTACGAAGGAATAATAACGGAGTTCGAGGACGTGATAGTGGAAGGATTGGGGACGCTGCTGCCGAACCACCACCAGTGCAGAATGATACCGAGGATGATCACACAGTCCTACGTGCATGGACACAATGGCGACAGGGATACATGGATGATGACGATCCCCAACCGTGGGGAGCACACGAGGAGTTTTTACGGGCATTACCCAAAGATGATGCAACTGTTGATGAGGTTGTTGCCGCTGCTGATAGATTCTTACTTTTGTTGGAGAATTCGCAAGAGGCGACATGGTGTCGTGCTAAGCTTTTAGGCGATGTGGACACCACTGTCATTGTTGACCGGGAAGGAGGAAGGGGGAAAGAAGGAGGGTCTGTGGGACGGCTGCATTACGCACTCTTGAGAATGATTGAGCGGTGTCTCCCATCCTCGATGACGATAGGCTTACGAGGAGGAGGAGGTATCAGTACAAATAGCGGAGTCCAACGACGATTATCCAATGACGAAAGGCTGGTCTACTCGGCCACGACGGTGGATCGGGCATGGCGGCTGACCCGTCGTGCAGAGGAGCTAGGATTGCCACCCCATCGTCCACTCTACCGACGATTGGCCGTTGGTATCACACTAACGTCCACGAATGATGCTCCCATTGTTGGGACACCAACTGATTTGACTAAATTTGTCAGACTTGGGGATACATTGGAAACCATTGCATCACAGCTGTCGCTTGAGCTATTAACAATCTTGGACGGTGCCAGATCCTCGCTCGGGTTCCAGTCAGGGAATGGGGAGGGATTGCGACAGCTTGCCGAGGACGTTCTTGTGGATCCATTCCTATGGCTACTGGCAACTAGACGGTTAGAAGACGCCGCAGCTCTTTACAGCTCTTGGCATGCCTTCCAGATAGACAATGACATGAGCCAAGAGGTCAACATGATGACTCTCCTTGGTGAAGGAAACGTACTCAGGGCACTAGAAATTGCAAAGGAGTGGCCCCTAGACGATCCTGACTTTGCGAAGCGAGTAAGTTCGAATCAGGACGTTACCTTGCTCGCACGTATGATGGAGGAGGCACTTGATGAGGTCGTTCGGGGTCGCAGACTTAAGGCACAGAGGATATCTGACATTATGTGGGAAATGTCTTTGCGGAATGAGGAGGATGAAGACCACTACGATGATTTCGAAGATGACGATGCTGAAGGGGACTACGATAGTGACGAAGATGATTTCGACTATGATAGTGACGAAGACGAAGATGTCGAGGAGGTGCTAGATTCTCTCAAGGCACGCAATATTGCAGCTTCTAATATTGCAAAAGGTCGTCGGATAAATGCCGTCGAAACAGAATATTCAACAGATCTCGGCACCATTGATGAAGATTCGAAGACCATGTCATTTAAGGCAAATACTTCAAACAAATCTAACTATGAGAGTGATGACGATGAGGATTATGACGATGATCATTCTTACACCATCATACGTGGGCTAAGTAACAAGGACGCCCGTAGGAGTATCTATTTACGAAATTCTAGAGAGTGGCAGCTCAACGATATTGTCCCTCAATTGCAAGATTGGAATCACGGACGGCGGCTCACATTCACACCCATGTTCGAAAAATACATAGGTAATCAGATCTCACAAGCACATGACGAGGAAGAAGGAGAAGGAAATCATTAGAAGTATCGCTGGAGAAGGGGTTAAGGGGGGTGAAGGACATATGATGTCGCATCATTGATCGAAGACGATTATGATCTATACTACTGATTGTAAAAATAGATGTAAATTTAACTACAGTATTAGCAAATAGCTGCAGTGGAGCTCACCCGTGACAATATACAGCATAACAAATTGTTTAGATCGAAATAACTTGCATTGAATTTTCGCTTGTATCATAATTCAAATACGCAGTAACATGCACTGGGATATTCGACTTATAATTCAGACGCGACAGACGCCGATCGGAATGAATTCGCCATTTGTTCCATTTGTGCCTTTGTCGTTGGGTCCTGCATCATATCCTGCATTGCAGTAACGTATTTCTTAAAACTGGGGTCACTTGCCATCTGACTAAGTTGTGCCTGAAATTGTGGATCCTTCATCATTCGTGCTGCCTCTGCCATAACATCTGGGTCGGCCATGGCCTGCATCGCTTCTGACATTGTATCCTTGGCATCTTCCTTCATTGCGACTTGTCCGACTTTTAACATATGTTCCATCTTTGCCTGCATCTTGGCCGACTCGTCAGGATCTTCAAATTTCTTCTTCACATCCTGGATGTTAGATTTGAATGCCTTATCATTCGTCAATGCCTTCATCTTCTTCTTCCACTCTGGACTTTCCATCATCTTCTTTGCCTCGGCCATTAGTTCTGGGTCCTGCATGTCTTGGAATAATTGAGCAAGCAGCTTCGGATCTTGTGCGGCCTGTTGTATGCCCGCCATTCCCATCGAAATGTCGTACTCTGCATCCTTTTTCGGATCCTTGCCGTATACGTCTACAATCGCGTAAGATTTTGCATTGGTTTACTTTTGTTAGTTATCACGGCGCAGAAACTTAATAATAGTAGCGATAAAAACTGATCCTGATTCAACGAGACAGAACGAATGCACGTACTACTTCACTTACAGGGTTCAACTTCCTGCTCTTTCTTCTTCGCAGATGCACCGATTGATAGGAGAACGATTACAGTGGCGAATATCGAAAAGACCTTCATTATGTTTTGATTACCTACCTATATTGTTCGAGCAACTGGATGAGGGGTGATTGTGATTCACTTCACTTTGGACGTGGAGGGCCTCCGTTGACTACTACATAATTCAAAAAGCGGGAAGCTGACGGCCGCTCATCCCTACCCTTCGTCTTTGCTATCTACGCGATCGAATCTACCTATCCTACTCCTATTGATCATCATGGCGGAACCAATTATCGGAATCGATCTCGGTACGACATACTCCTGCGTGGCATGCTTCGATCCCAAGACGCAAAAGGTCGAGGTCATCGAATCACCGTCGGGCCGGACAATGCCTTCGTGGGTGTCTTTCACTCCCGAGGGAAAGCTCGTGGGTACTGCCGCCAAGAGTCAGGTGGCTAGTAATCCACGTAATACCGTATATGATGTAAAGCGTATTATTGGTCGATCATTCTCGGATCCGGTCACGGCCGAGGAGGCAAAGGCATTCCCTTTTAGGGTCGTGGAGGGTAGTGCTCACGGTGAACCTCGGATCGTGGTCGATTGGCGTGGTGAGACGAAGGAGCTACGGCCTGAGGAGATATCCGCCATGATACTTGCAGGTGAGTTATTATATTTTCAGTAATATGTTATTCTGACTCAGCAAGATAAAGTCTGATCTTTATCCTTCGAATCCTTCGACTGTCAGAACTGAAACTTGCTGCGGAGAAACATCTTGGCCAGCCCGTGAAGAGCGCCGTGATCACCGTCCCCGCTCACTTTAACAATCAACAGCGTCAGGCCACGAAGGATGCCGGTCGTATTGCTGGTCTTGACGTTAAGCGTATAATTAATGAGCCGACGGCGGCGGCATTGTCGTACGGCCTTCACGCCAAGAAGGAAAATGATGCCAACAACGGTGGGGCCAAACAAGCGAAGACGAATGTTGTCATCTTTGATCTTGGTGGTGGGACCTTCGACGTTAGTGTTCTTGCCATGGACGGTGGAGTCTTTGAGGTCAAGGCCACTGGTGGCGACACCCATCTTGGCGGTGAGGATTTTGACAATGCTGTCATGGCATGGCTCATGGAGCATATCAAAGGTAAGTCGGCATCGGCACACAAGCTCATCAAGGACAGCCCTCGAGCACAAAGTCGACTCCGACGGGCCGTGGAGAATGGCAAGCGTGGACTGTCGAGTGCCGCATCGGTAGAAATTGAGGTTGATTCTCTCGTGGATGACTTTAATCTGAATGTCACCCTAACCAGGGAAAAGTTCGAGGAGCTGAACTCGGTTCTATTCAAACGATGCATCGACACAGTCAAGGATGTCATGGCCGATGCCGATTGCAAGATTGACGATGTCAGTGACATCGTCCTTGTGGGTGGGTCCACTCGTATCCCATGTCTCCAAGCATCGCTATTTGAAATGTTCAATGGTCGTATCGAGTTATGCAAGAGTGTCCACCCCGACGAGGCTGTCGCTCACGGTGCAGCTGTACAGGGCTACATTCTATCTACTGGTGGAACTGGCGGTGGGCATGATCTTGCTGGTGCAGAGAATATGACAGACCTGCTCCTGCTCGACGTCACACCACTATCACTCGGGATTGAGTTAGAGGGGAAGCAGATGAGTACACTCATTAAACGTAATACGCCCATCCCATGCAAGAAAACTAGGACATACACCACCGTTGATGATTGGCAGACGGAGATTGATGTTGTAGTGTATGAGGGTGAACGTGCACACGTCGATGCGAACAATAAGCTTGGGTCATTCGTTATCTCGGGCGTCCAACGTGCAAAGCAGGGTGAACCAAAGGTTGATGTGACATTTGCCCTTGATGCCAATGGCATCCTTCAGGTCTCGGCACGAGATCAGGTGACTGGTGCTGAGGCACGGGCTGAGATCAAGGCCGAGAAGGGTCGATTGACGTCCGATGACATTGATAAGATGATTGCCGATGCCGAACAGTACCGTGCGAAGGATGATGAATTGAATGAAAAGGTTGATTACAAGACGGCGTTGGAGGAGGCATTGTTTACTGTGCAGTCGAAGGTCGGTGAGACGAATAAGCCGAACGAGGTCAAGGAACTCGCGGATCTGATGGATTGGCTAGAACTGGATTCAGACAGTGCCTCGCTGGACGAGATGAAGAAAAGGGGACGTATTATTGAGGATACTTGGGGCTTCATCGTCCAATAGGAAAATCATATCGTTCATGTCGACTAGAAATGATGATTGCACACCTACTTAAAGGATACAATTCATTCATACCTTTATTCTCCTTAGTCTCTCATTTTTTGCAACCTGCAGACTATCAGGGATGACATGGTTAATGACAAAATATATCGAATATTCATGGAAGGTGATAAACAGGAGCTACGTCTGTCCACCTGTTGCTGGTGCGGCATTCCCTCCACCCCCGCCTCCTCCACCTCCACCAGTATTGCTTGTATTATTACCAACGCCCCCCTCAAACAAGTCCAACCCTAAATCATCCCACCGACCCTCTTCTCTGCGTCTTCTCTCTAATGCACCACCCGCGGCACTTCCCGAATTTGCAGCCGTAACAATCCCATCATCCATCTCTCCCTCATCCTCTAACAGACTTGAAATTTGTGATTCGGCCCCTCGTGTTGTGGTTTCATCAATCTCATCATCACTCAGCTTATCGGCCGCCCATGCATCATCGATGATGTCGAGATTACGATATCCTGTACCCGCGGCAGAAGCGTGGTTATGGTGAGGCCGTCGGAGCTTTGTCAGGGCGGAATACCTGCTGTCCGACATGATGTGTGTTGGTATGAATCAGTGGCATTTGGCGGGTTCAATGACGAGGTGATAAATACAAAATAACGATGTCGACCGACGATACTAGTGAGACAAACGACGTCGTTGTCTACACGGGAGAGGGAGGAGTGCCAGCTCCACAAAATGTGGTCCGTGTTCGGGTTGATCCCTCCGTCACGACGATCCCTGTTGAAGCATTCTTCCAACGCACGAAGTTGACCGAGGTGGAGCTGTGTGAAGGCCTCGTGGAAATTGGGGCATGGTCCTTCTCTTGTTGCGACCGCTCGATAACGAAAATCAACATCCCCAACTCACTCAGGAGGATTCGTGATGGTGCCTTCGCAGGCTCTCTTCGAACTCCTATTTGTCTCCACGATGACATTGAGAGCATTGGAACAGGCGCATTCTCTAGCTGCATCTTCACCAACTTTAGAGTCCCACCGCTCATCACAGTTATTCCCCATCGCATTTTTCACACATGTAAATCCATGTTCTCTCTCGAGCTTTCCGAGAACATAACAGAGATTGAAAAATATGAATTCTACAATTGTCACTGCCTACGAAATGTGGCCATTCCACCCAATGCTATCTTAGGGGATAATATTTTTATTGAAATGACAGATCTTCAGCGGTTGTTTGGTTCCGAAGCAAGAATCATAAGAGAGCTGCAGCATAGATTTGATAGACTACCAATCCACAAATTAGTCTACTACCAGTCTTATTATCAAGGTGTGCTACAGAACGTCATTGCTGCGATGAACATGAGATCTATTCAAAGTCGGACACTACGCAGTAAGTTGGATCCAACCGGCAATCACCAAGATTGCCTCGGGATGACTTCGCTACATATTCTGACTTGCTCGTCAGTACACAATCTGGAACTATATCGTGTCATTGTTGAGAAATACCCCACAAATCTAATTACTGAAGATAGATGGGGTGCGCTACCACTGCTCTATGCTTTTTGGGGAGCTGCACCAGCTGAGATCATTGATTTCTTACTTGAGAGCTATCAATCACTCTACCCTACTCATGTATTCAACTGGACAATGATGGTGGAGACAATGGGGAGGTGTGACACACCAAAAGAAAGCATTGAGAACCTGCTCTGTGTGAGGCAAATGTACTTTCCTGAGCAGCCAATCGATTGGGACTTTCTACTCAATGAGTTTGTCAAGCCATCCAAATTCCACCAGACTGTAGCGCTGTTTCAAGAGCGAATGCAATTTCTCTTCACTCACGGCATGTCAACGTGGGTGGAAGGTCTTGCCTTTAAAATTTGGCGTGATTGTATCAAACAAATGGTTTGTGCTGCTGATTTCAAGTCGGGGAGGGACAACTTAAATGTTTTGCGTTCAATCCGAGCAAAAGTTGCCCACTTTGAAGAAGAGGTTTCAAAGCTGGAGGAAATCACAACAATATTGGAGCTTACATTGTGGAAGCTGAGGATGAATGAGAAGATTCCTGAGGAGAAACCATCTCATTGCAGGAAGAAAGTCAAGACTGATAAATCAAGCATTCGTCGGCAATGCCGGGTTACCTGTGGAGCTGATGTTGTCATCAGACTTGTGCTGCCTTATCTAATCACTGTATGAACGATGGATCTGACCCGCCCGAGCTAGAAGTATACTTGAAATTATCTTTTTCATAAGTTTATCCTTAGTTTATACATCTTTTTCTACGCTAGATATTTATACTTCGATCGATCATTCTCCACCCTCTCCATGTACTCTCTTTCGATTAAACTCTCGATTCGCTTCTTTATGTCTGCCGATGATGCTGGGAATTTCAGTTGCGACATAACTTCACCAATCAGGTCGCGGTGATCTATTATTTTCCGCGCCTTCATGATCCGAACACACGCGGCATCAATATAGTAAAGTCGATCTTTGCTTACTGCCGCGTGAGTCTTCGTACGTTCCTCGGACGTTTCCTTCATGGTGATGTTTGTAATGCGGATACGTCGTTGGTTGGATGTGAAGGATGCATTGAAGAGGAAGCGATCGTAGGGACCAACATTACGTCGCACTCGTTGCCTCTTAGTTTTTTGGGGAGAATCGGTATCTGTATTGTCACAACTAGGTGATTTGCCATGAGGCGATACAGGCTGGGTCAGGGAGTCGTAGTCCACCTTCCTTAACACGCGAGTGCCCTCCCTCCCCATGCTTAACGACTGTAGCGTGCGTTCCAGCTCGGGTCTGTCGTTGATGCCCGTCTTCCTCATGACTTCATCGAGTGTCAATCCCCGTCCATCATCCCCATCACTTTGTTTAAAGCAAAGCAACACGAGACTCTGACATACATTCACGATAAGCTCTTTTGGTCCTGCTGATTTCGGGAACGATGCCTTGACTATACAATTCCCCAACGAATACTGCCACGCAATTCGTCTTCCTTGATATTTACTATTGTAGTAAGTCTCAAACTTTTGTCGCAGTGCCAGCATCTCCGGCGGCAGAATTATATTGGAATACTGCGGATAGTTTGGCCAAAATCCTGTTGTCAAAAGTTGCACATCCATATCCACTGCCTTGCCCACAGCTCCAGCGGGAGAGGCAGAAGCAGCAAGACCCGAGGAATAAGCTGCGAAATTTGCCATTATATCTCTACTCAACTCAATATCCTGAAACATCCCCTCCATCTTACTCGTGTATGACGTCCCACACTCTGACTTCAGCTTCGTGAGAAAGCTCCATTCCATGTCAGTCGAAACGGCCCGACCAGTCAGTAGCCGCTTAGCAAGCTCACGCTTGTAGAATGCCTCAAATACATCCTTCGAATGCAAATGTCGGAAGAGGACGAAGATCTCATTCTGGAACGACTCGTTGGCGTCCGCGGCAATGGCTGCATCGATCAAGCCACCGGGGACGGAGGATGCAGCAGCACCACTCCCACTCGACATACCGGCGGAGGCCTTGGCATCCTTAAATCGAATGTCCACGTGCTTCGCGAGTAGTTCTGCCGTGCGTCTCCCCCCCTCGGCATCACCATCGTCTAATAATGACGACCCAGACGCTGATCCATTCAAAACGTCGTCGAGTATTGACCGGACCGTGGCACCGAATGACTCCTCTCCCCGAAAGGCAGTCGAGTGTAAATTATACAGGTGCTTCCTAAATGCAAGCAGGTCGGGTACGACCATCTTTTCCATATCCTTGAGATTAATGTTGTTGTTCGCGATGGGGGTGCCATCCGATGACAATTTAGGGAGTCCCTGCTGAACAATCTCGTGACCACGGATGCGTCCGTACTTGCCAAAGGCCACACGAAGGAGATCCATCGCCGTCGACGTTGTGGAATCCCCACCACTGGACGTGGATGATGCCGACGCCGTCATTCTCCAACAGAGACCGTACAAACGTTTGGCATCCTCGTAGGTCTTGCTTCCTGTCCCATGTGACTTCCATGCAATCTCTCCCCCGTTTCCCATCGTATCATCATCTAGCATGGGGAATAGGTGACGGATTTCCAGTACCCCCGAACCAGGAATGCATAAATTTGGTCCAAGCAGTCGCCGTTCGATGATAGCGGGGAATATCCTACGTGCACAGTCATCCGCCGGGGACCAGACCACAACATCGTCCACAATTGTGCCAGAGGACGACTGCTTGACGTTGGCGCCTTTGAGATAATCAAGCCTTGACAATCCCCTCAGTGCTACATTCACGCCATTGGCATTCCCAGGGAAGTAGTAATCCGCAAGTCCAACCCCCCTTTTCAATCGATGTTCCACGTGCAATAAAAAGTCACTTGCCGATCTCCGTCCTTCGGACAATGCCTCCTTCCATGACATACCCTCTCTCCCGAATCGACTGGATGCAACGATGATAATTTCTTCCAATAATGATGGGAGTGATCCCAAATCGATGATTGAACGGACACAGTCTCGCGTGAGGGGACGGACATCGTCAAACACCGTGGAAGGTGTAGACGACGATGAGGATGACGATTTGCCATCACCACCACCACCACCACCATCACGTTGTTGATCATACTGGGACAATATCGTATGCGTCGTTGCAAGGATCAATGTCATAAGGACTGGGATAGTCCCTCCTCCTCCTCCACCATCGACGACAGATGGCATGCAACGATGTCGTAGACATGCAATGCCAACATCCCTCAATGACCATATACGTGTATCTGTATATGCACTCCCTCCTCCACCCAACATTCCCCCAGAAGTTACACCCACTGATGAACGGTCAAGTACTCTCCCCCCCAATGACGACTGCAACGATGACGACGACGATGACGACAATATGCATCCAGTAATATCCTCAAGGGAAATGTCTGACTGATACACATATGCTCCATCTAATGCAAGGAAGATAGATCGGACAAAGGTTAAATATCCCTCGACATAACTCGACCGTAATACATTACGCATTCGTCGTAGAAGATTGGTCCTACGTACATCATCATTACCACTGTCCAAGGTAGAAGAAGAAGAATTAGGATGACCACCAATTTGATGATCAAAGACGTTATTGTTGGCTATTGTTGTACATAATATTTGTGTAATATCATATCCCACATGACCTGTGTTCGAATCAATAATAGCATTGATTTCAACGTTATCATCATCATTACCACCACAGTGAGCACATAGACGTCGGACAGTCTCACTTGCTGCATGATCCATCAATGCTGCCACATCGAGAAATAACCTTGTACCGTGTCCATGAACACGAAGGTCTTCAACAGAGCGGTATAATTCCTCCCGTCCCAGCTTGGAGTAATGTGGTCTCGTTTGTTGTTGTAATGTGGTAATAGTAGTAGTAGCGGTAGCATCCTCCATACATACATCATCTTGCGATAATGATTTACTTTGTTGTTGATTTGGCGATTGTATAATATTAGTACCACCATTTGCCTCAAAGTTACGTACTAGTACCGTGGACAATGCATCACGTAATGCTGCAAGACTTGTGTCATAAAAGTCCGCAGGTAATGCTGGTGGTTTAGCATATGCTTTAATTAGTACACTCCCCGTCGGTCTCTTCGTTGACTTGGTCGTTGGTGCCTTTTTGTTAGTAGTGTGTGACTCTTGAGATTCGGGGGGTAACACGGTCGTTGGACTTGGGGGGGCAATAGCTCCTCCCACCGCAACTCCGCCCGCTATGGCAGTAGACGATGCCAATGATGATGGTTGGTTACTACCGCTACCGGAGGAGGTGGGTGCCGGTGGTCTTTTCATGGAAGAAATGACAACCTTCGTCTTCTTCTTCTTTGGAGCGATGACGATTTTTGGATGAGACGACGACATGGTTTAGATTTTGAGTGGACCTGACAAAGAGAGGTTCAAGAGGGTGTGGTCTATGATGTTGATGGACGCAACTGTCACTGAATGCCGTGTTGTGCTACTATGATCGTGCTTGAACAGAATACTTTCTGAAAAATGAGAAGAATTTGGCGCTCGAATTTACACCTGGGAAGGAGGAACGATGATGTCGACCGATGGTATTTATGAGACGTATGATGACCAAGTCTTCATCTTCACGGGGATGTAAGAGCTGTTATTCCTCGTGATATGGTCCGTGTTCGGGTCGATCCCTTCGTCGCGTCGATCCCTGATTTTGCATTTTACAAACGCAAGAAGTTGGCCGAGGTGGAGCTGTGTGAAGGCCTCGTGGAAATTGGGGAGCAGTCCTTCAGGTATTGCTGCCACTCGATAACAAAGATCAACATCCCCAATTCACTCAGGAGGATTAAAGATTATGCCTTCGCAGGCTCTCTTCGAACCCCCATTCGACTCCACGATGGCATAGAAAGCATTGAAGAATACGCATTCGCTTGGTGTATCTTCACCAACTTTAGAGTCCCGCTCTTCATCACCGTGATCCCTGACCGCATGTTATATAATTGCAAATTAATATTTTCCCTAGAGATTCCCAAGAACGTAACGGAGATTGGAAATGGTGCATTACAAGGTACTTACTGTTTACGAAACGTGGCCATTCCTCCCACTGCTGTCTTCGGCGATGATGATATCTTTATTGAAA
>Ga0247834_1006501_pt1 | contig 13062 bp, 19 predicted proteins | sample LaCruzMarch2015__8_FD_187118 | JGI IMG/M metagenome (GOLD analysis project Ga0247834, IMG submission 187118) | Freshwater microbial communities from meromictic Lake La Cruz, Castile-La Mancha, Spain - LaCruzMarch2015_12m | ecosystem: Environmental > Aquatic > Freshwater > Lake | place: Spain... | reverse complement strand
GTTAGAGCCCTCGATGAGGAGGCCCTCCTCTGGGCAGTCGTTGCAGGTAAAGCCAGGCTGGTACCAGCCGCGGCAGGACGAATCCGTTGTCAGGAGCGTGTTTAGGCACTTGTACCTCGAGACGTACGCCACGCCGCCGCCGCCGCACCAGATCGAGAACGGGCCGACATCGCAGTTTGCGCCGAAGTCGTCGCAGGTGATACTCGATCCACAGAGCCCGCTCAGTGGCTCTATCGAGGCTGCCCGGAGCACATCCGAGCACTTCATCGGAAAGTCGCAAAGCTGGAGCTTGTGGACGTAGTGCCGGCCGACGCCGAAGTTTCTTGTGCAGCCTGCCGCCGTTCCCGTTCGGCATGTCACATGCAGGCAGAACGGGACCTCGGCCCCTCCTGTAAACGACTGCCTGTCCCACGACTTGTTGAGCAAGCCCGAGCACTGGCGGGTCTCCTTGAAACTGACCGAGTAGGTGACGTTCATCACGCCTTCGCCGAACCAGCAGCAGTTTGCCTCGCTTGAGCCGACCGTCTGCCGATTGACGGTCATGTACCCTTCCTGCGCGCCGGACACGCTGATCGAGTACGACTTTGTGTAGCATCCGCCCTGGCCGCACTGCCCGCAGTTTGTCTGGAAGTCGTTGAGCTGAAAAGCGTAGTTGATGCTGCAGCCCGTCACGGCGTAGCTCGTGGCGCAGACGCAGTCGGTCGGGCACGGCTGCGCCGGGCCTCCGCCTCCGCCTTCGTCTTCGCAGCAGCACTGGTACTGAAAGTTGCTCATTGCTTCTCCACGAAGCTTGGCGGCACGAGGTACCAGCCTTCAGGGATCTCGACGCGGCTCGCGCTCAACTCCCACTCGCCCTGGACCCGCGTCCACACCTGCGCCTTGGTCGCCGGGCCGACCCGCATCGGGCTTCCCTCGCTTACCAGCACCGTCCTGCCGCAGCCACTCGCGAACGCGAGAACCAGCGCGGTCAAGAAGAGCGCGGTCCAAGTCGCCATCCACGGCCCGAGGCCGCTCCGCCAGACGGCCTTCCAGCCAATGGAAAAGCGCGAGGGCGATTGAGGCGACGATGCGCTCAAGCATCCCTCTTGGCGTCCTTCGCCAGGATCAGGCCCACGCCCGCCAGGATGGCCGCCACGGCCGTCGCGTAGTCGGGGAGGGTCAGGGGGTCGCCGTCGAAGAGAGCCGTCAGGACGGCCCCCACGGCGACGAGGATGCTGCCGATGCCGGCGACGGTGGTGTTTCGGTTGTTCATGGCTTTTGCTCCAGGTGCTTGATGCGCTCGTCCATCCTCACGAGGTCCTCGCGGATCCGGCCGAGCTGGGCGTGGATCCAGCCGCTCGCGCAGAACGCCGCGACGAACGGACTGATGATCGTTGCGAGTTGCTCGAAGGTCATGCCTCAGTCCTGCCTCAGTATGTAGAGCTCCGAGGCGGTCGAGTTCGAGCGCACCCAGGTCAGGGTGAGGTCAAGCGACAGGTAGGTGGTGACGCTCGCGTTCTGCAGGAAAATGCGGTTCGCGGTGGCCTCGGCCCCCGCCTCGGCGAGGGTCGTCGCGTTGTAGACCAGGTTGTAGGCCGTGTAGCTGTAGAGCGCGACGGGAATCTCGCCCGAGCGCGTCGAGCTGAGGCGCACCCAGTCTCCGCTGCTGGCGTTTACGCTGATTCGCGGGAGGATCTCGACTGCCATGGTTCTGCTCCTTGGTTTGGTGTTGAAGTCTCAAGGCTGGCTGCGGATGAGGTAGCCGGTGTGCACGAGCTGGGCCGCGGCTGCGGTCGGCGTCACCTCGAGCGAATAGTGCCAGATGGCTTCTGACGAGTCGACCGCGGTAAGCGCGGTGTCGATCGTCACGAGGCTAAGCGTAATCAAACCCGCGGCGGCAAGCGTGATGGCGGTGGCCTGCGTCGCCGTGTGGTCGGCGGCCGCGGTCGTCGGCAGGCCCGAGCGCCAGACGCGCATCGAGGCCGTGTAGCCCGTCGAGAGGTTCGGCGGCGTGCCCGTCGGGTTGTAGGTGATCGCGTAGGAGCCGGGCGCGCCCTTCGAGTAGACGATGTTCTGGGTATCGCTCACGGGCATGCTCCTGATATCGCTTGCGTGTTCATGATAAGCCACATGAAGGAGCCGTCAGTGCCCCTGTGGGCGCTGACGCTCACATAGGTGCCGACGGGGATCGGTTTCGGCTCGAACGACCCGAGCAGGTCTCCGCTCGGCACGCCGTAGGAGTAGCTGGTCGGCGTGGCCGTGTTCGAGAGCTCCGAGACCGACAGTGCCGACTGGGAGGTCAGGCCCGTCGTGCTCGTCGCCGGGGTCGTGCCCGTGATCTGCGCCTCCGACCATGTGTAGGTCCAGCGGAAGTTGGCGATCGGCGTCGCCGCCGTGATCCTGCCGAGGATCAGCGCGGGCGCGGGCTCGCCTTGGTTCCACGCGCGGTTGCGGTCCGTGAACGACTGCAGCGCAGGGTCCTGGCGGAGGAGGCGATCGTCTCCGCGGATCATGGGATTGGATACCCCCGCTCCGCGATGGCCTTGATGGCTGCGGAGCCGCCGTAGATGTTGTTGAAGTCGGTCTCCGTTCGCGGAAGCCTCTTCCACTTCACCGTCTTCGGCCCGGTCGCGACGCGGTCGGGGCGGCCGTCCGGCGCGAGGTCTACGACCTGCTCGTGGTGGAAGAACGGGCAGAAGAGGAAGTCGAAGGTGACCTCGTAGAACTCGTACTTTACGGGGTTGAAGGTGACGCCCTCGCAGATGAGCGAGCGCGCGGCGCAGCCGAGGAAAATCGCGCTGTTCCGCGTGTTGTTGTAGCTCGAGAGGTTCCCGGCGGCGGTCAGCATCGTGGACGCGGTTGCGTCCTGGACGAACCGCATGCGGATGCGGCACTGGTTCACGGGCCACACGGCGGAATCCCCGACGCCCTGCGTAGCCGTGCCGCCGATGTCGGCCGAGGCGTCGGACGCCGCAGGCGGGTTCGTGGTCCACGCGGTTCGGTAGATGCGCATCGAGCGGGTGATCGACTGTAGCTCCATCTGCGAGCCGGGGTCGTAGGAGACGGGCGAGGGGTTCTCGCAGAGGACGTACATGGTCGACCAGGTCAGCGTGAACATCGCGCCGCCCGTGTTCGGCAGCGCCTCGACCGTGTATCCGCGGAACCTGCAGAACTGCTGCCAGGTGAGGCCAGTGCCGCTCGAGTACGCGGGGTCGCCGCGCCGCGGCATCGCACCCTCGATCTCGGCGTTGACCGTGTCCGTGTCGATCTTGAAGGCCGCGCCGTCGATGCGCTTGATGTGCCGCCGCTCGGTGATCGTCGACTCCTCGCGGAAGTCGCCAGCCTTAGCCGAAAAGCTGAGCGTGCTGTACTCGTAGGAGGTCGTGGTCGGCATCAGAGTCTCCCTAGGTAGATGGCGAGCTGGTCGATCTTCTGCGGCAGGCTGGACAGGGGGTTGAGGACATCGGCGAGGCCGACATCCATGCGCTGCTTCTCGAGCGCCGCCAGCTGCGCGGCGATCTCCTTCGCCTGGGCCTCGCTCGCCGTGACGAGCGCGGCCTCGAGCGTGGCCTGCTCGAACGACTTGCCGCCGAGCGTCGCGCCGGCAAACGCCGCGGACTGCTTCGCGAAGTCGTTGAGGATCGACATCATGCCCTCCTCGCCGGGACGCCCGCTTGCGATTGACAACGCCTCCATGATCCCGGGCCCCGCGGCGGCAATCTGGGACTGCGACTCGAGCGCGGCGAGCTTCTTGAGATACTCGCTGTTGGCGGTGAAGGTCTGCTCGCCGGTCTTTTGGAACAGCTTGAGCGCCTCGCCAGCCCCATTGGTCGCCGCGGCCATCGTCGCGACCGACTGCGCCGCCAGGCCGAACATGGCGAGCGGGGCGGCCATGGCCAGCCCTGCCCCGCCGAGGCCGCCCAGAGCCCCGCTGATCGGTCCGAGCTTGCCGACGCCTCCGAGGAGGGCCGTGCCCTGCTGAGCCTTCAGGCCGCCTCCTGCGCCGCCTGCAGCGCCCCCCGTGGCGCCGAGGCGCTTCATCTTCGCGGCCGAGTTGCGGAGCTTGCGCTCGACGGCGGTGAGGCCGCGATCGACATCGTCCGTCTGGACGGTCACGGGAATGACGAGGTTTGGGAGCTTAGCTGCCACGGCGGGCCTCCTTCATCAAGGCCTCGGCGACCGCGTCCTCGACATAGCCGCGCACCCGGTGCTGGTAGACGAAGGACGGGCCGGTGAGGTAGTTCGTCTTCAGGATGACGCCGCCGAGGTTCCGCTTGCTTAGCCCCTTGCGCCAGCCGCGGTTGTAGGTGAACGGAGTGAACTTGCTGTTCGGGTTTCGGTTCCAGAGCCTCGGCTGCTTCGCGGGCGTGCCGTCGGCCTTGATGCCCTTGCGCCACGGGCGGTAGCCTTGGTCGTGCAGGTGGCTCTTCCAGCCGACGTCGATCGGCCCGCCCTTACGGACGCCGATGCCGCACCAGATGACCTTGCCGCGCTTGTAGGTCTTTGTCTTGACGATGATCGAGCGGCGGGTGCGGACATCCTTGCGGCGGGCCTTCGCTCGCACCGCCTTCTTGACCAGCTCGCCCCAGCCGCGAAGGCCCGTCCGGAGGACCTTGCCGCGGATGCCCTTCGGCAACCGCTTAAGGCTGGCCTTGATCTCGGCCAGCTCCTTTGCGGTCATTCGGAAGGTGATTCTGTAGCCTGCGAGCATTGATCTGCTTCCTGATTCCGCGCCAGTCGGGGATGTCGAGATCGACGTTGATGAGCACCACGCTCATCTTGGAGAGGTCCACCGCGCTTCGCTTCGCGGCCGCCCGCAGGACCACGCGGGCGGCCTCGCTCAGTCCCGGCCCTCCTCGTAGAGCTTCTCCGCCTCGCGCCCGATCTGGAGGATCAGGAGCCCATCGGCGTCGAGCGCCGCCTCGACGCTTGCGAAAACCGGCCGCCCGAACTCATCGAGCAGGTGCCTGTATGCAAGCCATGCGTAGAGCCGCGCGGGCGTCTTCGAGGCCATCTCGGCGCCGTCGATGAAGTCGAGCGCCGAGGGGCGGCGCAGGGTGACCGCGCGGCCCGCGGGCAGCGTCACCGTGACGTCCTTCAGCTGGAGCGCGTCGGAGATGCTCATGCGATCGTCACCGTGCCCGTGGTCTGCAGCTCGAAGCTCGCGCGGATGGTGTCGTTCGAGGAAGCCGTCACCTGCCAGCTGGTGATGAAGCAATTGCCCGACATCGTCATCGACGTGCTGTAGGTGCACGAGAACGCGCGCGATGTCGGTGCCTGCGCGTCGGTCTCCATGACGGCCGCGCAGGGGTCGGCCTGGTCGTAGTAGATTTCGCCCGAGATCGTGGTCGTGCCTTGCCCGACCACGAAGGTGCGCCGGGCGTCGCCGATACGGGTGGTCTCAATAGTGTCGGTGGTCGCCGAGGTCGAGACCGAGACAAGCCCGGTCGTGACCTGGGAGTTGTAGGAGAAGGCGGTCAGGGCGGTTGAAATGCCTGGCATGGGGTCACTCCCGGTAGTAGATGGTCATGGTGCAGACGGCCTCGGACGGCGTCGCCTCGTCGCCCTCGCCTGGCTGCGCCGCCTCGAGCACATGGTTCTGGTAGAGCACGGCGTCGAAGACGATCGTGCTGTAGGTGCCCGCGACCGACGCGGCGCGCACCTGCGCGGCGATCGCGAGCGCCTCGGTCGCAAGCTCGGAGATGCAGCGGACCTCGACATCGGCCACGCGCGTCGGGCTCGCGCCGCAGGTCGCGGTCTCGACCGAGCGCACCTCGTAGGTGATCGCGGGCAGCGCCGAGTCCTGCAGGCGGTAGCCGTGGGTGACGCGCGCGTCGGCCACCAGCGAGATCGTGCTGCCGGTCGTGAGCATGGTGCGAACCGCCTGTTCGATGCTCATTGGACGACCTCGCAGTCGATGACGGCCACGCGGTCGCGCTCGTCCAAATTGGTGATCGCGCGAATCCGGTAGGTCTTGCCGCGGCACTCGATGCGCTGAAGCTCGGTGAGGCCGATCGCCTGGGCGGTCTCCCACCGCGCGCGCAGCTCGTACTGCCGAACGACGGCCGTGCCGTCGGCGTAAGCCTGCTCGGCCGCGGAGCTCTCGCGGACGTCACAGCGGAACTGCTGGCCGTCCGTCCAGGTAGCTCCGCGCAGGCCGAGCGTGCTCGCCGCCGTCGGCGGGAGCTTCTGCAGCGCGACGAACCTAAGGCGGCCGGCGGAGATCATCGGAACGGCACCTGCACGGAGTACTGCGCGATGATCGCCTTGTAGGCGAGCGGGACCTCGGCGAGCTGCGCGACCTGGAGGGCCTCGGGATTGTTGTACCAGCTGCCGACAAGCGCGACGATGCACTGCTGAAGCGCCTGCGGGATCATCTGAAACCCGGCCTGGTAGTCGACCTGAATGGTGGTGTTCTCCTTCGGCACGACCGAGGTGTCGAACTCAAGCGCGTACAGCGGCTCGGTGTTGTCGAGCCAGTAGTCGGCCGCCGGCAGGGTCTGCCCCGCGCCCGTCGAATCGAAGTAGAGCACCTGCGTGATCGAGCTGAGCGGCTGGATCGGCGGGATGAACCGATCGAACTTGCGGATGTAGGCCGTGCGCGCCTTCAGCTGGAGCCCGAGCCCGGTCTCGCGCTCGATCATCTCGCCCGCGGCAATGCACAACACCGCCAGGTCGACGTCGTCCTCTTCGACCTCGATCTTTAGCCGCGTGCGGAGCACATCGAGCGGGATGGGGAGTGCTGGCATAAATCGCGGAAACCCCCTTTCGGGGGGCCCGCGGCAAGGGGAAAGGATCAGCAGGTGATTGCGGCGAAGGCGACGGCCTGGGTGATTTTGCTGTCGACGCGCTTGGTCACATAGAGCGTGACGCGCTGGTTCGCCGCGCCGGTGTAGGGATCCACCATCGAGGTGATGCCCGTGCGGTCGAAGATCTCGAAGTAGTTGAAGTCGCCGACGACGCCGAACACGTTGTTGTTGGTCGTCGCGGTCGCGAGGTACTGGCCGACGCGGTACGGCACGCCGTAGATCGTGCCGGGCACGCCCTGCGAAAGTCCGGCCGTCTCGTTGAGCTTCCACACGTAGTCGGTGCTGTTCACCTTGATCTTGCGGATGACGCGCACGAAGGTGTCCGAGACGAGCCAGCTGAAGCGCGGGGAATTGCGGTACTGCACGGGCACGAGGTGCACGGTGTCGATCAGGTTGTCGCCGCTGATCGTGGTGATCGCGCCGCCGCCGAGGTCGGTCACCTGCGAGAGCGCAGCAAGCTTGGTGTTCGCCGAGCTGCCCGCGATGCCTTCCGGCTGCGAGCTGTTCGTGCCGGTGGTGAAGTACTCCTCCTCCTTGAGCGAGATCGAGGAGGCGATCTTGTCGGCGACGTAGTTGAGGCCGCTGCCGATGCCGCCGTTGCCGATCGCGTCCTCGATGAACTCCATCGACATCTGCGTGGCGCAGACGAGCTTGTAGGGAACGACCGAGATCGCGGTGCCGAACGAAGGATCGGACGCGGTGATCGCGCCCTCCTCGGCGACCAGGTTGGTCGTCGGCAGCGAGCCCTCGACCGTGATGGTCCGCTTGGAGTCGATGGTTCGGACCTGCGCCATGCTGCGGATGACGTTCACCTGCTGCAGGCGCTCGACGATGCGGCGCTCCATGTCGGTCGGGATGCCCGCGCCCGAGGTGCCGAGGGTGAGCGCGCGCGCCTCCATCGGGTTCGTCAGGGCCTTGATCCACCGCTCCTCGTACTCGCGCTCGTTGCGCCCGGTGCCGAGGCTGAGGCGCGACTCGAACTCGGACTTGTCGAGCTCGGCCTGCTTCTTCTGCGCCGCGCGCAGCTGGATCAGGCGCTCGGCCGCGTCAAGGTCGGCGTCCATGCGCGCGATCTTCTCGCGCTCCTCGCCGGAGCCGCGCTGGTCGATCGTCTGGGGGGCGGCGTCCTGGCGGGCGGCGAACTGCTCAAGCGCCTTGCGGTACTCGTGCACGGTGTTTTCCATCTTGGTCAGGTCGTCCATGTCTTGATCCTTCTGAGGTGAAGTTCCAGCCGCGTGCGCGCGGCTTCGAGAGCAGCCGCGTCAACGCGACGCAGGCTGGAATTGGTCTGGGGGTAGGCGGCGTCGACCACGACGCTGATCTCGACCAGCGTCGCCTTCTCGACCATGCGCTCGGTGCGCGCCTTGTTCCAGCTGTCGCGCTGGACGTAGAACCCGAACGACATCTCGCCGCTCAAATCGCCGCGCTGCATGAGCTCGCGGACATCGTTGCCGAGCGTGGTCTCGGGAAGGGTCGCGGTGTAGTGCAGCCCGTCGGCGCGGTCCTCGAGCGCGAGCGTGCCGGAGCGCGAGCGCGCGAGCGGCATCCGCGGGTCGTGGTTGTAGAGCAGCTTCACGTCGGCGCGCACGCTCTCGCCGAACGCACCCGGCGCGATGCGCTCGGTGAAAGTACGGCCGTTCTCGCTGATCTCGCGCGACTGCGCGCCGTACACCGCGGCGACGCCCGAGAGCGTGCGCCCGTCGATCCGCTGCTCAAGGCTGTTGATGTCACGACGAGAAATCATTCGCGCTCCCCGCTTCCGCGCTTGTGTCGCTGCCGATGTTCGTGGCGCCGCCGCCCGTGCCCATGTTCAGCGCGACGATCGGATCGTCGAGGCCTGGCAGCGGGTCGAGGTCGAGGTGCTCGCGCGCCTCGTTGCGGGTGATGAATCCAGCCTCCACGCCGGTGCGGAGCGCGGCCATCTGCTCGGCGAGCGACGGGCGCTGAAGCTGGTCGAAGTCCCAGTGGATTTCGGCGTAGGGGCTCGCAAGCTTGGTGGTGATCTCGGATTCCCACATCGCGGCCCAGTGCTTCATGCAGTGGTCCACGTACATCCGGCCGAGCCATTCCATGCTCCCGTAGGTCGCCTGGCTATGGTCGCTTAGGTAGGAGACCGGCACGCCGAAGATTCGCGACACATCCTGGATGGAGTAGCGCCGCGCGGTGTCGATGCCGTCGTTGTCGAAGGTCGAGGAGATGCGCTCGACGCGCATGTTGTCGCCGAGCACGAGCGGGCGCCCGGCGTTGACCGAGCCCGCGTGCTGCTTCATGTACTGCTCGGCGACCATCTGCCGTTGCTTGTCGTTCAGCGCGGCGGGGTGCACAAGCGCAAGCTTCGGCTGGCCGGCGTTCTCCATGCTCTTGAGCTGCGACTGCTCCTGCGCGGCCATCACGGTCAGGGCGCTGCGGCAGACCCGCGCCGGCGACTCGCCCCAGAGCCCGTTGAATCCCGCGCAGCGGATGTGAAGCAGCTTGTCGCCCGTGAGGTCGCCGTAAGCGCGCGTGCGGTAGATCGGCTCGGATCCCGTGAGGTCGAGCGAGACCGAGTCGGGGTCGAGCGGCATGACCTCCAGCAGCTCGCCGCCGAGCGTCCGGTTGATGAGCGCGAAGGCGTTTCCGTACAGCGCGCACTGCATGGTCATCGTGCGCTTGAACTCAAAGCCCGACATCCACCGGTTCGGCGATCGGAGCAAGGCGTCGACCGTGGGGTCGCTCACCTCGATCGAGATGCGCGCGAGGTCGTTCGAGATCAGCTGCGCCGCGCGCCAGACGGGCGTGTACTGGATCGCGTTCGCGGCGGTGACGAGCGGCAGCCCCTCCGATCCCTCGATCGGGAGGACGCCGTGCGTCGGGTAGTAGCCGACAAAGAACCGCTGGAGCAGTTGCCTAATCACGCGGGGATGATGGCCCCTCGATCAGGTGCAGATTGCGTCTAAAGCCATTCGTCGTATGACGATTGCCGACGCCCTCCCCACACATGCACGGCGATGATGCCGGCCACGAGCGGGTCGAGGATGCAGTACTCGCGCGACTTGACCGGGCGGACATTGCCGTTTCGGTCGGTGCTTGCGTGCGCCTCGGCGCAGCTGCGCCTCATAATCGGGTCATCCCCGATCAGGAACCGCCCGCCCGCCCAGAGGTTCTGCCACAACTGGCAGCCCGGCCCGAAGGTCGAGATGCCCATGCGGTAGGTCGTGAGCGGGATGCCGTCGGCGACCAGCTGCTCGGCGAGGTACTTCGATCCCCAGGCGTCGTAGCCAATGGCCTTGATGTCGAACTGGTCGCGCAGCTCGAGGATGCGCGCGCGGATCGACTCGTAGTCGATCTCCCGCCCGGGCGTGAGGGTCAGCCGGCGCTCGGCCGACCAGAGCCGGACGGGCATCCGGTAGTCAAGCTCTCGCTGCGCGAGGTCGGCCGATGGCCACCAGTAGTGGCCCTGCAGCGCCACGCCCTCGTCGGTGGGAACGGCGACCACGAGGGCGCTCATGTCGAGGCTCTTGGACAGGTCGAGGCCGAGGTACGCCGGGCGCCCGCGCAGCTCGTCCCAGTTGATCGACTTCCCGCCCGGCCAGAGCGCCATGTCAAGCCAGCCGCCGGTGTTCTCGTCGCTACGCGCGCAGTGGTAGCGGGTGAACTCGGAGCGCCCCATAGCGCTCCGCTTCATCGTTCCCCAGGCGCGGCTGAGCGAGGCAATGTCTGGCTGCCCGTGCTCAAGGCCCGGGTTGGCCTTGTGCCAGTGCGCGGGCTCGCCGATCGCGTCCGTCTGGTCGATCCCGTAGAGCATCGGAAAGAGCGTGTCATCGTCGCTCTCGCCGGCAAGCACGGCCTCGCCCTGCTTGATCAGCTCGGCGTAGTGGTTCTCGGGGTTCGAGCCGGGCGTCGAGATGATAACGCCGAGCGACTCGCGGCGCTTCGCGCCCGTGGTCAGGAGCTTCGTCAGGAACCTGCCCTTGAACTCGGCGGCTTCGTCGGCGATCCAGAGCGACGGGTTCAGGGCGTCGAGCGATCGCTCGAGGGAAGGCAGGGCGTTCATCTCGCAATCGTGGGACGGCCGAAGGACGCGGTCAAACCGAACAACCATGGTCGGGTCGGCGAGCTTGGCGGCCATCGTGCGCGCCGTGTCCAAACAGATGCCTGCCTGGTCCTCGTTGTTGGCGATTACATGGACGCGCCGCCCCTCGCCGCCGAGGAGGTCCCAGAGCGCGAGCCCGGCCATGAGGGTAGTCTTGCCGTTGCCGCGGGCGACCTGCAGCATGGCAAGCTTGAAGCGTCGGCGCCCGTCGGCGTTCCGCCAGCCGACGAGGTTGCCGATGACGAACCGCTGCCACGGGTGGAGGATGAACGGCTTGCCGGTGTCCTCGCCGACGAGCGGCAGCCAACCGAAGAAGTCGAGCGCGGCGTCGACGGCCGCGGCGTCGAGCGTGACATCCGTCCGCTCAAGGTCGACCATGAACCGACGGCAAGCGGCGTAGACCCACTTGCCGGACGGACGGGTGCCGTCGAGGATCGAGCGCGCGTAGTCGGTCAGGTCTGAACAAATCATCGGAATCGTGCACTACCCCTCAAAACGCCCGTTTCGGCGATCAAAAACCGCATCGGTACATTCATGGCTCGCCATTGGTGCGGGGTGAGCGTGGGGGCGAGCTCTAGCGAGCCCGCCACGCGTAACCCCTTTAGGGGTTTACGCGTTTACGCAGGGGCGGCGCACCCGGCGCGACATGTCCGACACGCTCGCAAACCGTTGCCGAACATGGGTTTACGCGTTCGAGCACCATGGGGTGCTCTCGATGCTCTACCCCACCAGCGTCTGTTTTCACCCCACCAGCGTCTGTTTTCACCCCGCCAGCGTCTGTTTTCTCGCCGTGGCCAACAACGGCACGTCGGCATGGTGTGCCAAAACGGCCTACCCCCCCGGGGGGGTAGTTTGGTCGAACCCCGTGCCGCTATAGGTGCCGCCTGTAAAGTCGGAAGCACAAACGGACGGGGGGTAGGTTTGGGATTCGCGGGGTGTCACGGGCTTGAGCGAGCCCATGGGGGGGTGTCGCGGTAGACCACCACGGCCTTGCCGATGGCCTCTCCCTCGATGACCGTTCCGCCCGCGATGTCCACGGGGGCGTGGTCGCGGTGTGAAAGCGCGCGCAGCGCGTCGAGCTCGTGGCGCAGCTCCGTGAGCACATGCGGCATGCCGCGTTTCGCCACCTCCTTCGTGAACCATTCCCAAAGCCCGGCGCGGCGCAGGAAGAGCTCCAGCTTCTCGCTCGTGCCGCGCGTACCCATGGCGAGCCTGTAGGCCAGCTGGAGCCCGGCCAGCGTCCGCACCCCGTCCCGGTCATCGTCACCGATCTGAAAGAGCGCCTCGGGAATGCGGAGCCTTTGCCCCTCGGCCATCGAGCCCATGAGCGCGTCATTCGGCGCGAGCCGCGCCGCCCGGCGCTCGGCTCCTCCGGGTGCGTCGATGAACTCTTGCACCACGAGGAGCGGGAGGTAGGTGGCGCGCTTGCCGCTCGCGGGCTTGACATGGAACTCCGCATAACGCACGAGCGCCATGGCCTCGCGCACTAGGTCGCGCTGCGCCTTGCCCGCCGTGGTTGACGGCATGCCCATGACGCGCATGACCTCGGTGCGGAACTTCGCCGGGAGCTCGCCATCGTCGTCTAGGCGGATGCCCCCGTCCCGGTACGCCACCGACATGCTCGCGAGCACCCCTTGCATGACGCGCGGACGGCATTGGTGCGCGAGCTCCTCGGTCACGAGCGCGGGAAGCTCGCGCCTCGGGCGCGCCTTGAACTGCGGAAACACCTCCTCGCTCGCCTTGAGCTTGACGCGCTGGCCGCGCGTCATGGGCATGACGAGCTCGACGGTGACGCGCTCGCGGATGACATGCCCCATGCCCGACTCGCTCGTGACACTCACCTCCAGCTTGCGCGCGGAGAGCGCGGCGGCTCGCGCCGCTTTCACGCGCCCGGCGGTGGACATCGACGCGAGCGCGCCAGCTTGCACGGGCATGACGAGCGCGGAGCTGCGCGCGTGTTGCTGGCGTTGCCAAAGCGCCGCGAGCATCGCAAGGTTCCGCACCCGTATGCGCGCCACCATTGCCCGCAGCACCTCCTCGGGACTCGACGCACCCGCCACCGGGGGGAGTTTCGACAGCTCGGGATTGTGCGACCCGATAGCAAGCACCCTGTACTCTCCATCCGCGCACCGGGCGAGGAGAGCCGGGTATCCGTTGACCTCCTCGATACGCGCGTGGCAGCTGACCAGCACCAGCTCTTGC
>Ga0247834_1006500_pt1 | contig 13064 bp, 10 predicted proteins | sample LaCruzMarch2015__8_FD_187118 | JGI IMG/M metagenome (GOLD analysis project Ga0247834, IMG submission 187118) | Freshwater microbial communities from meromictic Lake La Cruz, Castile-La Mancha, Spain - LaCruzMarch2015_12m | ecosystem: Environmental > Aquatic > Freshwater > Lake | place: Spain... | reverse complement strand
ATCGAACCATTTGGTACTTCACGCAATATAACGTAGTCTGATGATCCAGAGGATTGGCCATTATTTGCTTGACCCATTTGAATTACAATATAACGGTAAATTAAAAATGAATCTAATCTTAGGAAAACTTATCAACCTTTGTAGGAATCAAATCGATAAGAAGCTATTATAGGTATGTTTGATCAATTAATGAAGAATGCGATATCATTGAATAGGGGCATAGCTGTAGGCTGCTTTGTTGTGCATAACCAATTTTTATCCAACAAAATAAAAACTGTCCGAAACTGTGTCATAAGGGCTCTTTATCATCTACTCCTCAACTTAAGGAGGAAAATCAGGAAGTTAATATACTGCTTCCAAAGAATTAACTGAATTAGGTATGCAAAAAGGAACCTAAAACTCATATTATTTAATAAGAATTCCTTTAAAGTAGTGTTTTTCCACCATTAAAAATTGTTTCACAGGTTGGCCTCCTACTTTAAATTAAAGAGTTGTTCCAATTGTTTTTAGCCTGAAAAAAAGTGGTCCAAAATGATATTGAACAAATCGAGTTGGTGCTTGAATCTTTTTGCCAACCTCTGACTAAGGCTTTCTGATCTCAAAGAGGATTTGATTATTGAGAGCGTTTCGAATTTTGAAATAGACAAACTATATTCCGTATGTGTTATCATCAGGACTGCATAGATAATCCTTCGTTGGCTATTTAAGCTCCCTTATTTATGCTTTAGTTAGTTTATTATTCATATCAAATATTTTATAAATTTTTCAAATTTAAAGGCATGAAGATACTTTAAAATTAAGAATAGTTATTTGCTATTTTAGTACATAAATCAACAAATATCAGTTTTTAATTTTTCAGAAATTAGGTATAGTTAGTGTTTCTTTTCCTATTTTATTCTTTTCTCTCTCGAGCTATCCTTTAAGCTGAAAAATAGGGGTTAGCTGATCCTTTTTGATCTCCCACATGAAATCTACAACAAAGTATAAAATATAGAGTCCATTCCTGTATACATAAAGTAGTTCCCATTAAAAGAGAAACGCTCTGTTGCCATTGTTTTTAAAGACAAGGCTTTAAAGACAGCCATCTTTCCATATCTTTTTGGCAATTTCCTAAAGAGCATTAAAAAGGTTTCGGATTAATCGTACTCTGAAGAGCTATCATATTTGATTGTTCCAGTTTAGTAATCATAGGAATAGTAATCCGAATACAAAAATATAGATTTCGAAGGAGTGATTTGAGAATCAATCACCTGAAAAGCATTTTTTCCTAAGAGTTCGGTGTTTCCATCAAGATAGACAATAAAAGAATCATTTTTACAATATTTAGCAGCATGCCAAACAGACTAGGGCTAAGATTATGTCTCATAGCTCAATACGGTAGTTTTATTCTTAATGCTTTAATCCTGTTCTAAGAAAGAATGAATCAGTGGTAGAGTTGCATCGTTCGATTAATAATTTGCTATTATGACTTGATATTTCTCATAGTCTTGATTGAAAATAGAATTTAATGTTCGATGTATCTGCTTATTTTTGGCATTATTATGGGTACTCACCAAGATGCAAAGATAATGGTTCTTTCTAGATTGGAGAGAGTATTTTTTATTTAAGCTCTTTAAGTATGAGTCCTGCTCTCTGGAAAATGTTAGATCAATTCTGTTATTGTCCTCGAGTAGCTTTAATTATTGATGAAGAGGCTTACTTTTCAAGTGCTCATCAATAGCAAGAACAAGATCTTCCTAAGATGGCGAGAAAATATTGTAATGGATATCTTCTCTTATTTAATGGTATATGTCAACTAGCTTCTGATGAGTTTCAATCAATCTCTTATTACTTCTTTATAGCTATATTTCATTGACAATATTGTTCACTTATTAGCTATCGTGCTCTATATTTTATTACTTGACTTGCTGATATCCTCTCAAAATGAGTGGCTTACCTGAAGTAGCTATTTTATTCCTTTTAGAATCCCAATTATTTGGCATCGAAGTACTCCATTAAACTATCTATCTAAAACTATCTTGATGGAGACGGTTGGCTTTTTACTTCTCACTCTCAGATTTAACCTTATTGTTTGTAGTAGGTTATTGCTTTAATAACTATTTTTAATGATCTTTTTAATCCTCATTTTATAATTCATCTTTTCTGTATTATTTGTTGATATCATCTTCTTGAATCTATCCGTCAACTATTTCTTTGATTATCAACGAATTCTTGCGAGAAGCAATGTTAGTTAGGACCAATAAGACATAAAAAAAGATGAGTAGTATGCTAATGGCAATCAGCCTATGTCTTGGCTGTGAAGGTGTTTAATCCTGATCCTTTTAAATACTTTAAGGTTCTTACTATTTATCCTACGGCTTTTATTCTTAATAATCATCAAGTAAGGATTACCCTTTAGGCAGCATTTTATAACAGGCCTAAAATTATATAAATAAGGCAGAGATTAAGATTTTGGAAAGAAAATTTTCAATATAAGCCATAAAAAAACTTTGTCATTAGTAAAGATTTGAATATTAATTATTATATTTTTGTTTGCTAAATGAAACAGTAAAATCGCTCGGTATAAGATAGATAAATATTCTATATAGCAATCAACCGACAATAAAATAGATGACTCCTCCAACAACAGCAAGGCCTAATATAATTAACATAATGAATGACCAATACTTTCTTTTAGCTTTTTTTTGTAGAGTAGATGCCTGCTCTAAATTTTAATTAGCATCAGTTAGATTTTTATTAGTTTTGATTAACTCATCGGTGATTACATCTAAATTTTGTCCCTGCTCTTCAACCATCATACCCATATCGTTCATAATCTCATTGATTCTCATGGTTGATTGTTATACTTCATTTATCATTTCGTTTTTTTAAAGGAGAATTTTTCGCTAAAGCTCATAGTCTATCTCGATTTCATTATCTGTAATAAGTGATTGTCTATTGGGATTTTCTTCAGCCTAACGTTCATCTATTTTTTAAAGATGATTATAGTTGATTTGCCCTCCCAGCATATACTTCTCTGTATTTTACTATTCGTGTGGACGTCCGATTGATCGGGCTGCAAAAGATCTACATCGTTATATGGATACTTATTGATCAAATCTTTTAAGATTATCTTGTTTCTTTCAATCTGTTTTTGAGCATCTAATTTGAGCTGTTTAAGTCTGTTTTTAGATTCAGGATCACGATACTTAGTCTCAATTTGAGTCATCAGATTCTTAAGCTCATTTATTTATTTCTAAGTGGTTGGATAGTTACTTCGATGAAGACCTTTTGATTGTTCACTTATTAACGAATAGATTCTTATATATCAGTGCCAATCTGCTTCTGGATGACATCATTCTTTTGCTTTATCCTTTGGATTCGAACCATACCCTCCTCATACAGCTTATCGAAACCCGAACTTTTTTTGCCTAAAAGACCTCTCTTCAAATCATCGTCCATTAAGAAATTATACTCAATCAACAATCTTATCTACCCGAAAATTCTCTAAATTACCTTTCTATAATCGCTTTAGACGTTATGCAGTTTTTGAAGAATTTAGGTGGAGGCGGGATGGGAATGGGGGCTACAAAAGGGGCAACCCCAGCGGCCAAGCCAAACTACTTTTCCTCCCTTAAACTTGAGTAAAACATACTAGATATAGAGATGATCCTCCGAAGACTGAAAAAGGTGGTAAGGAAAATAACAAAAATAAGAAAACCGGCCCACCAAAGGGTTTCGTTCCTTAAAAATTCGCTTTAGATTTTACCCCTCCGGCTATAAGTACCGAAATAATAACTCAGTTATGGAATATCGCAATCCTGAAAACAATAAGCTCTATCATCATAAGATGAAGATAAAGAAACTGAAGAAAGAAACGTCCAGCAAAGAAGCCCTCGATTATCTGAAAAAAAAGCACTACCACTATTTCATTCCAAAGGTCATTGACGAAGCCCAGATATAAAGTATACTTGTTTGTATACAGAACTCATCGAGAAGCTAAAAAACGGATTGGTCGGTGAAAATAGATCAGGACTATAGGATGTCGATGAAGATGGAGATTTCGACTATGATTACGACGATGACTTCGAAGATTGAAATGATAATTAAAAAGAAAATAAGCATTTGTTATTATCAAGACTAATCTTACTTGAATAAATTCTTTTTGCGTTTTGTAGTGATTGTTTTTTTCTTTTTTTTCTTTTTTACTACACCCAAACTTGCCTCTCTATCGAGTCCATTATAAAAATTATCTTTAGTTTCAGCTCCTCCTTCTCCCATCAAATAGTCAGCATCGTATATCTTGAATTCACTTGCTGCATCTTATTTGTTAAGAATGACTTCCGATGAATCTTGAAGATGAATACCTTATATTTGTCCTTACTTGTTTAGAATATCTAAAGGCTAATTCTCAACAGATGGAATTTGTTCTTGCTAAACAACTTCTTTTTTTTGATAAAGATCACCGATGTAGTTGCGAATGACAAAGAAGACTATGTGCATGGTAATTAAGGAGGCCCAAATAAAAGTTGCTGAAACCAGTACTGTCGAAGTATTGTCGAGCACTTCTTCATAGTACATGAAAATATTCTCAAGATATGAATCAGTGCACTTATACTTTATGATCTATTTAATCCAAATGCTGTCAGATGTACAATTTATAATTGAGTAGATAATGCTTGCAAAACTTCCACAAAGAATTATAAACTCTAGTAAAAAGATGAAGAATTATTTTTTATAACTTTTAGTGAGATCTATGTTAGGAATCTGCTCCATAAGTTCATCGTTTGTCAGCATTGTCGCATTGTAAGTCTTTTTAGATTTCATTTATACAACATGTCTAACGATAAAGCAACCTCTAAACAATACTATTAACATCAATAATGCGGGAACTGTAACTGAAAGAGTTAGCTGCATTGAACTGGAAGCATTTTCGAAAAGAAGATGATCAGTCGCTCTATAGAGATTATATTTATCTGCTTTACGGCACTGATAAGTCCAGGCAGGATATCTAATATATCCCAAGATATATCTATAATCCACTGAGGGTAAAGGATATGCTGGAAGGGTCTGAATTAAATCATAAACCCTTGTATTATTGGTGTAAAATGATTATTCATCTAATTGGTCGATTGCGATCATTCTAGGATCGAATTTAGTGCAGGAGGATGAAATTGTTCCTTTTTCAAGAATATAGGATCCTAACTTGTTAGGAGAAATATTTATTTGATCGTAGAAGTCACAAAACTAGTACTCAGTTAGTTTGATATTAGCAATAGGATAGCCTGTTTCTCTCACGAAATTGAGGAAGTAACCATTAAGATCGTCAAGAGGTAGTTTGGTTTGGCTGCTTCCTAAGGACTGATTAGACGATGCACTGATAGGACAGTCTACCCCTGGCAGAGTATAAACCTTGTAATCCTAGCTGCTAGAGCAAGGTGTCATTGTAGGGGAGCTTCCACCCATAGGAGCAGTTTAAATTATTGAATTGTAGAAGTTCATCGAGTCAGCTCGCTTATAGCAGAGCAGTGTCGAACCTTTCCACATCGTAAATATCTATGCTGACATTTCATCGACAACCTGGCAGCCTAGAGTAATCAAACTGGTCGAACATTTTCCCTACTTTAGCAATGTAATACTTTTAGGACAAAATCAAAGTTATACCCATTTGATACACTGCTGCAATAGCAGCCTAACAAACTCCCTGGCCAATTGTAGTTTATTAGAGGATTGTATCCCTCAGGACAATTATTTGTGTTTTATGCCCGAATATCAATGATATATCCTTGATTACTAATTTTGTACCCTGCTACCAGAGTGAAATAGTTTCTTTTGAGTGCCTATATTGATCGGAGGAGAGGACATTGTTCGTGCCTTCATAGGCTGATATGACGCGAGCAAGTATGGCACTTCCTAATGCGATAGCGATGATTTGATAGGCCCAGAAGCAGCATTGATAGAAAAGGAAGTATTTTTGCGGTCTTGTTATCTAGTTTTACTTGGGTTAATCGTTCATTTAACCCATCAAATAAAACAAATTTACTTTTATTATCCAGATTAATCAATCTCATTATAGCGCATCTTTCAATTGTAACTCTCAAAATATATCTAAAGGGAATAATTGACAGTCAGCTGAAGAACACAACCAATCTGCTATTTTTAATTATTCAAGGATGGGCAGCTTTAAAATATAAGGGAATTTAGGGTTTAAATAGAAGGTGATTTAACAAGCTATCATTTGTTTTTACTATTTTTTCCTTTCTTTGGAGGAACAACAATCCATCCATCATCTTCCTCATGCTTTTATTCTTTCTTCTCCTCTTTTTTCTCCACTTTGGCTTCAACCTTGTGTTCAGCTTTCTTTTAAGCGATTTTATGCTCAGCTGGCTTTGATTCAACTGGTTTTTTGTGTTAAACAGGCTTGTGCTCGACTTTATGCTCAACTTTGTGTTAAACTTTTGGAACTGGTTTGTGCTCAGCTTTGGGCTCATTAGTCTTTATCTATCCTCCAACTTTATGTTCGATGGTTTTATGGGAAACTGGCTTGCTTTATTGCTTGTGCTCGACTGGTTTCAGTTCAGTAGCCTTGTGCTCAACTGGCTTATGTTGAGTAGCAACCTTATGCTAGATTGTGTTGTGCTCGGCAGGCTTGTGTTCTTATTTATGTTGTGGAGCTTTATGTTCAAAGGTTTTATGCTCAAAAGTCCTTGTTGGAATAATCTTCTTTTCCTCATGAGGTTTTTCTTATTGGGGCTTCTTCTCCTCATTAGGATGTTAAGGATGCTCAGCAGTTTGCTCTTCAACTTTCTATACCTTAGCTTCTGTTGGCTTTCCAGTTTTTTTTGGGTGCTGCTTGAATTATCTTGGGACAAATCCAACTGCAGACCATTTTTCAGCATGCTATTTTTGTTGCCTGCCCATCTTGACAAAAAATCTGCGAGTGAGTATTTTTTTATCAGACCAATTTTTAATGAAATTGATGGCATCGATGCGGGTTTCAAAGATTACTTCGAAAGATCCGGGATTGTATTTCTTGATTTTGATGAATTGGAAATCGGGGAAGGCTTTTTCAACATCCTTCTCAACAGCATTGAAGTCGCATTTGATCAGATTAAGAGAGATATGCTCGATGTCATCTGCTAGATTTTTTATTTCATCGATAAGCTCTTACTTTTTAGGGACTACGAACTGACGTCTTTCTTCTCCTCCTCCTTACATCACCAACAATACAATATTATTATTAATTATCTTAGTAGAATCATTCTCTTATAGGGATAAAGAAGCGATAGTTACAGCGAAGGATATGAGAAGAATATGCTATCATAGTTGGTTCAGAACTATTTAATTTATTCGAGAATATTATCTCCGAGGAAAATCAGTCTTTATCATTTTTTATCAAGATGGATTTAAAATGGTATTCAAATCTTTCTATTACTTGGTTTATAAGATAGATGCACTGCTATTGCTGACAAATATGTAAGATTTCCTTATAACCTTTAAATGTAAGATTAGAGTAGGCTTATTCTCTGAGGTGCAAGAAAGTATATAGGAAAAAATATTAGAAAAGGACTAAATAGTATCAATATCAAATTATTTGGAGTTAACCAGGGCACTAACATTATTTCTACAGAATTACTGCATATAAAACTAAATCTTTGAATTGTCAATTGTCCTTTAATGCATCAAATGAGGGTTCTTAGCTAATAACGTAGTTTTTGAAATGAGAAGCTTTAATAATCAAATACTAGCCTTATTTATTCATAATTAAATACTTTAGTTATTAAAGAATAATTCCTGCCGATAATTTATTAATATATTTGTATTTGAATGCAATCAGAGCAATCTAGAAGATTTTGGATGCTCTTATTCGCCTCTTTACTACTGATTGGGCTAGTTTTGTATGGAATCATTGGTAAGCAGGCCTAATTGAATAAAAAATGCGTAGATATGGAAGGCGGCGAGAAGGGATTTTGGGATGGATACAACTGCGACAGTACTGATGGGACCAGTTGTTATAAACTATATGATCCCTATAACTGTCAATGAAGTTAGAAAAATTGGTGTTTTTATAAAGAAATAGGAATGCCTTGGTCTTAGATTCGTGCTCTCTCCGATTATGGGAGAGTAGCTGGGTTTTTGGGATTATTTGTTGTGATTCTGATTGCGAGGTGTATGTTCGTTAGTGATAGAACAGTTACAACAGCCTATCATCAAAATAAAGCGAGATATATAATCGTTAGAATTGATGATTGAGTTATAGCAGACTAAATGATTGTCAAATATATCGAGATATTAAAATTGAGGATGCAAATACAATTATTTTAAAGAATAGAATTCTTTATTAAACTTAATCTATCTGTTTTTGCAATTATAAACTTACTCACAAAATACACAATCGAACCAGTCTTTAGTAGTTGTTCAAAACATATCACATATTATTGATAAATATAAAAAAATATTTATTGTTTAGAACCAATTTGCGATTTGATGAAGATGACCTCTATTTTGGATTTTAGTATACTTTTGTTAGATGTTTTATTATTAATGCTCTAAATGCATTCTAATTTAAGCATTTATTAGATGATTAAAAATATATTGTTGCCAGGAGGGATAGGATATATAGGATCACATGTAGCCCTTGAACTTCTACTTAATACCTAGCATAATGTCACCGTTCTAGATAACTATTATAATAGCTCTCCAATCACCCTTTAACGCATTTTCGAATCACTTTCATTAGATTTATCTGAAGGGGCAAATATTTAAAAATACAAGCAAAGAGTCCATTTTTTCAAAGGTAAGCCTATCGCTATTCAGCTAACATCCTCAATTTACACTAATTGGATAAGATTTTTCATACGATGCTTGAGGAAAATAAACCAATCACTACAATAATTCATTTTGCCGCAATGAAATCTGCGCCTTAATCAGTTCAGATTCCTTTGACCTATTATGACAATAACTTGGTTGGTTCGATGAATCTATTGAAGATAATGTAAAAATATCCCATCTGTGATGAGTTCATTTTTTCTTCAAGCGCAGCTGTATACGGATAGCAAGATAACTGTAACTAGTTATTCGAATGCCTCCCTATCAGCCCATATGGTTAGTCCAAACTATGTGTTGATTGGCTGCTTAGATCTATGGCCAAATCTCATCCCCAATGGAAGGTAATATCTTTAAGATATTTTAACCCAGCCGGAAACCATTGGGCTGGCGTTTTAGGAGATAACCCGATTGGAAATACTCCAGGAAATCTATTTTCAATCATCCAATAAGTGATAATTGGGATAAGGGAATAGCTGGTTGTATATGGAAGCGATTATAATACGACTGATGGAACTGGAGTACGTGATTATATACATGTTGTTGATTTGGCTAAAGGACATCTCAAGGCATTGGAGTTCATTCAAACCATGAAAATACCAAATTACTAGATTTTCAACCTTGGATCCCAAAATGGGTTTAGTGTATTGTAGGTTATCAATCAGTTCTCAACTCTCCTCAAAAAAGACTTGAAATATAAAATCGGAAATCGCAGGGAAGGTGACCTTTAAAGGCTTGTTACTGCATCAAGCAAAGCGGAGCAGCTCTTAGGGTGGAAAGCCTAATTGACTTTAAAGGATATGTGTGAAAGCTGTGTGAAGTTTACCATTCGCCTCAGAGAAATGAGAAGGCCTGAAATTAAATGATCATCAAATTCTATTTTTGCATTTTTGAAAGAAGTAGAGGAAGATCATCATTTTCGAAGAACCTACTTAACTCTTTTATAAAGTTTGTCTTGATTTAGTCCCACAGGATTGCTATTAGTTCCTAAAGATTTTCTTCCTTACCTCTGATCGTTCTCCAAGCGACGGTCTGTTTGGATCTATCGAAAGGTGGATTATTGGTAACGCTATTGCTCAGCTTTTGTCCCACTTGAAGGCTCAAAAGTTGATCTATTCATTTTTGTATTGTTATAACTATTTCTGGCAAACTGCGAAATGGTTTGAATAGTATTGGCTTTTACATCGAAGGACGTATTTAGCTCATCTTTTTTACTGTTGTAGCTATTGACATTTTGCCTAGAGGTTATTGGCCGAACATATCCAGGCCGCTTCTCGATTGAATCCCCAAGATCTACAGAGAGATTTACATTATTCGAATTAAACGAATATCTTTTGGATTATTTTTACTTGCTTCGAGATTCAAGATAATTCTTGTAGTATTAGGAGTTGTTGATATTATTAGACTGTGCGAGGGGGTAAGAGAGATTCCTTGAATTCTTATCGACAGATATTTGGTTTACTAATGTAAATCCAAAGATATTTTTGAGAGGATCAATAAAGGTGAATGAGGAGTATTTTTTATACTACAGAAACTCCAGTTTAAGTGTTTTTCGTTATAGGTTGATTAGCCAGCATATACTGCTTCCGCCTTATTCTGACTAAAAGTGTTATTACAGTCGGTTAAGCTTGGAGTTTGCATTAGTTCAATACACTCTCTGTTAAAATAAGCTTACTTTTCAGAGTTGATGGGTATTTGTGGATGGATTATGGAATGCCGCTCAAACAGACCTTAATAGACGCACAAGTACTCTTCCATGTTGAGGATAAATACTAAGAAGTTTAACTGCTGATAGCTTAGTAAGCTCATTTTGATAGAAGAGCTAACAGAGAAGGAGTGCTGATATTCTACGAAGGTCTACGTCAAAGGTTGCAATTACACTCGTTATCGTCTTTAAGATTGAGGATGATCTTATTGAGGTCTTGAAGGGACAAAGCTTCGAAAATCTCCTTCTGCCTTTGAGCATTATTGGAGACATGACTTAATCGTAAGCATTCTACGTAACCAATTTTTTCATTGATTCGATCAGCAACTTCTTCTCCTCTGAAGAATTATGCATTCAAAATTATAGCAATAATCTGCCCCTCATCATACCCAGATAGAAATCTTTATCCTCAAATTAGAAAAATCATACCCAATCTGAAGCTGTATTTTTTACAGTGACAAAATTATTGATTACCAATCCTATCTACAAATTAATGGAAAAATGTGAGAATTATTCTTTTTTTTTTTGTTAATGTAGGAAGTTCTTCAAATATTTTTTGTTGATATTGGCGCTTATGATTGATGGCTGGGTAATAAATTAGCTGTTATTGTGGTTATCAATCTGGGAATGCAAGGATAAAATCCAGGACCGGTGACCCCATTAGTAAGCGGGCGGAGTGGCTCAAAAAATAACAACACTTTCACGAAGATCTCGAGTGTTTCAGATCTGCACTAAGAGTCACCATCATCAGAGCACTAAAGTGAAGAAATTGCATATCAACAACTTCTCTTCACCGCCTCGCCACATCCTAACAATTCCTTTGTAGCCCAGAAACATTGGTGGACCCCTGAAGAAGACGAAAGACTCAAACAACTTGTATAATAGTATGGAGCAAAAAATTGGAAGAAAATTGCGTCATTTCTGGAGAATAGAACAGATGTTCAATGTCTCCATCGATGGCAGAAGGTTTTGAACCCCGCACTTATCAAAGGGCCTTGGGTATTTCATTAAAAACTAAGACAAAAGACTAAGACGACCTTGTTCTTCAGCTAGTTCGGACACACGGGCCGAAGAATTGGAGCTTTATTGCAAAGCATCTGCCTGGTCGTATTGGGAAGCAATGCCGTTAAAGATGGCACAATCACTTAAACCCTGAAATCAGTAAGGATAAATGGACTTAAGAAGAAGATAGAACTATTATATAAGCTCACAAAAAGTAAAACCTAGTTAATTTAGGTTCGGTAACAAATGGGCTCTCATCGCTAAGTTGCTTCCTGGTAGGACAGATAATTCAATTAAGAACCATTGGAATTCAACTATCCAGAGAAAACTTCGTATGCAATCTTTTCAGTAAGGTGAAGAGACATAATATGGATAAATTGCAAAGAAACTGTCTTTTTCGACTCCAAAGAAAAATCCAAGTTGCAGAATTGAAGAATCGCCATTCCTCTTAGACTCAAACAAGAAGAGTTTCTAGAGCACTAATATTCTTTTGGTTATGCCATTTTTTGAGGAGTAATATTCTCTACCACCTTCACAAATTATCTTAAAATCTATTTTTTCTGCTCTTAGTCCCAATGATTTCAATAAATTTAATCCATGACCAACCAGTGGTCTTTAGAAATAAGACATTAAAGTTTCAAAGTGAAGTTTAGTTCGTTCAGTCGTCAGAATCGCTTCTAGCTTTAAACTAGCCCATTCCCTCTTTTCGACGATTATCTAACTTTGACAGTTGTAATTGTAAAAGTTGGTTGTAAGAAACCTCTTTCTTTTCCTTATTGTAGAATTAAGATTTTGCTTCGTACTGTCCGTTCAGGAGGTTGATTTTTCCTGAGTGGTGCTGGACTTACCTCCGGAGTTATTGAAAAATAATGAGTAGTAGACCTAATGTGATCGATTCGTCTTCACGGATTTGTGCCCTCGGATGATTGGTACCTCAACTCTGAAGTTTTTATTCTTCAATCTTTTTGAGGATATCATCACTTCATAATATTCGATTTCTTTCTTCCTCTTTTCCTCTTCATCCTACTACTCGATTTTAGCATTTTGGTTTTTATATATCACGACATTTTTCTTGCGCAATGTTGTGCAGCTTAAGCTCCCTAGGTTAGCCTTTGCTGATTCTGTCGAAAAGCGCATTACTCCTCGAAGCTATTTGGGGTTATCTTATATTTAAATGGGGATTTTCACTCTTTTCACCAATTTTTTCTCGCCTTTTTCCCCTTATTTCATCTTAAATATTATATTAGGAGTTATTTCTATAATTCTGATCGATTGAAATTCATATATAAAAGAGTCAATTGATTAATTAACCATTAAAGTTCTTCTGATGTGAGCCTAATAATGGATTTTTTTTAAATTATTTGAAAATTATTTTATCTGGAAAATATGAGATAATTGAGGTAGAGAGTTATTAATAAGGTATAATGAAACTATAGTTTGGGTGTATCCCGATCATCAAAAGGGTTATTATATAAATTAAGCAATTGGGCGATTTTAACGTGTTAGAATATTCGAATTAGAATCATCCTGATCATACAATATCAGAGTCTTA
>Ga0247834_1006498_pt1 | contig 13070 bp, 10 predicted proteins | sample LaCruzMarch2015__8_FD_187118 | JGI IMG/M metagenome (GOLD analysis project Ga0247834, IMG submission 187118) | Freshwater microbial communities from meromictic Lake La Cruz, Castile-La Mancha, Spain - LaCruzMarch2015_12m | ecosystem: Environmental > Aquatic > Freshwater > Lake | place: Spain... | reverse complement strand
CACCACGGGTCACTCCGGAGTCCGTGCTCCGGAGGTTGCCGGTTTCGGTACTCCTTTTTGCGGGAATCTTCACTCCTTTTGCTTTTTGCGGGCCCGCCCCACCCTCTCATTATTTATGGTGCCGGCGATCCCCGCCGGCGCAACATGCCTCTTCTGCCTTGACGGCGGGCTTGACAATACGGAGACGCCGCTAGTACGCGACTGCTCCTGTCGTGGTGATGCAGCTGGCTTTGTCCACTTGCCATGTTTGATTGAATATGCCGAGCAAAAAAGTAGGCAGGCCACGACCGATTCTCCTGACTTCATTGCAGTAACTTTCGCCGATCCATGGAAAAAATGCCTTAACTGCCATCAACCATACCAAAATAAGCTGGCACTTGATTTGGGATCTGCGTTTGTTTCGTTTGCGGATGCCACTTACGGCCATACCGAAGATATGACATGGGATAAATTGAGAGTGATTACAGCTCTTCAGGCTAAAATTGAACATCTCGTCAAGTTAGATGAAAATCGGACAGAGTGCCTTACTAACTTAGATCGGATGATTTCCATGATTCGTCAAATTAAGACGAACTTGAAAATGAGCAGGTGGCTATTTGAGTCTCAAGACAGTTTCGAATATAAGTTTTATGTTACTGTTTGTGGAGAATTTGAGGCACCAGCATACGAGGTATATGGTATATCAACCATGAGCGTGAATACAGTGACAGGCTATACTCAGGCTCTTAGCTACTTTAAAATGGCTTCCATTATCTACAGCCTCCTTCTAAGTCGAACGGAGTCCGAAGAGAATAGGCATAATCTCTCTGTGCAGTCTGAAAGAATGGAAAATAAGATTGATCTAGTCAAGAAACTTTTGGCTGAATTGACAAATTCGGGGGAGGATCGTAACATGGATAAATTTGATGAAGTAAGAAAAGCAAAGGAAGAATACGAGGACAGTATTAAAGCGTATGGCTTGAATTCATTGCAAGCATTATATAACGGCTTAACGTATGTGAAAATTATGCAGCATGTCAACCAATTCATTAAGGCTGAAAGGTTCTTGACAGATTTGGTTGCACGCAGTCGTCTTGTTCATGGTCCAGAACATGTATGTACCGTGGAAGCAGATAAACTTCTTGTCAAGTGTAAAACACGCTATGTTGCAATTAAGCCCGAGAACGAAGGGGTCAATGATGCCGACAAGAAAAATGCCGAAACATTCCAGGCAATTCGATATGAAAATAATGACGAGATTTGTGTAGTCACTGGACCCATCAATGAACCAAGACACGAAGACGATGAGAATACAATCCATGTTGAAATTCAACGCATATATCCTTTAGTTGGGTGCCCCGTCATGGTCCTTGAATTCGAGCGAGGGAGACATTTTGTAAATAGAGTCCAGGCACGATTTGTAAATCAGCCTCATATTCATGAAGCCTTTCTTGGGATAATGGATGAATGGGAGACTATTGGGGTACCGAGTGTGTTGGAACAGGTGTCTACCTTATTTGCCGACCATCGTGATTTGTTACTTGACTTTACTCAATTTTTGCCCCAAGAGATACGAAATGAGGCCTACGAACGTTTGAACCGAGCCGCACCAGAAGCGGTGACAAAGGGAACAACCGCGATGGAGGCGGAAGAACAGCAACAGGATGGGTTGGTAGGTGGATCTTCAGATTTTGAACCAAAAGGTATTTTGGGAACTGTGATAGGTCATGTTACGGATGACGAGAATGGAACTCAATTATTAGTGCACTTTGAAATTGACCTCAAAGATATGTGTATAAAGCCAGAGAATGTTCGAATTGTGTTTGAATTGCCTGATAAAGATGCGTGAGGGTGATCTATGATAACTTAGCTTCGCTATCATCGTGTTAAGTATTGCATTGTGTGTAATTAAATAGTTTTTCACAACTGACTAACAATTATTTAAGGCGTTAATAACATTTCGCCTTCTCAAGCACGCTATCGATTGAACTCACACCCGGGACGGTGAACTGAGCAGAGTCTGCCTTACCACCACCCTTCCACATGGTTCCCTCTGTTGCGGCAACTACCCACGCATGACAGTCAATATCTTCCATTCCCTTTGGGGCGAAGGCCACGACCATAAACTTGTCGGCGTCCACGTCGGCAGATACTAGCATGAGTGCCTTGTCCTTAATCTTCTTACCGTATGCGGCAGTGATGGCCTTCGCAATTTTACCATCCACACCGAAGTCACATCGCACGACGACCTTGTTTCCCCCAGTCGTGCCTGCGACCTCGACAACTAGGTCGCAAAATTTGGATGTCTGTTCAGCTGCATGACTCTTCTTCCATGCCACAACCTGCTTGGTGTACGTACCCAAGGCCTCGCGCAACTTAATCTTCGTCGCGGCAGAGATGGAGAGTCCCTCGAGTTCCACAGTAAGGAGCTTCAACTGTGCCTCAAGGTCGAGACCAGAAAGTTTACCAGCCTCGCTTACCCTGGACTCGAACTCAGTTGCGGCAGCAGTAGCGGCGGCTGCGTCCTTCATCGTAACACCCGTGATCCGACGCACGCCCTTCGCAATACCCTCCTCACTTAACAATACGAAGCCCTGTGCTTCAGAGGTATTCTTCAAGTGTGTCCCCCCACAGAACTCAACGCTGTACGACTGCCACCTTTTATCTGTGGGCAGCATAATCATCTCCCTGATAGAAGTGGGAGCGACGGCAACGACTCGGACTGGATTGGGATATGTCTCACCAAACACGGCACGCAACGAGCATATTTGTTGAGCATCTTCCAATGGTGCCACGACAGTATCAACGGGGAGCTTTGCATGAATCTGATCGACGACTATTTTTTCAACAGCAACGAGCTGTTCGGGTGATAAAGGTCCACTCCACGAGAAATCAAAACGCAATTTGTTCTCATCGACGAGGGACCCCTTCTGGTCAACGGTCTGTCCCGTGGATTCTCCCACAGCCTTTGTTATGAGAACATCCCGCAAGGCGTAGTTCAGTACATGCGTCATGGTATGATTTGCGGCGATGGGGGCACGCCGAACGTAGTCGACGCAGCACGTCACACCCTCACCAACCGACACCGTTGCACCACCGCCACTTACGTCGTCCACGACCTCACCAATATGTAAGATAAAACTACCATATATTTGAACATTGTCAATCCGTATCGTCACGCCCGAAACAGTTTTGATCATACCCGTATCAAAAGTTTGACCACCCGACTCACCATAAAAGCCAGTTTTATCAAGAATGATCCCCACTGCCCCACAATCGTTTGAGACACTGTCAACGAAACCAATCCCATCCTCTGTTTCATTCCGTCCGACGAATAATGCCATGATAGTACACCCCTCCAAATCCTTTTGATTGTACTTGGCAGCATCATCTGTCGGACTTACATTTTTCCCCACAAGAGTCGACGTTTGTTCGGCCACAAGACGCATATCCTTCCCGGACCCCGCCGACATTTTCTTCTCATGCTCTCGTCTGCTCTTATCCTGTTCCTTCTCCATCTCGGCATCATACTCGGCCATGTCAAGTGTGAGGTTACGTTCCTGACACATAAGCTCAGTCAAGTCAACAGGGAAGCCCATTGACGTGTACAGGAAGTGTGCATCCTTACCAGAGAAGACTGTATTTGTCGGTCCAAGTGCCTCACAGCGTTTCTTAAACATGACAATGCCCTTATCAACAGTCTTGGAGAATGATTCCTCCTCTTCGCGAATAATGCTTGTTACAAACTCCTCACGTTCACGTAGCTCGGGGTATGTATCTCCCATATGTTCCACAAGGGTATGTACTAGTTTGGCAAAGAATCCCAATTCGGCATTCAAATTCTGTCGACCATATCGTACCGCACGTCGAAGTACACGTCGTAAGACGTATCCCCGTCCATCATTCGATGGTACAGCCCCATCAGCAATTGCGAATGACAATGTACGTACATGATCAGCCACGACACGGTAGGCCATATCAATGTATTCTGGATCCTCGCTTCCGATCTTACCTGCATACTGCCGGGCACCTGTAATCTTCTGTATCGCATCAAAGAGCGGTATGAAGATATCAGTATCATAGTTCGAGTCAACACCCTGCAATATCGACGTTAGACGTTCAAATCCCATCCCAGTATCAACATGCTGTGCTGGTAATGGTCGGAGTGATCCATCGGCCTCACGATTGAATTGAATGAATACATTGTTCCATATTTCAATAACGTCTGGCAAGTCGGCATTGACGAGAGTTGCGGCATCCCTTCCACCAATACGATCGTAATGGATTTCCTAAGGTTGTGCGGTAGATTGGATGTTGTATGAATTGAATATTGGCAGTGAAGGTGTAGGATTCGAGAGCAAGAGCAAGATTAGAACAAAGCACCTCTTCCCCCCCCTGACCCAGCCAATCACTCACGACAACAAAGAAATGAACTCACCGTGCATGGACCACATGGTCCCGTGGCCCCCATTTCCCAAAAATTATCCTTGGCATCAAAGGGCAGTACACGCTCGGACGGTAAGAAACGTAGCCATATAGTACGTGCCTCCTCATCACTGGGTGTGCTCTCATCCCCACCAAAGTACGTAGCATACAACCGTTCTTTATCAAGCTTAAACTCCTCAGTTAAACATTGCCATGCCATAGTAATAGCCTCTTCTTTGAAGTAATTCCCAAAACTCCAATTGCCCAACATTTCAAAGAAGGTGTGGTGATATACGTCCTTCCCCACGTCATCTAAATCATTATGCTTCCCCCCGGCACGGATACATTTTTGTGAATTGACCGCACGTTGCAGTTGACACATGGGTAAACTTGGGTCGCACGTACCAAGGAATAAAGGTTTGAATTGATTCATACCAGCATTCGCAAACAGTAATGTTGGGTCGTCGTGTGGGACACAGGGGGATGATTTCCAGTAGGTATGTCCATGTTGCTTCTCGAAGAAGGAGATGAAGGTGGACCGGACCTTATCCATTGGCCATGTGGGATGCTTGGCAAACTTGCCAGTCTCCTCCTGCTTGTCATTGTCGGCGGTTGACGACGACATCATGGTCATGGCCGCCCTCGACGAGGTACGATACAAAGGGTTGGCACGAGAGAGGTACAAGATGATGTTGTGTGGTCACAAAAATGCGCGGGAGGGCTGTGATCGGGTTTTGCAACAAACCACCTCCAACCCCTCGCTACCTGGCAATCTTGACCATGTCGTCCAGGAAAAAGCCGAAAACTTCGTCATCAAAAGAGCCCGATGAACCATTAGAGTGTATTCATTACATCAGAGAATGTGCCGTTAAGAATCTTGTTAATTCAGGTAGAAAGAAAGGAGGACACGTCAACTCTGACATTGAGCAAAATTTTCGGGAGGTTCGGGCACTCTTGAATATTAATGCTGAAATTTTTGCACGTTGTATGGACTCTGTCGAAAAAGGCTTCACTGGTACTAATGCAGTATTTGCAAGGTCTGGTTATGATGTAGTAAAAGTACGTCAATGCCCAACGAATGCTGCACTGACTGAATTAATTACAGGTCAAACACGCACACAACAGTCGTTCTCTATGAATACCCTCAGTGAAGTCCCCGCCGGTCTCATCGATTTATTTGTGGTGAAATATCAAGCAGCCCCATATCAGGCCTTCGTCGATTATGATGCTTTATTCAAGACTGCGATCGTGCTCCATGATGATGTCCTTGAGCCATTCCTTGTGAAGTTGAAGCAACATTTGGAATCGATACAAGTTTGTTTGGGGGAGATTGAATCTTGGTTACTAGAGCCCAAGAGTAACATTCAATTTCTGGAGAAGACGTTTGGGACGAAAATGAAAAATTTGCCTCAAACGCCCTTGGGCAATGACTATTTTGGGACGAAAATGAAAAATTTGCCTCAAACGCCCTTGGGCAATGACTATACTTGTTCATATAGAGACCCATGGAATAACATTCATTTAGGGGGAATGCCCCGTACAAGTGTTTGCGCAAGATGCCTTAACAAGATTGATGCACACACCCCTACGAACGATGGCTTTTATAAACACAAATTTATGTGCTCAGATGGGAAAGGGTGTTTCAAGACAGGTCAGCCCAGCTGTCAAGTATTGAAAGTTTACAAACAGTCTGGCAAGTTCGAAACGGAGTTCAATATTGCAAGTACAAATGATCAGAATAAACTGAAGAAATTCATTGAATTCATTAGCTGAGAAGTATTCTATGTGGGGAGGGAAAAAATATAGGAGGGTAAAACTGATTTATGTGAATTTAAAGTAAGGCTTGAATTATTAATCAGATACACCTCCCTCTTGAGCTTACATTTTTCATATGAATGATTGACGTTGAGGGCGATGAGATGTTGGTTGGGAGAGTAGGATAGGTAGTAGTAGAACATGCTTGTCTCAATAGTTAGTGTCTGTTCATTTCCGTTATCTTAACAAATCACACTTCTATGTTGTCTATGACTCGGGACCCTGTTCCATTGTCTTCTTCACCAAAAGTTTCTTCAGTTTCTTCATCGCAACTAACGACATCTCAAAGAATGAGTACCCTCCCTCCCCCAGCTAGCTATATCCCCTTGTTTCAATAATACCTATATTACTACTCCAACTACTTTGTTTGATTTGCCACACCCTCAATCCTTGCCCTAACATCGACCAAATCTCCCAAGTATAATCCCTGTAATGGCTTGATAGCATTCGGATTCGGTATTACCTTCAAATTCTCATCCAATTCATATACCAACGGTACGCCCGTGGGGATATTCAATCCCGTGATTTCATCTTCGCTAATCCCATCCAAATGCTTTACTAATGCCCGAAGTGTATTGCCGTGTGCTGCAATAAGAACACGCTTACCCGACTTGATGGCAGGTGCGATTTCATTCTCCCACATTGGCATGAATCGCTCGCCGGTTGTTTTTAAACTTTCGGTACGTGGCAAGTCGGCAATATTGACATTAGAATATCGCGGATCATTTCCGGGATACCATTCACTGGAGGCGTCACATTCTGGCGGCGGTATATCGTACGAACGACGCCATACTAATACTTGATCCTTGCCATGCTTATCGACGGTCTCTTGTTTGTTAAGTCCCTGTAGACCACCATAATGACGTTCATTGAGACGCCAAGTGTTAATCTAATCAAGCCAAGCGAGTAATTTAGTGGTGGCCGAGTGGTGGGGATATTATGTGTGAGTGAGAAACGAGATGATTATGGAAAGGAGGAATGTGAGTAGGCGTGTATGGTAGGTGGATGGCAAAAAGTTGAACAGTTCCACACAAGTCCAAACAGGATACTACACACTAGGATCCATATTAAAATGTCTTTCTTTCATACGACATAAAAACTTACAATGGGAATGTACATTAAATCTAATTCCTCCAATACAATCCAAAGTGTTTTAATAGCACGCTTTAACACACTTGTGTATGCCACATCGAACGCGTACCCTCCCTCCTTTAACAATTTACCACCCTGTGATGCCTCGACTAATCCCTTTTCATTCAAGGATGCATCTGCCCATCCAGTGAAGATGTTTAGATCATTCCATGTCGACTCGCCATGTCGTACGAGAACGAGTTTGTGCGCTTGTAGTTCACTGTTACTGTTGCTACGACTGCTTGACGTCGATGATGATGATGATGATGGCGAGATCCTTAGGTGATGGACCGGAGTGACAAAGCCAGTAGCTGTGTACGTGCTCAGGAGAGCTAGTAGTACTACGACGAGGATAGACGATGTCATTGAGTTGGAAATCTCAACAGGTGCCGTCTTGAACAAAATAATGACGTCGTCGCCTCAATCCCAAGGATACCGCTTCACGTAGGAACTCTTTTTCAACGTCATCCATCATTCCCCATCTCCTTTTCGTCGTCGTTGCCAGTGATCATCACACATCATCATTACCACCACCAACCAATATGGCAAAGTTCAACTACGCGGCTGCCTTGCTCGTATCTCTATTAATCGGAGAATCGAATGCATTCACCACCATCAATAGCAGTGTAGTACGTGGCGAAACAACAAGTCTCAGCGCCACGATAAAAAGTGTAAAGGCACGTGAAATACTCGATTCACGTGGAAATCCCACCGTCGAGGTCGAGCTATGTACCGAGGATGGTAAGTTTGTTGCATCTGTACCCTCCGGTGCGTCGACCGGGGCATATGAGGCATGCGAATTACGTGATGGCGGAGCACGATACCTTGGCAAGGGCGTGTTAACTGCGGTAAAGAATGTAAATTCGATCCTTGGTCCGGCAGTGCTTGGGATGGACCCGGCCAATCAACGCAGTGTCGATATGAAGATGATTGATATTGATGGCACGACGAATAAGAGTAGTATGGGTGCCAATGGTAAGTAATGTGTGTATATCATACATGGATATTATTGTTTGTTTTGTTGAAGGATTTCAGTAGTATGTAATCGCGTATGTATATCCAAATCTCATGAAATTACAATCTGATGTTGCTTATCCCAACAAATAATACTACAGCCATTCTCGGGATTTCGTTAGCATGCTCCAAGGCCGGGGCGGCCGCCAACAAACTCCCTCTCTACGCCCATTATGCCAAACTTGCCGGCAATACCACGCCCAAGTATACCATGCCAGTCCCATGCTTCAACGTTATTAATGGTGGATCTCACGCGGGTAACAAACTTGCCTTCCAAGAGTACTTTGTCATCCCGACCGGCGCAACAAGCTTCGCCGAGGCCATGCAGATCGGGTGCGAGGTATACCACACACTAGGCAAGATTATCAAGGCCAAGTTTGGTGGCGACGCAACACTTATTGGGGATGAGGGTGGATTCGCCCCGCCCTGTGATAATCGCGAGGGGTGTGAATTAATCATGGAGGCATTGAAGAAATCGGGATATGAAAATAAATGCTCGATTGGTCTGGATGTGGCCGCATCTGAATTCCGCGTCAAGGATGAAGATAAGTATGATTTGGACTTTAAGTATGACGGAAATATCATCTCCGGACAAGAACTTGGTGACTTGTATCAAAGTCTTGCCGCGGATTATCCCATTGTTACCATTGAGGATCCCTTCGATGAGGATGATTGGTCGAATTGGTCGAAATTCACCGCAAAGAATGGCAAGGCCTTTCAGGTTGTGGGGGATGATCTAACTGTGACGAACCCTATCAAGATTGGTCGTGCTATTGATGAGAAGGCGTGTACTTGTCTACTCCTTAAGGTGAATCAAATAGGTACGATTAGTGAAAGTATTGATGCCGTGAAGAAGGCCAAGCAGGCAGGATGGGGTGTTATGACAAGTCATCGTAGTGGTGAAACGGAGGATACCTACATTGCTGACCTTGCCGTTGGATTGTGCACTGGACAGATCAAGACGGGCGCACCGTGTCGCTCGGAACGTCTTGCCAAGTATAACCAGCTACTACGGATTGAGGAGGAGCTTGGGGCCGAAAATACTGTGTATGCCGGAAAGGGATTCCGAACTACGAGTTGGATGGGAGCGGAGACCGCCAAGGTGTAAGTAGTGCAATTGAACGAACATCACCACACAGACACATGGTACTTTACTGATTGTCCGGTTAGGTATGAGAAACGCTTGGATGTATCGATTGCATCGCAATGAAGTCAAAGAGATGGATCCCAAGTTTGATTCCCGTGTGTAGTAAGCGAGTAGATAAGAAGAAGCCAACAAAATAGTCGTACAGAACCTACTGAGAATAAATCTAACCTTAACTACCGGTCGTACGATTGATATTTATATGTGTTGTGCACAGCTTCCAAAGTTGGCACCACCACTGTTTTGTTTTCTTCTTCTCCGTTCAACATTATGTATGCAAAAATAGTTTAACTTCCATCCTCACACACATTAAAAATCCGATGGTAATTCAATATTGGCCACGGCACCATACCTGGCAGTCTTATACTTATTCCGCACTGCCCGTAGTTCTGCGGGTATCAACGTCTTCTCAGAGAGGACAGCACGTACTATAGGTAATATATCATCCTCGCTGTACTGTGCGTACTTGTCCAATGTTGGACTCCAGTTCCGTCGACCGACGGTTCGTCGTGCAATTAATACTGCTGCCGCGGCTAACTGACTCGGACGGTACTGTAACAAATCGTAGCTCAAGAGTGTACCATCAAGGATGAAGCAAGATAATCGTACTATCTTCACATCAGCCTTGGCTGCCTTTAAGTATCGGACAAGGAAGGCATGGGCACTGGGGATGGTCACTTGATAATTCAACGTCTTTAAGATGGTCTCTTCCATTTCCAATATCTCAGCCTTGGTATATGACCCAGCACAGATATATACAAGATCTGGAATTTCGGGTGGATATACCTCCTCATATTTTGTGGCAATTAAGAATGCCGTTACTCCTAGTAACTGAAGACGCTGTCTCGTAACCTTGGCCAAAGCCAGGAATCGATCAATTATGTTGACGGTTAGATGAAGCGTCTCGGGTACAAGCTTGAACTTCAAATGAACATCGATTAACCAATCGATGAGTATGGCACGCATACGTTCATTGATAAATTTCTGACCATCCATATATCCGGCGGGTTGTGTCATTGTCATCTCCTTCGTACGAAAAACTTCATACATTTCTTGAACTAATGTCGATGCACAGAGTGGATCATTCGAATCAAATTCATCAATATCGGTGGGAGTATCACCTATTGGTGGTTGATGAGATGCATCGATGATTTCCATGACATCATCCTCCTTTCCATCATCATCATACCCCTTACCTGGAGGAGATTGTGTCACAGGGGCAAATGTTTTACCCTTCAACGAGTCGTTGGTGGCATTGTCATCACTAGCAGTCGAACCATTATTGATCTTTGCACGTCGCGATGGCTTCTGTAATGTAGTCTCGCCTAAATCCTGCCACTTTCGCTTAATGAAGTCCTTTGTTGATTCCGGTCCAGCATGCTCTTTGTTGCCCTTGTTCCCCTCCCGATGTGCCACATCGCCCTGCAATGACGTGAGAGGAAGATAACAATGTTGGAAAAGAGTTAGTCGTATTGAACTTGAGAGCAGGATCGAATCGCTTCTTGCTCGATATTCTTTGACTTACCAGTGCCCGGCGCGACGACTGTGAAGCGAGCAGCGTCTCAGCGTAAACCTTATCCTTAGCCGACCTCTGCAAATGCTGACGTCCACCAATTACCGACTTCTTATCGACAACGGCATCGGTTTCGTCATCAGTCTTTCGTGATCGTGATCTTAAACGCATGCTGCTGGTGGCGCTTGAGCTACTCCTCTCTGTATCCTCACTGCCTGCCCTGCTGTCGCCGCTTCGTTCCGAACGCGTCGTTACCGTTACCATGGTGCATCACACAAGCATTTTGTTGGTGCAACGGTGTGCCCTTTCAAAATTTTAGGCGGGAGGGTTTGGTAAAAAAAATAATTTTTTGTTTTTTTCTCTTTTCGTCTTCATGGATTTTGCTTTTTTTGAAAAGTCCGAGAAGATTGGGATACTGTACCTCAACCATTGGAAAAGGGGGATGGTATTCGTCTACACCGGTAAGAAGATAAGGAAAGATCCGTGTCGAGATTAATCACATACATGTTTACTTCGTTTCACTAATTCCTAGGTTTATGCTTGTTGTTTCGTTGATTGTCAGGGAAAGGTCGACGCCAGGCGCAGAGTGATGATGCACCGCCAGAGCAGAGACTTTGTGCCAATCAGGCATGTGCTATACAGTGGTGTCTAGCCAAACGTGATCATAAGGAACACCTTTGTCAGGCCATCATAGACGATTGGAAGGCATGCTGTGACAAAGTCCGTGCGGCTTCAATAGCTGAGCAGGCATCAGTTGCAAAGAAGGGGAGTGACAAGGACTGATTATCATTAACTGCTGACTGCTGACCCGAGGAGATGGTGGAAGATCTAACCGCTTGATTGAATCACTCTATTATGACGTAATACGTCGAGGAACCGGTCTATGTAACAACCATGCAGTGGTTTGTGGTAGGCGGAGACAAGATCGAGCGTAAAACGTAAGGTAGAGAATCGAGATGGCTAGACTAGGAATCAATATTGATGGATCACACAAGCATTCGGAGTAAATGTTTCTTTGAATGCCATCGTTCAATCCGAATGCAAAAGAATATATATATATATTTCTAATTTACTTTCACAATCACAGTGCACGTTCATACTAATTAGCCTCCCCCGTGTCCACAGAAACTAATGCAGTACGACCAAATCAGCCCACAAGAATACTTCAAGCGGTCGTAGATCTCCTAGACAAGAACCATCCTTTAACATTCCATCAAAATGCTTAGCAGCAGCCACTCTCCTTCTTCACCTGCTGGCTTCGAAGCGACACGCCCGGCTTTGTCGCGGGTGCAGCACTGGGTTGGTTCTTCATCCTCGCTTTGATCTGACTGGCCATGGTCAAGAATGCCTGTTCGACATTCGTCGATGTCTTCGCGGAGGTTTCCAAAAACTCAATCCCAAGCCCATCGGCAAACTCCTTTCCCATCTCCGTCGACACAACACGTTTCCCCTCGAGATCACACTTGTTACCCACGAGAAGTTTGTTGACATTTTCACATGCATACCTGTCAATCTCATGAAGCCATTGCTTCACATTGTTGAATGACTCGTTGTCTGTCACGTCATAGACAACGATGATGCCATGTGCGCCTCTATAGTAGGACGAAGTGATGGTACGGAAACGTTCCTGTCCGGCAGTATCCCAGATCTGAAGCTTGATCGTCTTACCATCTAACTCAATCGTGCGGATTTTCTATAGTATCGCAAAGTAGCAGGAAATAAAAGAAAAGTGTGAGTATAAGTAAAAGGAACATATAACACGAAGAAGTGAGAGACTGCCTTCAGCAGTTGCCAACAAGCAGTATATCAATCACTAGATCAACGTGCAAATTGAAAAGATATTTCGCTGTCGAATTATTCCCAGAGTATAGAATGTTATATCCCCCCATAAATAAAGTCATCAATGTCTCCCATCAATCAGCCTCTTATCATTCTTTGATTTACATCCTCACTTCATATGCTCTCTCTTAGGATTGTCGAATAGATTGACAAAAACGAATAATCGTATGTATCCACTGTCGTTCTTCCCCCCCCCCCCCCAACCAACGT
>Ga0247834_1006495_pt1 | contig 13076 bp, 10 predicted proteins | sample LaCruzMarch2015__8_FD_187118 | JGI IMG/M metagenome (GOLD analysis project Ga0247834, IMG submission 187118) | Freshwater microbial communities from meromictic Lake La Cruz, Castile-La Mancha, Spain - LaCruzMarch2015_12m | ecosystem: Environmental > Aquatic > Freshwater > Lake | place: Spain... | reverse complement strand
TTTTCTGTCAATTATTATACCGCTATTAAATGTATTATAATTATTGTCAAAAAAATTTGAATATTCATCATTACTTTTTATACTTAATTTTTCATAATTAACACCATCTTTACCTATTTGTGTTGTAGATATAGGTGTATTAAATAAAAAAGGTTCATTTCTAGAAGTTGTCATTTATATAAAATAAATAAATAAATATTTAATTAAAAAAATCAAATAGTTATATCCTTTATTTTTAAACATTAAAAAATGTTTAAAAACTTATTAATATAATTTTTATATTTAAATTTATAAAACTAATATAAACTTATTAACATAAATTTAAATTTATAGCACGAATATAATTCTTTATTTTATAATATATTTCTTCTGTATAGTCTTCAAAAGATATAAAAAAATCATAATCAATTTGTTTTTCAATCAATCTAGAAAATTTTGTTTTATCATAAATTTTCATTTCCTCCCCGTCCCAATTAAATCCTATTACAATATGAAATATGTCATATTCTTTTATGTCTTTAAAATATTTAGTTAATATTTTTGTTGATTCTTCAATATGCGACCAGTCAAAACACCATATTACTAAATCAATTTCTTCATAGTTAAAAGGTATTATATTATTATTTGGTACATAATAAAAATTAACATTTTTATTTTGACTTGATATATATATTTCTTTTTTATACAAATTTTCTTTGTTTATTTTTTTGTTAGTTAAGTGAGTAAAGAGATCATGTTTTTCGTTTGTTCCAATGAAAAAAATATTTTTTAATACTCTAACAGATTTTAAACGATTCATTTTAAGATATTATAATATATAATATTAACATAAAATCATTTAATTTAAACTCGTACTATTACAATTCTTCCGTGCAATCCACTAGTTCCTACCCCCATCGATAATGATGTTAAGTCAATAGTTCCTTCACCTCCCTTAACATTTATATCATTACGTTTTATATCTGACAATGAAGTTGTTACAATTATTACCGTACCTCCGCCTCCACCGCCACCGCCTCCACCTATATATACTATCCGATTCCACATATCTCTAGTTTCTAGCGGAGGTTGAGCATCTCCTCCATACGCATTTATTTTACTTCCTGTTTCTATTATAATTTCTTTTGCACATATCATTATTACCCCGCCTCCGCCACCTCCAGCACCACCATTACTTAATATTCTAAAAGAATTTTTTGTATCTAGTGAACCAGCACCACCACCACCACCACCAATTAGATTTCCTTTATCATCTTTGCCTAAAATAGCATAAGAAGGATTAAAAATAATATTAGAATTAGATAATAAATTTGCAGTTCCTCCCATTTTTGTCCTCGTATTATTTATTCCTCCATTTGCAGATACAACACAATTTGATGTAGATGAACCATTCATAGCCGCATTTCCACCATTTCCTCCATTTCCTCCTCTTCCTAAAGTTCCTAAAAGAGAACCCCCTCCTTTCCCTCCTTGAGAATCAGTTGCTCGTTTATTAGTTTCTCCTATATTTTGAATTATACCTTTATTTATTAATTTTTCTGTACAGAATATTCTAAAACCATTCGTATTTAAAGTAATACTAGTATTTATTGTAAGTGTTTTACAATATATATCTGTTGTTAATGTTGTATTTTGAGAAATAATAATATCTGATGTATTATCTAGAAGCATATAATTATTAAATATTAAATTTTTTTTATGTCCTAAATAAAAACTATCATCTGTTGAAACCATTAAATTATCATTTTTTATAGATACATTTCTCCAATTATTTATTAAATTTTCATTACAATAATATTTTGTTTTACCTTCAAAATTTAAACCGTTTAAGAAACTATTTCCTATAGTTTTTATATTATCTAATACTATTCTGAAATTATTAAAATATGATTCTGTCTTTACAATATAAACTAATTCTTGTAGATTGAAAATTGTAGTATTATCTGTTATATTAATTAATTGTTTATAATTGATTCCATCATTACTTCCCATTATTCTTAAATTTGCAATATTATTATTTCTATTTGAATTTGACAAATTAGAACCTACATATACTTTATTTAAATTAAAAAATACATTTTTATCAAATTGAATTTCAATATATTCAGCGTTAATATCTAGATTTGTATCTACGTCCTTTGTTTTAGAATAACCTGAATATATAAAATTATTATAAGGTAAAGTAAATTCAAAAATATTTGTACATGAATATTGTTTAAAAGAACATAATAAAAAGCTTAATTTTCTCACATTTGAAATATAATTATAATCAAATTGACTAATATAAGATGAAAGTACAGGATTATAAAATAAAGTAATAGGATCTATTTGTTCTGTATAAATATAAGGACTAGTATATATTTGATAATGATTATCAATCGGGTTAATTTCAGTTCTATTGTATTCATATTCTCCATATATTCTCCATTTATTATTATTACATATTAAAATATTTCCATTATTTACTATTGCTAACATTACATTCCCTTTTTCTGAAACACAACAATCAACAAATTCTACTATATATTCACCTTTAGAATCTTTCAAATTATATTTAAAATTTATAGGCAACCAAGATACTCCATAATCATAACTAATATAAGGAATATCTTTTTTACATGTACATAATTGAACAATGCCATCATTAGACATTGATATAGAATTCCAAAAATTAGGTTTTAAAATATTAGATGATTTCCAATTTACTCCTGAATCTAATGAAACAAAAATATTTCCAAAATCTTCTATAATTGTTATTGTATAATTATTATTTATATTAACTTCTTCTGACATACATCCTTTTAACCATTTCCTTGGTTCTAAATTAACAGTATTCCAATTAACACTATCTTTAGATATATGTATTTTATCACATAATGCCAAGTATAAATTACCAACTTTATTACAAGTAATATAAACAATGTCTTTATTAGAATAAAATACTTCATTATGAGAATAATTATAAATTTTGTTTCCTTTTGTATAAAACATATTATTATTTGAAATACAAATATTCGTAACTGTTTCTATATTAGGTATGTAAAAAGATTTATATGTATTTTCATCATAATAAATGAAATTTATTAATCTATTAAATATAATAATTTCATTTATTATTGCAAATAAATCTCTTCCATTTTTTATTATTTTGTTTATTTTAATATTGTTTTCTTTAATAGAAGATTTATATAAATATTTAAAGTCTTCGTCTGGTAATATAATTTTTTCATTTCTGTTAATTATGTATTCATCAGGAGTTTCATTTGTGTTTATAAAATATATATTATTAGCATCTGCTAAAATTAATTTTGTTCCATCATCAGTTAAATCTAAATTATAAAAATATCTTCTATTATTATTTAAATTTATATCATTTGTTTGAAATATATTAAATGTATTTCCATTATCTCTTGAATAAAAAATAAAACTTGATTCTATATTTTCTGATACTAATAAAAATACATATTTACCAGTTTTAGATATTTTTATTTTATTTATAAAAGTGCCTTTTGTTACAAAAGTATATTTAGTCCATGTTTTACCATAATCATTTGAATAATGTAAATATGTATCGTATAACATATATATATTCTTTGAATCAATTGAAATTTTTGAATCAATAAGACTAGATGATAAAAGTAAATCATTTGTATTAATTATATCATATTCATTGTATAAATATTCTATTTTAATTATTTCGTTCTTTATTTTTAATAATAATACTACAGTTCCATCGTATGTAATTACAGTATTATTAATAAAATTTGATTCTTCGCTTAATGGAATTTTGTAAAGGTCAGTAAAGTATTTTCTTTGAAAATTTCTACCATAATCATAACTTATATTATATATTGAATGATTTGGAGCGTTTTGTAATATTATTTCACCTATATAAGATATTTGTACTTTGCCATCTCTTGACATGGATACATTATGACGTGTTGTTGAAATTTGTATAAAATCATCAATATTTGGTGTAATATTAGTTTTGAATAGATTAAATATTTTTCCATTATCTTCAGATACATAAAAATTAATTTTATCTGAAATAATAATATATTTCCCATCTTCTGACATATCAATATCCTGTACATCATTAAAAGTAATATTCTCATCTTTTACTTCAACATATGTTTTATATCTTGGATTAGTATCTGAATAAGTAACCCTTGTTGTATAAATAACTTCTCTTACTTCTGTTGTTGTTGTTCTAGCAATAGAAGTTAAAATATCCCAATTTATCCCTTCGTTTCTAGTTATATATATTATATTATTTGTAAGCATTAGTGTTATATTTTTTGAATATTTTATTTTAGTATTATATGCACCTAATTGAGTTGATTTGGTTGTCATATATTTTGTAGGAATATTTAATTCTCTTAATGATGAGAATGTAGTTGGAACTGTTTCACTTTGAAAAATATTATCTATAGCTATTTTTTTATCTATGTATGCAAATGACACTATAGGTTCTTCTATTAATTCCATTTTTACATTAGTTGTTTTATCATCACATGTGCTTAATATAGGTATATTTCCATCAGGAACTGTTGTAAATATACCATTAGTGGTCATACAAAGACCTCTATATATTAAATTATTATCTTTATATTCTACATTATTATTAGTATCACATATATCTGACAATGAAAAACTTTTAGATGCATCATTATAATATGCATACTTTTGAGTATTTATGTGTTTCAAACAAGTAAAGGTTGCTGTTTTTTCAAATAAAAACAATGAGTTTAAATTATTATTATATCCTTCTTCTCCTTCTGATAAATTAAAAACAATTGGATTTCTTAAAACTAACTCTGTATTGTCTTTATTTGGATATAAATAACTACTATTTTGAAAATTAAGTCTAAAACCAGGATCTGGTTTTTCAATTTTTTGGGTTGTTGGGCTACATGTTATTATAGCATTTACAGGTTGTGAACAACCAATAGGAATATCTTCTATGTTAATATTATTATAATCTGTTGATTTATTTAAATTTAATGTTCCTTCTTGAATATAATTTTTAATTATGTCATCGTAATAACAATTTCCATATTCATAATATGGTTTTCCGCATATATATTTTGATCTTATAACTGAATATATCCTTTCAAAATCGTTCATTATTATTATTAAAATATAATTTTAATTATTAAAATTATATTAAAATTATTAAAATTATAGTAATATTATAAAGATGGATAAATTTTTACATCCTACTAGATAGATAGCAAGAGTTTTAGATAATCCTTTAAATTTATCAGAAAGATGTTTATATTATTGACAGCAAGTTATATGTTTTATTTTTAAACTAGTTTTTCTTTTTGCTTCTGATGTTATAGGATTATAAGAAGAAGTTTCTGAGGGGTAGATTGGAACCTGTATAAACTTTCTTGGAATGGGATCTGATAACCTTCTGAAAAGACGAGGTTTTTCATCAAGTTCATCGACACGAAGATATACGATTTGATTTTCTGACATTTTCAATATAAAATATAAAGAGAAAATAATTAAAAATCATTTAAATCGCTTCAAACCCATAATTACGAACTAAGAATTATAATTTAAATATTTATGTTTAAATATAAAGATGAATAAATTTTTACATCCTTATATTAGAACAAGAGTTTTAGATAATCCGTATCATTTACTTAAAAATTATCAGAAAGATGTTTATATTATTGATATACCATTCACAGTGATTGTGCTGAAAAATTTTTATAAAAAAGAATACTGTCTAACAGATAATTATATTAAATATTTTAAAGGTATGGAGGGTGAATTAAATCCGTTCGATTATTACAATAAAATAAATTCACTTATTAAACATTCTACAAAAAATAGTCAAACATTAAATATAATTGACTATTTTGAAATTGTATATAAGACTCCTACATTCTTATATGACACTAATATTTTAAAAACTAAAAAAATTACAGATTTATATTCTTCAAAAGACAAATATGAAATAAAAACTATTATATCATATAATGATAAATATGATAATGTAAATAATATATGGAAACCTGTTATTAAAAATAATTATTCTCCTGTTATTTTATAATTTCTTTATTATTATAAATGAATAATAACGAATATAAAGAAATTATTATTTATATCAATTCTACCGAGTATCAACCATTTCAAAATATAACTCCACCGAATACACCTGAAAATTTAGAAGAAATTTATATAAAGAAAGAGAATACCTCTTTATTATCAAAGAAGAAAAAGAAATTTATAGTTTTAAATAAAATCAAAAGTTTAATAAAATGATTAGAATTATATTTACAATATAATTACTTTTTTTGACCATTTTTATAAACTAAATATAAAATTACAGATAAAAGTAATATAATAATTATAATATTTGTATAACAATCTTCTTTTTCTTCCTTATCTGAAGTTTGTTTATTCGCGTACGGGCATCCCATAGAAGTAGGAATTCTTTCAAGCTCTTCTTTGGATAATTGTGATGGTATTGTTTTAGCTGTTTTAGGTTCGTATGAAATATTTTCAAGTTCATACATTGGTACACCTTTACCAACAACTGGTCTTTCATTAACCATAGAAGAGTTTTCAACAGTATTTAGTTGTCTTTCCGTATTAATCATATCAAGAGGTTGAGGTTTAATATTCATATAAGGAGATTGATTAACAGGGGGAGGAAGAATAGGAGCAGAAGAAACATATTTTGTAGGAATGTTCACATAAGCATCCATAAATTTCTTAAATCCTTCATGATTAACAGGAATGTTATTTACTTTAGCATAAATTGACATATGTTGAAGAACTGATGAACAATTTCCATCTTTAAGACATAAATCAAGAACTCTATCATTTTTAGATATTTCTTTAAAGTTATTACAAGTTACAGCACAGTCTGTATATTTAACAGGTGAAGTATTTCTTAATTTAGCAGTAGCAGAGAAATCTCCTGCTAAATCATATAATTTAGAATTTTTAGGTAAGAATTTTGAACCGTAATATGTACATACAAGAGGTGAATAAGGAGCCGCATTATTGAAAGGTTCACATACTTTAACGCATTTATTTTCAGGGTCAGATTCATCAAGAATACAATATTTATATTTTAGAACTTGTTCTAAGAAAGAGGGTTCAATTTGTTGTTGATGATATAAATCGCATTTATCATCCCAGTTTGAAGCACATCTTTGAGCCATATAATAATTACATTTTGTTAAATCAAATCTTGCGTTATTTTCAGGACAATTCATATATTTACCAGCCAAACAACATTGAACAGGGTCGGACATTTTTTTTGTAATTTCATCAGGTAATCCAAAATTATAATAAGAATCAGACATTTTATATATAATAACAATTTATTTTTTTTTTAATTTCTTTTACATATTATAAAAATGTTTGACGACTTTAAAAATTGTCGAAACAATGGCGTAATAAAAAGAACAAAACAACTTTAAAAATAAATATATTGACCCCAATATATTTATTTAACATTTTTTTCCTATCCAACCACCCAGCAAAACACTTCCAAACGCTAAATAAGGGCTGTATATGACCACTAAAGAACCTAGTGTTGCACCTATTAACATGCCTTTATAATTTGTCATTTCTATTTTTTCATATTGTGCTTCTTCAATCTTAAATTCAGTCTCAAATACTTTGATTTTTGTTTGTTCAAGATCATCAGAAATGTGTTTGATATTTTCGTCTTGTTTTTCAATAAGATTTTTAACTTCTTCAAATAGATATAGAGTATCTTGTACCTCTGTTTCTAATTCTTTTTTAGGAAGGAGATTATACATAAATTTTTCTTGATATTCGCGTCTTTTCATTTATTAATAAGAGGAGAAAAATTATAATTAAGTTATTGGGGTACTATTCTTACATCACTAGTTCTAGCAGTTGCTTTTACTCTTAGAATACCTGTAGGTGCAGGATTTGTAGTAGTATCAACAGATTGATTATGATTTGTATATACATTATTATTTAAAGTTGGTGGTCTATATGGTCCATAAGTAGCAATAAATAAATCTCTAGTTCTTGTAATAGTTGAACTACCATTATTCGAACAGAACATAACTGAAGTAAAATTTACAGGATTATAATAAAATTTTGCGTCAGTAATTTGTGCTTGTGTTGCGCCTATAGGAGGAATAGGTAAAACAGGTGATGTTACTCTATTGGCAGTGTTTCTTATAGGTAATGTAACTTCTCTCCATGTGTTACCAAAATCTTCGCTGTAAATAATTCTTCCATCATTTTCTGATAATGAAGATACGTCAGAAGACAAGAAATCTGAACAAGCAACTTGATATTGACCAGAAATAATTTGAATGTTTGACGACCCTATAGATACAGTCATATCATCGGACATATCAATTGATCTCCATTTTCCTCCTAAAAATTTAAATGGACTATTTGAAGTATATGAAATTGGAGTAATTGCATTTGTTGAACTATTTATTCCCCATCTTATAATTGACCCGTTATATTCGGCGCCTGAAATGAAAATATTGTTATTAGCGACAGCAGCATCTGCCGATACCTTAACAACAAAATCTGATAAATCATATCTATTTGAAACATTATGTCCAGTGAGTTGAGTAACATTTATAGCAGTTACAACATTACTATTAATAGTTAATACTGCTCTATACAAATAACCACCAATAGATGTAAAATTTTCTACAGATATGCTTTTGCTTGAACCAATATTAGGGACATCGGTATCAGGTATTAATGTATTTAATCTAGTCCATAAATCTCCTGATGATGATGTTATTGTTCTGGTTTCAGTGTTAGTTTGCGTAGATGATGTATTAGTATCTGTTTGAGTATATCCTATAAGAGTTCCTGATATTCCACTAGCACTTCTTACTTTTGTAAAGTTTTCAACTATTTTAACACTTTCATAAGCTGTTGTAAAATAAATATCTTGATTTGTGTTTCCAGAATTGTTTCTTGAACCAAACATTACTTTTGTAAATTTAGATTGAGCATTTACAGATTTACCTTGTATAGTTATAGATGGTAAATTAATTTTAGTTGCTGCAGATATAGCAGGTCCTATATCATTCCAAGATGTACCTCCATTATTTGAAAACACAATATTACCATCACTTGATACAGCAATAATTCTTCTAGCATTAGCAGTATTATTACAATCTAAGCTTACCCATCTTCTTGAACTGGCTAATGATGCTTGCGAGTATTTTGTTCCCCATGTTCCACCAGCAAGTCGTGGATATATATCTCTACTATCAAGACCTGGATTATTTACAGGATTAATAGTGTTTGTATTTGCAATAATTGCGTATCCTTCAGTGTTATTAGCTGCTTTATATAACAAAACTGAAGTATTTGTAGGATTTGAATAAGTATTACTATTAATATTGAAATCAGGCTGTGAAGCGTCGCTAAAAGCATTTGTAACCCATTCTATTTGTCTAGTATCTCTATCTATAAAGAAAATATTACTAGATCCTGCTGCTAAGTTAAGCGTACCTCCGGTACGACTTGTAACTGCTGCTGTGGGAATTGCATAAGAAAATTCGTTAAATGTAAGTTTAACTTCGTTACTTGTATCATTTACAGCAAACCCCCATTTAAGTTCAGATATAGAATTTGAACTAGCACCGCTAAAATCTATTCCAGTAATATTTGTTATTGTTGTTGAACGACCAGGAATTAAAGCAGAAAAATTAGTGAATAAAGTTTGTATAGACCCTTTCACAAACTGATTTGAAAATCTTGCATTCTCATAAATATCACTCATGTATAATCCAACCCATATATTTCTTTCAACACTTAAACTTGAAGTTCTTTCATTTCTTGAGGCATCAAAAATATCAGGAAGAGTTTCTTTCCATTTAAATATAGGCACAGCAGAAGGAGATAAACTATTTAATGGTGATTTTTGAGGAGCTCCAATAAAAATACCAATAACAGTTCTACCTTGGTCTCTAGTCATTGTTGGTTGTTCGTTATCTGAATATATATAATAAATACCCCAAGATGTAGGGTTTAATATATCATATTGTTGATATACTTTTCTTGTTACTCTAACTACATTACTTCCTCTTGTCCAACTTATTTCATCTGTATTTAAAAGTTGAAAGTTGTCTCCAACTAAGAGTCTTTGACTTATTGGTTTGGTTTTTTCATATGCATCAATAGCAGATGCTACTAAAGATCTATCCGAACACCATTGACCAAGTAAATCAGGGTTTTGATTAACAGTTATATTCCATTGTGTTGATATTACGTAAGTTTCAGGTGTATTATTTCTACTTCCAGCGCCCAATAAATTTTCAGGTAAATATATATCTTGTCCAGCAACAAAAGAGGAAAAAATTGTACTTCCAGAAATTGTAAATCTAAATGGTTTCATAAAACCATTATAAGGTTGAATAATAGGGAAACTTGAAGTAGAGTAAAGTGTACAATTTTTAGCAGTACAAGAACCTGGTGTACCTACAATTCTCCAATTTGAGTTAGTATTATCCCATTGGGGAACTGTTCCATTTCTGTTTTGGTTCCATATACAGATGTTGCTGAATGTTCCTGGCGCACTTCCATTTTGTGCATCAAGTGTCATATTAAAACTTGAAGCATTTAATCCATTTGGAATATATCTAACACTAGTAACAGAACTATTACCACTACAATCAAGAGTAGTAACTTCTCTAACAAGGTTATTATCTCCACAGTTATATCCTACATCAGTCACTTGTAAATAAGCTCTACCTCCAAAAGTTTTATATTCAAAACCTGCATTTAACATTATTCCACTTACTAAACTAAATATATTCGGAACAGTTTGAGAACTATCTGGAATTCTAAATAAATTTATATTTGCATTCGATAAAATTCTAGCAACCATTGCCTTTAAGTGACTATCACAACTATTTTTTAGGAAATTTATATATCTAGAATTATTATTGTTAGCATTATTATACATTTCGTCAGACAAATCTGTACAAGTTGATTGACCAATGCTTTGAACACCTTCTTTACATAATTCGGTATTAGGATTAATATTATGTTGAGGTGAATAATAATTTATTAATTTAATTGGAATTAAGTAATTCATTGTTCCTGATATTACAGCACTTGCATCAACATTAGGATTTCCATAAGAGTAATAAATTTTATCAGCAGTAGTTAATACATCACTAAATGAAGAAACTTTCATAGCATTTAAGTCAGGATTAGCAGTTGCTCCAGGTGCTGTGTATGTAAATCCTAATTGAAAAGGTATAGTACTATTACTATTAGGTGATTGCATAACACCTGCAACAGTAGTAGGTATAGTAGCAGAACTAGGTATGCTTGCTATAGAATTTGTAGTAAGACCTACTAAAAAAGGAGTGTTAGTTATGGAAGAAGGAGTAATAGTTAAAGAATCAAGCAATATGGTTGTAGAATTTTTAGCAGTTGGAGTTGGAAAGTTTGAAACTGTTCCATCTTTACATTCATAATCTATAGCACGTTTTCCATCATTTGAAATACATGTTCTCAAAATATCAGCATTATTAGCATTTTTTCTTTTAGCCCTCACAACAATATCAGGAGGTAAATTACTACATTGTGTTCCATTATAAAATTGATTTGCATTACATTTACTTTTAATAACAATATTAATTGTTTCGAAATTTTCTCTTTTAGTCAAGATGAAATTTTGAATAAAATTCTTTGCTGATTTGAACATATACTTGTAAAGCAAGTATACAATTACGCATACTACTAAAAACACAGCAACTCCAAACATGATTTTCTGATTGGTTGTTAGATTTTTAAAATAGTCGCCAAACATTTTTATTATTAGGAAAAGAAATTAAAAAAAAATAAAATTGTTTCTTAATATAAATTGTTAATTGTTTATTCGTATTATAATTTATGCTTACCTGACTAAATAACTAGACCAGTCTAGTCTGCGAGTAATCTTTTTATTACATCAGGAGATTAAAGTACAATAATTACTCTTAAAAAGAAAATTTTTACAATCCTTATTTAGCAGTTGGAAGTATTTTATTAGGATGTTGGATAGGTCAAAATAAAATAAGTTAAACTTAAAATAATATATAATAATATGGATAATTTGATTGAAACAGATTCTATAGTAAAAGCTGTTATTAGCAAATTTTTACAAAGGTCGAAATTAGGAAAAGAAAAATACGGAACTGATTTAGATAGAACTGATTTAAATGTTAATGATTGGATTATTCATGCTCAAGAAGAACTTATGGACGGTATTTTGTATTTGGAAAAATTGAAACAAGAAAATAATAAAATTTTAAATTAAAAAAAAATTTAAAATTTTATTAAAATATATTTATATAATAAAATGGATCCTCTTAGAATTTATGTGAACGACAAAGAAGATGTTAAAATTTCTATTATAAACAATGTTGATATTCGTATTTTAGATGTTAAATTAGGTCATTCAGTTTCTGTAAATGCAATTCTAAAAAATGATGAACAATTTATTAAATCTGAAAATATAACTATTTCAGGTGAAGAATACGATAACTGGGGAAGTGATGATCTTTATTTAGAAGATTTAATTCTTACAAAACTAGGAGTAACTAGAAAAGAAATTGTTTAAATATTTTACTTATATATACCTCATATTTTACTTATAACATTAAGTAAAATATTTATAATTTTTCAAATACTTCATAATAATATCTAGTAGGTCCTTTTATTAAATTAGTGAATTTATAATTATATTTTACTGAAAAACCGTTTTTAATAAAAAGTTCTTTCCAATAATTTCTGCTTTCATAATATGCTTCGTAATCGTTTAAATATTTTTCAGAATTGCATTGATCCAAATGTCTTTGAACAATTTCATTAACAGAATGTTCAATATCAATTAACATTCGTTCATTATCATTATTACAATCGTGTTCTCTAATTAATATTATTCCTCCAGGTTTTAATATTCTTTTGAATTCGTTAATAATAAATTTATTGTTTTTGATATGATGTAGAGTCTGAAAACATGTAATAAAATCTATACTATTATCTTCAAATGTAAGAATATTATCTTCTTTAACTCTTACATAAGTTATGTTATTAAA
>Ga0247834_1006493_pt1 | contig 13081 bp, 7 predicted proteins | sample LaCruzMarch2015__8_FD_187118 | JGI IMG/M metagenome (GOLD analysis project Ga0247834, IMG submission 187118) | Freshwater microbial communities from meromictic Lake La Cruz, Castile-La Mancha, Spain - LaCruzMarch2015_12m | ecosystem: Environmental > Aquatic > Freshwater > Lake | place: Spain... | reverse complement strand
AATCCACTTGGACAGCAGTTGATGATATTCGCTTTGAACCGGAAGCGAAAACGAACGAAGGGAAACTGTTGCGTACCGGCGTGGAGGACACGACGGTGGCTTTGCTTCTGCCGGTCGCGATCCCAGAATGGCGACGTTCCCCAAGTCATGGCAAACTCACCTTCAGCGAATCGACTCTTTCAGTCCAGTGCAGTGCCAACGCGAAGACTCTTTACAGCCCGCTCGTGATGTCGTTGCGAGGCGCATCGAAGAACCATTCGTACACATGGCGGCAGCTGACGATTGCCGAAGAGCTCCAGATCGTACCTCGTGAAGTAGCCGAAGCGTATCGAGTGCAAATCAATCACGATCAATGGGTGTTTTATCGTTCGTTGAGTCCATGCACACGACGCACGGTGATGGGTTTGCACTTGAATACAGAATTCTACGCAGGCCGCTTCACCAAAGCCGACGGCGAATTCGAACCCATCGTCGAAGTTAACCCGGAATAACCGTACATTAACGTATTTTGCGGCTGGCGTCTGAGGCTCGAGATGGGATTGCGAATCGGAACGGCAAGACTTTGGGTTATTCGCAGGGAAGTTCGTAGGCTGCGGCTTCGCAGTCGTTGCGGATGACTAGGCGGTTACCTGCTAATGAAGGGTGATTCCAGGTTTTGCCACTCAAGGCTGGGAAGCGGGTGAGTTCCAGATGCTCTTCCGGGGTGGCCGCTACCAAAACGATCTCTCCTGACTCTGCTTGAATGAGAAGCTTGTCGCGAACCAGCAGCATCTGGCCGTGACCGTAACGACCCTTCTTCCAGACTCGCTTCCCATCCTCCAAACGCAAACATGTCAGCAGCCCGTTATCAAGTCCGTAGAGATGCTGACCCAAAACGACGAAGTTCGATAACTTTGATTTTAAATGAGACGATCGCCAAATTTCTTCCGTCGTCCAAACGCCATCTTCATTGGTTATCTTTAACAATGCAGTGCCCATGTCATAGCCTGACGAAATTAGGACGCGTGCACCTTGAGCCATGCTGGTTGGGTCGTCGCACTGATCCACGATGACAGGTTGTGCAACGTTGACTCGAGAATCCCCTTGAGTCACCCAGGGATGCAAGAACAAAGACTTCCCGTCGATCGAATAAGATCGCAGCCCAGCACCATTGAAGCTTAGAATTTGCGGAACCTGGCATAGACTCGATGCTATGGGGGATGCATACGATGCATGGTCGTCGCCACATCGCCATCGTTCCTCGCCCGTTTCTGCCGAGAAAGCAACCGCAGATCCACCCTCTCCGGCCCCCGGAGTCACAACCACCAGGTCGCCAACGATCAACGGGGAACTGGTGGTGCCAAAGTACAAGTTCGAGAGTCCTGGACCATCGAGCAAAGTTTGTTTCCAAATCAATTCGCCACTCATGAGATCCACACAAGTCAATCGACCACAACCACCCATCGAGTAAACTCGACCATGGTGAATCGTAGGTGTCGACCTTGGGCCGTCTCCATGCTCGCTTGTGAATCGTTCCACTTCGCGATGGCACCAAAGTTCTTCACCCGTCGTGGCGTGGTAACAAACGACGCATTCGTCCTGATCACGCTGTTCCAATCCGACCGCTAGTTCACCTACCAATGCAAAACTGGACCAACCCAAACCTACAGGATGCTTCCACAGTAGCTTCGGTGGGACTAGTTCCCAATTGTCGCCAAGCGATATTGAATTCAATACAGCGTTGCGTTCCTGTCCCATGAAACCGGGAAAGTCCGTTGGCGTTGCCATTGAAAGCTCAGGCGAGATTCTTGGCAATGAACTGGCCTTTTTGGAAATCAAGTACGACTTGACCCTGCTTTCAGCAGGCAAGCTCCATCGCCAGGCCAGCCTGGGCGTTCGGTCGCCATTAAACCCATCCAAACGAACAAGGCAGGAAAGAATCCCAATTAAGCAAACCATAAGAGCCAGGCCAATCATCACCATGCGTCTGCTGGGACGCAGCATCCACACCGTGAAGCCGATGGTAGTTAATGCCGCAAACGCAATAACGATTTGCATTCGCATGCCATCTAGCGCAAGAAGAAAGTACTTAGCGCTGTCTCCTTGAAACCACTGACCAACAATCACGAAGAAACTTAGCAGGAAGCCCAACGCGATGGGAAGCAGGATGACTTTCAACGTTCGAAGGACGCTGAAAGGTTGGCGTTTAGATTCAGAGTCTGGAATTGCCTGTTCGGGGTCAGTCATCAGCTTGGCACAATCGAAAAACGCAGGAAACGGTGTAACTTCAAAACTTCGCTCGAAGTTTACCACTCGTTTTTGCGCCATCGTCCCGCTCGCGTTCGACATATCCGCAAGCCCCATAGGCCGCTAACGATTGTAGCGATCTGTTCGATTGCGCTGCATGCGACCAGACCGCGTCAAGCGATAATCTTGTGCACCACGTTGCCGTGAACATCGGTCAAGCGAAAGTCGCGGCCCGCATGACGGAAGGTGAGCCGTTCATGATCGATGCCAAGCAGATGCAAAAGGGTGGCGTGAAGGTCATGGGTGTGAACCTTATCCTCCGTCGCAAGAATGCCGTATTCATCCGACTGTCCGTAAACCATGCCGCCTTTGACGCCACCTCCGGCCATCCATGAGGAGAAGCACAAGTTGTGGTGCTCCCGGCCGGCGTGGTCCGCCTGCAGATGGAAGGGAGTGCGACCGAATTCGGTCGTCCACACAACCAGCGTCCGATCCAGCATTCCTCGCTGCTTCAGGTCCGTAAGTAGGCCTGCAATCGGCTTGTCGATGGCGGCTGCCAGACGAATGTGATCTCCCATATCCCCGTGCGAGTCCCAGTTGCCGCTCGACCCAACATCGATCAATTCTAAAAATCGAACGCCTCGTTCTGCAAGCCTCCGAGCGACCAGACATTGCCAGCCAAAACCGCTCGTCGCACCTCGCTCCAGTCCATACAGACGCAGCGTTTCTTCTGACTCCTGAGACAGATCGAATGCCTCGGGGGCTTCGCGTTGCATGCCGAAAGCGGTTTCAAAAGATCGGATGCGTGCGTCCAGCGCAAGATCCGCGGACCGCTGAGCAAGATGGCTTTGGTTCAATCGGCCGAGCATCGCCAATTCCATCTGTTGCATTTCGGTGTCACGATTTCGAGGCCTAATGTTCGGCAATGGTTCCGCGCCAGGCAACACATGCGTTCCTTGATGACATGCCGGCAAGAAGTCGCTTCCCCAAGTTTGAGCTCCCGCGTACGGTGCGGCTGGTGCCAGTACCATAAAGGAGGGTAAGTTCTGGTTCACGGTCCCAAGCCCGTAGCTGACCCAAGATCCAACGCTCGGCCTTGCGAATTGAGCGGAACCCGTATGAGCAGCCAGAGTCGCTTTGTCATGGCCATCGCTCTCGCAATGCATCGCGTTCAACACACAAACATCGTCGATGACCGACCCAAGATGTGGAAACAGCTCGCTAACCCATGCTCCGCTCTGACCGTATTGCTGAAAAGCAAATCGTGGCTTGATCAAAAAACGATTGTACTCTCCCGATTGATTCAACCACCTGGAAGCTGTAATCGATTTACCGTGATCGGCTATCAGCTGCGGTCTATGATTGAAGGTGTCGATATGCGATGTACCACCCGTCGAGTACAAAAAGATCACTCGATCGGCCTTTGCGGGGTGATGAGCTTCTCGTGATGCTAGTGGATTGTCCTGTGACCCCTGCAAGTCGCTGCACATTCCAGCCAAGGCGATGGCTCCGAATCCGCCCGAGGCTCGGCTAAGAAAATCACGACGTGTTGGTTGGAAAGTATTCATGAGTTGCAAACCGGAGTTAACGGGAGATTGTAAGGTGACAGGCAGGTGAAGATTTACGGTAAGACGGCCTTTCCAGGCCGTCGAAATTATTTTACGACGGCCTGGGAAGGCCGTCCTACGGCTTGCGACTAATCCACATACAGAAACGCATTGCTTGTCATCAAAACTCTCGCTAACGCTGACCAGGCTGCAATGTCACTCTCATCCGTCGCCTGGCTGCTCGCAAGTTTCTTTCGATAGGCCGACACAAACGCGATTGCATCATGGACAACAGCATCCTTCGGAATCTGACCATGCGCGGCCTCAAATGCCCAACGCATTTTGGTTGCATCATCCCCATCGACGGACGCCACGCGTCGCGCGAAGGCCTCGGAAACATCATGCACCAAGGGTGAGTTCATTAGGTACAGGGCTTGGGTTGGAGTCGTTGTAGGTTGGCGAGAAGCAATGCTTTGGTTGGGATCAGCAGCATCGAAGAGAGCCAAGTACGGATGCCGTCGATTCCTTTGCACCATCAAATACACGCTGCGGTGATTGGAATCGTAGACGGCATGAAACGGGCTGTGGATGGTGTATCCCCAAGTATCGACCGAAGGAAACGGATGGGTTTCAGGAATGCTCCTGTCCAGCCGACCACTTACTGCCAGCATTGCGTCACGAATCGACTCCGCATCTAAACCGCGTCGCGAAAACCGCCAGTGCAATCGGTTGCTCGGATCCAACGCGATGTTTTCAGCTTGGTCAACACTTGCTAATTGATACGCTCGCGAGTTCATGATCGAGCGATGCAGCGACTTCACGGACCAGCCAGAAGCCATGAACTCGTTTGCCAACCAATCGAGCAACTCGGGGTGTGTTGGCAGTTCGCCGCGTGAACCAAAATCGCTGGGCGAGGCAACTAGCCCTTGCCCGAAATGCCATTGCCAAACGCGATTCACAAAGACGCGTGCGGTTAATGGGTTGGTCGGTCGTGTCAGCCAGTTCGCTAACTCAAGTCGACCGCTACCAGCATGCTCAGGCACCATGTCACCACCAAGCACCTCAAGATTACGACGCGGGATCACATCGCTTAAGCGGTGCGGTTCACCTCGTACTTGGATTCGGCTATTGACAGTTGCCCCCTCCGTGACGCCATATGCCACCGGGTAGGGAACTGAATTGGATACAAGCTGGCGACTTTCGGTCACGGACTTGATGTCGGCATCAAGCTTCGCCATCTGTTGATCAGCATCAGGGGTCCGAGCAATGGGATGGACGGGGCCAGAATCCAGCTTGCCAAATGCGGTATCTTGCAAACCCAAGTTGTCGAGATCGCGTGCACATGCCGCACCTGGAACATGCCCGATCCCATCACAGATAAAGCAATCCACGATGCCATCCCAATTGGGCCCGGTTTGGATGTCCTGGAAGACGGTTTGATCTTGAAGCGTGCCGACCGAGCCAGAGAGGCTCTTTGCTGAAGGATCCAGCGTTAAGCGTAACGAATACCAAGTCCCTGGTGTGATTTGTCGAATAACCTGCCACTTGTCTCCGTTACGAATCGCAAATTCGGTCGAGGTTACGCTGCATTCCACCGCCAGAGATTCAATAACGCCACGCCCCAAATAGAATCGGAAAGCCCCTTTTTCGGCTGCCCCCTCAACAGCTCGAAAGTCGACCGTGAAGTGCATTTGTTTCTCTGGCGTTGCTCGCAAACCATTTTCAAAAACGTAACGCACTCCTTCGTTGGGTTGACCGCTACCGATTCGCACCCCTTGTTTTCCTGCAGGATGCACATGAGCGAACGGGCTTTGAGCTTCAGTCAATACTGCATTTGGACCAGCGCTAAGCCAAGGTGGCCCAGGTGGTTTTCCAAGCTGCTGCGACTCCAGCCCAAGGTCCAATCCGCCCGCCAATCGATTCGGATCGATCTCCGATCGCTCACGTTTTAATACTGCGATTTGTTGGTCGAGCCGTTCCAGTTCGTCCGCCTTGTTTTTATCTCGTTTCGCGACCTCCTCTGCGGGGACCAAAGCGGGCAAGTGAGCAGGGCGTTTCTGTTCTTCACCACCAGGAAAAGCCCATCGTGTGCTTTCGAGGATTCCATACCACGCATAATAATCGGCTGCTGAAATGGGATCGTATTTATGATCGTGACACCTGGCGCATCCGACAGAAAGTCCAAGCACAGAACGGCCAATGGAATCAATTGCATCCGCGAAGTCGAGGTACTGGTAGTCTGGCGCGGCCTTGTAGCCGTAACGTTTCCCAATCGCCAAGAACCCCGTCGCTGTTACGCGATCTGCGTATTTTTCTACCGGACCACTTTGAGCCAAGATATCACCCGCGATCTGTTCACGAATGAATTCATCAAAGGGTTGATCACGATTGAACGCATTGATAACCCAATTGCGATACTTGCCCGCTTCGCGAACCGGATAGTCCGCCCCATCACCAGCCGTATCGGCATACCGAGCGACATCCAGCCAATGCCGCCCCCAACGTTCACCATAAGCAGGCGACTCCAATAGCCGATCGATCAAGCGTCCAAACGCTCCCACGGACTCGTCGCTTAGGAAGGTGTTGATCTCCTCCGGAGATGGCGGCAATCCTGTCAGATCGAAGCTAGCCCTACGAATCAGGGTGCGGCGGTCTGCATCGGATACTGGCGAGACCCTTGATCCCGTGGTTTCTTTTTCTTTCCACTTGGCATGAAGAAAGGCATCGATAGAAGTCCACGACCATCGGTCTTCCGAATCGTTCGGTGGAACAATTTGTTGAACAGGTTGGAAGGACCAGAAAGTTCGCGCTTGATCTATACCCATGCGATTCGAAGTTTGCGAGACCGTTTCACGCCGAGGGTCATGCGCACCGCGGTTGACCCATGCTTCTAGATCTGCAATCTCAGCATTGTCTAACTTCTTTGCGTTCGGAGGCATCATTAAATCAGCAACCTCATGCCGTACCGCCTGGATCAGCAAGCTTTTGTCGGCCAGCCCTACCGAAATCGTCTCGCCTCGATCGCCACCTCGCATCCAACCATCACGTGAATCCAGTCGCAGACCACCTTCTTGTTTCTTCGCCCCATGACAGTCCTGGCAATGCTTGACCAACACAGGTCGCACGCGTGACTCAAAGAAATCGTCGTCACTTTCTCCATTGCAATAAGACGCCCAGAAGCAACACGGCACCATGTACAATAGGCATGCGATTTGGTGTTTAAGCCAATGGTTTATGCCGATCGACTCTCCAAGAAGGTTTTTCATGCTAACAAATCTTATCCTTCAACAACACAACCACCTGCTGACGTCGTTATCGTGCTTGTTCCGCAGCAATCTGAAACGGGTTTGGAAATGGTTCTCAAGAGTGTCATGAAAACAAGATCGAGCTCGCTCGAGAACTCGAACCCACGAAATGCCCAACCGTCCTTTACGCCGAGGGAACCAAAGATACATTGTACAGGAAGTGCGGATTGAGTATCAACCTTTCATGCCTAGCAGCCACTTGGAGAACTTTCAGCATGTTGTTTACCTCTTTGGACCTGGATTCGCACGGTAAACAGCAAGGATTTATGCAGGTTCCTTATTCGCACAACCTGGGCGGCTGGGCCAATGTCATGATCCCGATCACGGTCATTGCAAATGGGGATGGGCCGACCGTATTGGTGCTTGGGGGGAATCATGGCGACGAATATCAAGGGCAAATCGCTGCGATGAAGCTAGCTCGGGAACTGACTCCCGAAATGATTACGGGCAGGATTATTCTGATTCCCTCGCTCAACTTCCCTGCGGCTCGTGCGGCAACGCGATTGTCACCGCTGGATGGAATGAACATGAACCGGGCATTTCCAGGTCAACCAGAAGGGGCTGTCACCAGCCAAATCGCACACTATTTAACCACCGTTCTTTTTCCGATCAGCGACGTCATTATCGACATCCATTCGGGAGGACGCAGCATGGATTTTGTTCCGTGCTCTCATATGCATCTTGTGCCCGACAAAGAGCAACGCAAAAAAATGCTGGGCGCCATGTTGGCGTGGAATACCGACTTCTCCTTTCTCTATGCCGATATCGCTGGTTCGGGGTTACTGCCGGTCGAGGCAGAAAATCAGGGGAAACTAGTTGTTACGACCGAACTTGGGGGTGGCGAAGGCGTGCCCGCTAGCGTTCATCGCATTGCTCAATCAGGGCTTCGCAATGTTTTGATCCACGTAGGTTTGCTCCAAGGTGTCGAACAAACACGAGCAAGCTTAGGGAAGCCGCCCGCGATCCTCGTTCAAGCGCTGGATCGTAACGACTACTTGTTGGCTCCGGAATCAGGCATCTTTGAAATCGCAGTCGATCTAGGTCAAATGGTCCGGGTCGGTGACTGCATCGGAGCCATTCATCATTTGGAGCGTCCCGATCGAGCTCCGGAACCCATTGTCGCTCGAAGTTCAGGCTATTTGATAACGGCACGCGTTCCGTGTTTGACTCAGCAAGGTGACTGCGTCGCCGTGATCGCTAGACAGGTAGGGATCGACGAGGTCCTTTCCGCATGACGACTCAAGCCGCCTCGAACCGTCCCAATACCGATTCGAGCCCGTCTGCCCATTCAAAACCCCCATCGGCGTCGTTCGAAGCCATGCTGCTTCTGGGGTTCATGTGGTTCGCGTACTTTCTGAACTATTGCGACCGGCAAGCAGTGTTCGCCATGTTTCCGTCGCTCAAGTCGGACCTTGGGATGACAGACCAACAACTGGGACTGACGGGGGCTTATTTTCTTTGGGTGTATGCTCTGGGCTGCCCGATCGCAGGTCTTATTGGCGACCGAGTTTCCAAACGTATCCTCGTTGTCCTGAGCTTAATCATCTGGAGCTTGGTGACCGTAGCCACAGGACTGGCCCGCTCTGGGGTGGAACTGCTGTGGCTTCGCGCTGCGATGGGGATCTCGGAATCCCTTTTTATGCCGACCGCAATCGCATTAACAGCCAGCGCGTTTGCACCTGAATTGCGGTCGCGAACTATCGCCATTTTAACCACCGCGCAAATCGCTGGGACCGTAGCAGGAAGCTGGTTTGGGGGGTGGATGGCGGACCTGGGGGCATGGCGAACCGCTTTCTTCGCGCTCGGTGGAGTTGGCTTGGGATACGCGTTCCCTTATTTTTGGTTCTTAAGCTCCTTCAAAACAAAAAGTTGCACCAACGAGCAGGGGGCAACAGCACCTAAGGTGGGTGTCTTAGGTTGCCTGATGGCAATCATCTCCATTCCAACCTACCAAATTCTTTGCGTGATTTTCCCCGTTTTTGTTTTTGGTTTGTGGTTGTTGTATGGCTGGCTTCCGACGTTTTTGCATGATAAGTTCCAGCTGAGTCAATCGGAAGCGGCCTTCAACGCGACGTTGTACCTACAAGGGAGCACGGCAGTTGGCTTGCTCAGTGGAGGTTGGCTGGCAGATCGGCTTTTGCGGGTGACGCATGCATCGCGATACTATTTGATGCTTGCGAGTTTGATTCTGTGCGCCCCCTGCTTGCATGCGATCGGCAATTGTGAAACCTTGGTTCAATTGCGATTGGCTGCGATGGCCTTTGGTTTATTTAGCGGCCTGTTGATGGGAAATATTTTTCCATCTGCGTTCGAGGTCGTGCCGGCTCCATTCCGAGCGACCGCGGTTGGGGTGCTCAATTTGTGTGGCGGACTTGTATCTGGTTTTGCAACGCTCTTTGGTGGGCTGTGGAAATCGACGCTTGGGATCGACCGATTGCTAACGCTGACTGGCGGTGCCTACTTTGCAGCCGGCCTATTGCTGCTAGTCTGTATTTTGAAATTGTTTCCTCGCGATGTGCTTAAGCATTCTTCCTAAACGGTATCCCAACGAATTCAACGAAGAGTAAAGTAAGGAATTATGAAGATCGATTCGGTCGATTTCTTTTATCTGTCGATGCCTCAGGTGTTGGACATCGGCGATGGTAGCCAGGATGCTTTGCTGGTCCGAGTTGCGGCTGGCGAGTATGTCGGTTGGGGGGAATGCGAAGCGGCTCCTTTGGTTTCGATCGCCAGCTTGATATGTCCGATGTCGCACAGTGCTTGCAAGCCTGTGATCGCTTCGGTCCTCGGTCAAGAAATCAATGATGTTCGAGATGTTCGTCGGATTGGCGACTTGGTTCGAGCCAACAGCTTGGATTTGCTTCAAGCGGATCATACTCTTTCCGGCATCGATATCGCACTCTGGGACTTGCTAGGGCGTCGACGGAACGAACCCGTGTGGAAGCTGTTGGGCTACAAGACTTCTTTTCCAAAAACTCCCTATGCTTCCGTGTTGTTCGGCGATACGGCACAGGACACGCTAAATAAAGCAAAGGCGATCGCAGCCCAAGGTTTTCGAGCGGCCAAATTTGGTTGGGGGCCGTTTGGATTATCGACGGTAGAGAACGATTGCGACCAACTTGCCGCTGCCAGAGAAGGGCTTGGTGAGGATGGAATTCTTCTGATCGACGCAGGGACCGTGTGGAACGCCGACCTCGCTGCTGCTCGGCTGCGATTGAATATGCTCAAAGAAGTTCGAGCAACTTGGCTAGAGGAGCCGTTCGTTTCCGGCGCCTTATCGGAGTATCACGCTCTTTCTAAAGAAAGCGGCGCCGTGGGAATGGCGGGTGGCGAGGGTTGCCACAACTTTCATATGGCAAAACACATGGTCGATTATACGGGACTCAAGTACGTTCAAATCGATGCGGGGCGGATTGGTGGTATCACCGTCGCCAAGGACGTGGCGGACTATGCTGCATCGAAAGACGTATTATACGTAAACCATACGTTCACTTCGAATCTTGCATTGTCAGCATCCTTGCAGCCCTATGCAGGGCTGGAGTCGCATACGATATGTGAGTTCCCGACAGAACTGAAATCGCTGGCGAGAGCCATGACAAAAAACCATATTACCCCGGACGAAAATGGCCTGTTGCATGTCCCCGATGCACCAGGGCTGGGTATTGAACCGGACTTGCAGGGCATCGCGCCTTACTTGGTCGATGTTCAAATCCAAGTCCGAGGTGAAACCTTATACTGCACGCCACCGCTTCGATAAAATCCTTCGCTCACCCCCGCCGCATACGCCCAATCGACGGTCGGGCTCGCCCCGACACGTCACAACAGGTTTGGTTTGCTAGACATAGACCGCGCGGATAGCACGCCAAACCTATTGCGTTCGTTGGGCTCAAGGCCCTTGAACGCGGGGGTTTCTTTGGGGCTTGGTTGTGGTAGCACGCCAAACCAATTGCGAAGCTTGGGCACAAGGCCCAGCTTCGCGTGGCTCACGCCAACATCGAACACGCTCACCCCCGCCGCACACGCCCAAGCGACGGTCGGGCTCGCCCCGAAACGTCGCAACAGGTTTGGTGTGCTAGACATAGACCTCGCAGGTAGAAGATGAAGCTAGCTGCCAAGCACCTACCTTACTTTCCCCGTTTGATTGCAAGCGACAATTGCAATCGATATCATTACGTCGCTTCGGTAGTGGACAGAGCACTGATGGGAACAAACTCGAGTGCCACTGGAGCCATATCAAGCTTTTTCACCCACTGATTTTGCGGACGACCTAAAACAAGATGATTCCAATCGACCGTCGTGCCGCCCTCAAAATTGCAATCGCAGCAACTGCGGGTTCTGTTGTTTTTCCCGATCTTGACCTGGCAGCACAAGAATCCGCACAGCCGTTCGGAACAGAATTCCCGAACTTAGAATCGCTAACGACCGGCCAGTGGTGGAAGCGAGGTCAGAGCACACAAGACACCCAAGTCAAACGCGGAGGGGCTTCCCAGGCTCCTTCCATGGATGTTCCTCGCGATCAAGTTGTTGTGTTTGCCTACTACTTGCATCATGCGGGAGTTCTCAAACTGAGCGCGCAATTATATCCACTGAAACCAGGTGAATCTCGCGAGGTTTATCTGGAATTAATGCGAGAAGGACAATGGCAACAAGCTGCAACAACGCAGGTTCTCTATCCAGGCTGGGATGCTCATTTTCGAATCGAAAACTGGGATGCATCCGTGAGTGTTCCGTATCGTGTGCGGCATGGTCAGAATGCTACCTTCGAAGGACTGATTCGACGCGATCCCATCGACAAGAACGAAATGGTTGTCGCCAATCTTTCATGCAATTCAAGCAAAACAATCGGCGAGCGAACGGAGATCATCAACAACCTAAAAGTTCACGATCCAGACCTGCTCTTTTTTAGCGGCGACCAGACCTACCGCCACACAGAGCACACCGCAGGCTGGATCGAGTTTGGGTTGCAGTTTCGTGAGATCATTCGCGATCGTCCTACGGTTTGCATTCCTGACGATCATGATGTCGGACACGGGAACTTATGGGGCGAAAATGGAAAGCGGTCGACAACGCCGGGCGACGATGATGGTGGATATCGATACCCCGTAGCGTATGTCAATCAAGTGCAGCGACAACAATCTTGGCACTTGCCTGATGCTGTCGATCCACTGCCAATCGATCGCGATATCCAGGTTTACTTTACGCGATTGAAGCTGGGTGGTGTCGATTTCGCGATCCTGGAAGACCGCAAATTCAAAACCGGTCCCGCTAACAAGATTCCTCGCATGGGCCCGCGTCCCGATCATATCAACGACCCAACTTATGATCCCAAAGCGGTCGATTTGCCGGGCTTGCAACTGTTGGGGGAAAGACAAGAAAAGTTCTTGCGAGACTGGACACAGGACTGGGCAGGAGCATGGACGAAGGTGGTTTTGTCGCAAACGGCCTTTTGTGGGGCTGTTCATATGCATGGCAAACGGGATAGCCGATTACTTGCCGATCTGGATTGCAATGGTTGGCCACAAACACCTCGCAATCGTGCGCTTGAATTGATACGTCAAGCCTGGGCCATGCATCTTTGCGGTGATCAGCACTTGGCAGTTGTTGTCAAGCATGGCATCGATGACTTTGGAGACGGGCCTTACAGTTTCACCAGCCCGGCGCTGGTCAATACGATCTACGGACGTTGGTGGCACCCGCTCGACGAAAAGCCAGGACCAAATCCAGTGCCCGACAGTCCATTGCCATGGACGGGTGATTTTCGAGACGGACTTGGTAACCGAATCAGCATGCTGGCGTATGCCAATCCAGAGAATATTCAAGAGGAGAAAAAGCGAGCTGACGGTTATGGAATCGCTCGCTTTAACAAGCTGAAACGTACAATCACGTTGGAATGCTGGCCAAGGTTCTGCGATGTCCAACAGGGTGATCAACAACAATTTCCAGGTTGGCCGATCACGGTTGCCATCGATGCAAACGACGGGCGTCAAGTGAAAGGCTGGTTGC